>Ga0163144_10001277_pt1 | contig 59417 bp, 43 predicted proteins | sample OliLak19BULKMAT1_FD_123175 | JGI IMG/M metagenome (GOLD analysis project Ga0163144, IMG submission 123175) | Freshwater microbial mat bacterial communities from Lake Vanda, McMurdo Dry Valleys, Antarctica - Oligotrophic Lake LV.19.BULKMAT1 | ecosystem: Environmental > Aquatic > Freshwater >...
AAGGCTTGTTGTACGGTTTTTGTGAGATTTATTGTAAGTTCTTGGATGGTCAGAGATTGGGGAAGTGGGATTGGGATAGTGGGAAGTGGGATGTAGGGCCGAGCATCATGCTCTGCGATGTGCCGACCTCGGAGGAACACAGGGTTGTCCTCAGCGCGAGGGTAGACTGGCGCGATGCGACGGTCGCTCAAGAGCTACCTACTGGTGACCGCGGGCGCGATGGTGTTGGGTTCGGTTGCAAAGAGAACGCGGAGGTGTCGGAGGGGGCCGAGGAACGCGGAGAGGGACGGGGTGGGAGCTGCGGTGGTTCGTCGCCTGCTGCGCATGGTGTGTTCAAACAGGTATTCGGCAGTGGTCGATGGCGTAAGGGGCGGGTAGAACGGTGGGCGGTGCGAGACGATGCTGCTACCGCCGCGGGGTTGAGCGGGTGAGGGTCGTGCGGTTGGGGCGACGATGCACTACCCACCGCCGCGGGTGATCGCTGGGATTCGCGGGATCGCAGGGCGGAGGGTAGAGGCACATGGGGGACGGTGATGCCACCTGCCTCCGAGCCGCGGTGCGGTGGCACGGGTGGCACGAATGTGTGCGGAGTCGGAGCCACCCCGCCGGATGATCCGCCGGGACGAACTGCTCCAGATCAAACGCCACGAACATCGATTGCTGCCGGTCCACACGGCCACGCATCGTCGGGCCTCCTTGTCGGAAGACCCTACCCTACGCGCCAGACTCAAGAGTGGTTCCTTAGCGGCCTGCCAGCAACGTCCGTGCAAACGATTCCGGCGAGGAAGCAACTTGAGCAATATCTAGAAACTGGCTAATGGCGTATGTATCTTTGTCAATGATGAGAAATTGAGGCGATTCGCGAGAGGTATCGATGAGGATAAATCCACTACCAGTTCCACCAACAACTACGTAAGACGGCGACCACTCCGTCACGGGCAACAACGTGTCGTCGAACGTGCCATGTCGGTGAATACGTAGTTTCCCACTGCGGTATGATGCAGTATCGCGACACACCAAGCATGGACGCGCATAAAGGAAGCCTCCCGCAAGCCAATCGCCCCACTCTGGCGGGCGCTCAAGAAGGGTTTGGACAACCACTCGATACCACTCCGGCCACTGTACCGCCAGAACTGTCGAAAGAGCGTCGAAGACGACCGGTGATAGCACGTCACCTTGGTCGAATACTTGCTGAATGTCAGAGGATGCAAACCGTGCATTCGCATTGGCATCATGTTCTGAGTCGTCTGAACTCATTATGCAGCCTTTCTTGTTGCGGCGGGGTGGCACCGACCCTCGCACTTCGCACACATTCGTGCCACCGACCGCGGCTCTGAGCGATCGGCGCGTTGTGCGTAGCTGTTGCGAGGCACCTCGGACCATCCAGCGGCCGGCGATACCTCGCGGGGCTTCATTGGTACCCCTGCCATCAACGGATACTGGACCACTTCCACAGCTCGCACGGGGCGACCAAGGCGCGGTCGAGCGCGACCGACTCGGACGGCCGCACCAGGAGATGAACATGCTCGGGCATGACCACAAAGGCGAATAGCTCAAACCTCCAGCGGGCGCGAGCCGCAGGCAGGCACGAAGTAAACACGTCCGCTATGGCCGGACTCGAGAAGCGCGGAAGGCGCCTTTGGCACGAAGCAGTTACGAACCGCACCATGCCGGGAACCTCGCGCCGTTTCATCCGCTTGCGGATTGGGACAGAAACGGGGTTCATCTCCTGGAGTGTACACCCTGTGGCCGGACGGTGCTGAACCCGGGGGCACTCCGGAAGACGATGATGGCCGCGCGATTCGGCGCACAACGTACCGACCGCCAGAGCACGGTCGGCGGCACGAATGTGTGCGGCGTTGGGTGCCACCACGACACGTCACGGGAGTTTGGTCGTGCAAACGGGCCGGTGTCTGCCCGTGTTGTTGATTGCTCCACAAGGCACACCGACCTGCCCAGAGCGGCGGGTGCGGTGGCACGACCGTCGGTGCCACCCCGCCGATCCAGGATGTGCTTGCGGCATTGACGGCGTTGGAAACAGAGGCCGAACTCGCATCATTGTTGCCGTGTTTGGGGGACCGGCCTTCGCTGACTTAAACACATTCTGGGCCCCAGCGCCGTCCATCGACGTTTCCCCTTGCATTTGAAGCTGCCCGCTTTATGCTGGCGACGCGGTCTGCCGCGACTTTTCGCGATGGGTTTGCCCGTCTCTTCAGGCAGACGCCGCTCTGGAGGGAAGGATCATGCTCAAAGGGACCCGGATGTCTTTCGGCCGCGGGTCGGTGTTGTCTCTCCTGGTCGCGGCCGGCGCCACCGCGAGCGTCCACGCCCAAGTGCAGTGGAAGTCCGGGGCGGCATCGCCGGTGTTTGGTGGGGCGGCTACGAGCGATGTGCTGGGGAAGTCCGGCGGGATGCACGTGCTGGCGAAGTTGGACCGGGCCCTCACCGACGCGCAGCGGAAGGAGTTTGAGCGCTGGGGCCTGTTCTGCCTGGCACCTCTGGGCGACAACACCTTTTTCGCAACAGTCGCCGGCGACGCCGATGTCGTGGCGTTGTCCAAACTCGGCCCGCTGACGGGCGCGGCCGCCATTCAGACGGACTGGAAAGTCCACCACGAACTGCTCACCGGCGTCACGCAGCCGTGGACGATCGTGACCCCCGGCGACGACCCGACCATCGCCGTGTATGTGACGATGCACGAGGATGCGCCCGCCGCGGCGCTGGGCGCGGGCGTCGCGGCGCGGCACGGCGGGGTGGTCCTTGGCCTGCTCGCGTCGGTGAACGCGATGGTGGTCCACCTGCCCAAGTCCGCGGTCTTAGGGCTGGCGGGCGAAGACCTGGTGCAATGGATCGAGCCCGCGATGCCGCGCCTGACGGAGATGAACGCCGAGAACCGCGCGCTCACGGGCGCGAATACCGTCAATGCGGCCCCCTACGGCCTCAATGGCACAGGCGTGAGTGTGTTCGTCTTCGATGGCGGCACGATCCGCACCACCCACGTCGACTTCCAGGACCGCGTGACGCTGATCGATGCATCCCCGCTCTCCAATCATGCCACCCACGTCGCCGGCACGGTGGGCGGCGCGGGTATCGCGGTCGCGAACCACCGCGGCATGGCCCCGGGCGTCACCATCCTCTCCGCGGGGATAGAAACCGCCGGCCAACCGCTGTACCTGTACTCCAACCCCGTGGATATCGAGGCCGACTACACCACCGCGTTCAACCAGGGCGCGCACCTGGCCACAAACTCCATCGGGACCAACGTGGGGAGCAACGGGTTTTCCTGTTCGTGGCAGGGCGACTACAACACCACCGATGCGCTCATCGATTCGATGGTGCGCGGAAACTCGCCCGCCACGCAGCATAACCCGTTCCGGATCGTCTTTGGCGCGGGCAACGAGCGCAACACCGGCCGCTGCGGCGCGTTCTACCGGACCATCGGCCCGCCCGCCGCCTCCAAGAACCACCTCTGCATCGGCTCGGTGGACTCTAGCAGCGACAACGTCTCGTCATTCTCGGGGTGGGGCCCCACCGACGACGGCCGCATGAAGCCCGACTTCTGCGCCCCCGGCTGTCAGACCGGCGGCGACGGCGGCGTGACCAGTTGCACCAGTTCCAGCGACACGTCTTACGGGTCGTTGTGCGGCACCTCGATGTCGACCCCGACGGTGGCGGGCGGCACTGCGCTGTTCCTGCAGGATTACCGCGTGCAGTTCCCCGGCCCGGACCCGCGCAACTCTACGCTCAAGGCGATCTACGCGCAATCCGCGGTCGACCGGGGCAACGCAGGTCCGGACTACCAGTATGGGTACGGCTCCTTCCGTATCCAGGCCGCCATCGACCTCATGCGCACAGGAAACTTCCGCGAGTCGCAGGTCTCGCAAGGAAGCGACGTGAGCTACGACGTGGTTGTCGCCCCGGGCGCCACGGAACTCGTCCTGACGCTGGCCTGGGATGATCAGCCCGGCACCCCGAACGTTGTTGCCACGCTGGTCAACGACCTCGACCTGGAGGTCTATTCCCCCTCCAACGCCCGCGCCTACCCATGGACGCTCGACCCCAACAACCCCGCCGCGTTAGCGGTGAAGACTCAGCGCAACTCCCGCGACAATCTCGAGCAGGTCTGCGTGGCTTCCCCGGGGGCGGGAACGTGGAAGGTCCGCGTCAAGGCGCTCAACGTGCCCTCTGGTCCTCAGCCCGTCTCGATTGTTTCATCGCACACGCTGAGCAACGGTTCGCCCTTCGCGACCGTGGCCTTCACCGCCGCCTCCGCGCCCGCCGTGTTGCTCCGGGGCCAGGCGACGAGCGTCACCGCGACGGTGGTGGCGCAGAACGATGCGCTGGTGCCCAGCTCGGTCCTCCTGCATTACCGCCCCGGCATCGCCGGAGCGTTCACCGACGTGGTGATGACCAACGTCGCAGGCACGAACGACTGGGCGGCCGCGATCCCGGGGCTGCGCTGCGGGGACGCGCCGCAGTTCTACTACACCGCCGACGGCGTGGCGTTCGGGCAGGCCACCGCTCCGTCGGCCGGCGCCGCCGCGCCCTTCGCCGCTACGGTTGGCACCTCAATCGTCTACCACGCCGATTCAATGGAGTCGAACCTTGGATGGACGATCACCAACACCACCTTGCAGACGGGCGCCTGGACCCGCGCCGATCCGGAAGCGACAGGCGCTCAGCCCGAGGATGACACCACGCCCGGCGCCGGCGTCAACTGCTGGATCACCGGCTTCTTCGCCGGCGTCAGCATGGGGACCAACGACGTCGATGGCACCACCGGCGTCAACGGGGCCACTCTGCTGACATCCCCCACGTTCAGCATGCTCGGGGCCCCCGCGAGCGCGACAATCTCGTTCATGCGGTGGTACGAGACCAACACGATCACCACGTACCAGGACCCCTGGGCGGCAGAGATCTCCGCCGACAACGGCGCGAACTGGACCGCCTTCGAGACGCTGGCTGTCGGAGCGCCGGTGCAGTTGGGTTGGCGGCAGATCACCAGGTCGCTGGCCACGCTGGGCGTCAACGGAACTGCGCAGATGAAACTGCGCTTCCGGGCGCAAGACGCGCTCCCCATCGGAGTTGTTGAGGCCGCCATCGACGATCTGGTGGCCTCGTCCTTCAGCTGCGCCCCGGAAACCTGCACGCCCGACTTCAACGGCGACGGCGACGTCGGCACCGACCAGGACATCGAGGCGTTCTTCGCCTGTCTGAGCGGGAGTTGCTGTAGCACATGCGGCTCCGCCGACTTCGACGGTGACGGCGACACCGGCACCGATCTTGATATAGAGGCGTTCTTCCGCGTGCTTGGCGGCGGCGCATGTTGAGGTACTTCGAGGAGGCCAGGTAGAGCGAGGTGGCCGAGTCCGCACGCTGCGACCGCCCCGGCCGAGGTGGGCACCCGGCGGTGTCTGCCCGTGTTGTTGATTGCTCCACAACGCACACCGACCTGCCCAGAGCGGCGGGTGCGGTGGCACGACCGTCGGTGCCACCCCGCCACGAATGTGTGCGGCTGTCGGTGCCACCCCGCCCACGTGGTTGGAGGCGGCGAAGACCCCTTCGGGGTTGGGGTGTTGCCCGCGCGCACACCGGGCGTGTCGTCGCGGGGCCTCCTCCACGCCCGGCTACTGGGGTCCGGGCCTTGGGCCTGGGGGAGTGGCGATTAGCGGAGGACTTCGTCCATGCGGCGTTTCTCGGCGGGGGTGAGGTCTTCGACGGGGACTTGCTCGATGAGGTCGTCGATGATGTCGTCGGTCGTGACCTGGTCGGCCTCGGCGTTGAAGTTGGCGAGGAGGCGGTGGCGGAGGACGGGCTTGGCGACGAACTTGACGTGCTCGGGGGTGACGTGGGTGGTGCCCTGGAGGAGTGCCGCGGCTTTGGCGGAGAGGACGAGAAACTCGCTGGCGCGGGGGCCGGCGCCCCAGGCGAGGTAGTCGGTGACTTTTTGCGGTCGCTGGAGGCCCAGGTCCATGGGTTCTTTGGTTCGGGTGGCGCGGACCAAGCGGAGGGCGTAGGCGATGACGTGGTCGGCGACGGGCATCTGGCGGACGGTGTCCTGCACGCGGCGGATGCCGGCCTCGTCCAGGACGTTGTTGACGGTCTCGCCGCCGCGGGTGGAGGAGCGGCGGACGATTTCCATTTCTTCCTGCATGGAGGGGTAGCGGATGTTGATCATGAACATGAAGCGGTCGAGTTGGGCTTCGGGGAGGGGGTAGGTGCCTTCCTGCTCGATGGGGTTCTGCGTGGCGAGGACGAAGAAGGGGCTGGGGAGGTCGTGGCGCACGCCGCCGACGGTGACCTGGCGCTCCTGCATGGCTTCGAGGAGGGCGGCCTGGGTCTTGGGCGGGGTGCGGTTGATTTCATCGGCGAGGATGACGTTGGAGAAGATGGGGCCGCGGACGAACTTGAGTTCGCGGTGGCCGGTGGCGCGGTCTTCCTGGATGACCTCGGTGCCGGTGATGTCGGAGGGCATGAGGTCGGGCGTGAACTGGACGCGCGAGAAGCCCAGGGAGAGGGTGCGGGCGATGGTGGAGATGAGGAGGGTCTTGGCGAGGCCGGGGACGCCGACGACGACGGCGTGGCCGCGGCAGAAGATGGCCATGAGCATCTGGTCGACCACGTCGTCCTGGCCGACGATGATCTTGCGAATTTCGGCCTTGAGGTTCTGGTAGGCGGCCTGGACGTTGCGGACGGCCTCGGGGAGTTGGGATGGGTCGGTGGGCATGGGGGATGGTAGGGGGAAGCGAGACAGCGAAACAGCGAGACAGGGTGGGAGACAGCCTGCTCTCTGGCCCCTGTCTCGCTGTTTCGCTGTGTCGCTCCTCGCTCTTTTCAAAATGGAACAGGCCGCACCAGGGGTGGCGGCGCGGCCTGCTCCGAACGGAGACAATCGTGGTACTTGTTCAGAAAAAGGGGGGTTGGGCCGCTCGATGGGACGCACGGAGGAGTTTGATTCGGGCGTGGTCGAGGCGGCGTGGGCCTGGTCTCCCCCCTTTGGCGATGGGAGCGGGCTGGAATCCCGCGCCCATCAGTTGTTTGCGTAAGGAATGGGTCGGTTCGGAGAACCGACTCACTCAGCGGCGGCTGAGGGACTGCTCCAGTTCGTCGAGGCGCTTGTCGAGTTTTTCGAGTTGCTCGCTGAGGCGGTCGAGGCGGCGGTTCATGTCGGGGTGGTTCGCCGAGGGGGCGGGGGTGGGGATGGCGAAGGCGTGGCCGGGCTGGTCGCTGAAGAAGCGCATGCCCTGGCCGCCCTCACGCCAGTTGCGGACGTGGATGGACATCTGCTCCTTGGCCTGCTGGAGGCTGGCGAGGGCCTGCTCGAGGGCCTTCTCGGTGTGGGCGCGGAGCCGGTCGGGGTTGAGGTTTTCGTTGGTGCGGACCTCGCGGAGGGCCTTCTCGATGGCGGCGCAGGCCTCGGTCCACACTTCGGAGTCCTGCGAGGAGCGTTCCTTGAACACCATCTGCGACGGTTCCGGGGCGTTCATGTTGGGGAGTTTGTCGCGGTCAAAGGCTGAGAGCTTGACGGTGACTTCCTTTTCCTCGCCGTCGCGGGTGAGGGTGAGCCGGAGGGTGTCGCCGGCGTCCTTGGTGCGCATCACGTTGCGGAGGTCGTCGATGCCGGTCACGGCGTCGCCGTCGATGAGGGTGATGATGTCGCCGACCTTGAGGCCGGCCTTCTGGGCGGGGAGGCCGTCGATGATGGAGTCGATGGCGATGCCCTCGCCGTCCTGCGAGTCGCTCATCGTGATGCCGATCATGACGCGCGGGGGCGGCTCGGCGGAGGGGGTGGTTGTCCACACCTTGACATCGGGTTGGAGCGAGAGGGTGTGCCCGGTGACCTGCCCACCGGGGGCGGTGGACCATGCGCGGACCTGCGGCTGGCCGGCGCCGAGGGGGGCGACGGTGAAGGACTTGAGGACGGCGCCGTCATCATCAAGGAGTTCGACCTGGTCGCCGGCGCGACGGATGCGGTCCTGCGGGACGGCCTTGCCGTTGACCTTGGCGCTGATCTCATCGTTCTTGATGGTGATTGAATAGGAGCCGGTGTCGTCGCTCTCGGAGATGTGGACCGTGGTGGTGGATGTGCCGGAGCCCTGGGCGGCGGGTGCGACCCTCGTGGCCTTGCGCTGGAGGGGCTGGTCGAAACTGCCGTCGAGCGGGGCGGACTGGGCGAACGCGGGGGAAGCGAGCAGCACCGCCGCGGCTCCGCACAGGGAGAGCAGGAGCGAAGGCGAGATCGGGCGGCTGGGGGTTGCGGGCTGGTTCATGGTGGTTCTCCTTGGGCTTGATCGGGATTTGCGGCTGGTACTTTCAGTGGCAGGCGAAGGCTGCGGGAACGTGCAGATCCGGGGGCGGGGCGGTTAGAGCGGGGGCCCGCCGCGGACGAAGCGGACCTTGATGGGGGTGGGGTTGCCCATTTCATCCTGGGAGATTCGGTAGAGGTCCTCGACCCAGGCCTTTTCCTTGATCTGGCGGATGTACACGACGTCGTAGCCGTGGCCGGTAGCGCTCTTGGCGGTCTCGACGAGGACCTTGTCGGGGAGTTCGCCGATGACGAGGCCGTCTTCGCGGCCCTTCTGGAGGTAGGTCTGGAGGGCGTCGGCGGCGCTGGCGAGGGGCTCGCCCAGGTTCGCCCTGATGGGCTGGCGGCCACCGGTGGCGGGAGATTGGGAAGGCTGATTGCCGAGGAAGGCGAGGGCGACAGCCGCGGCGGCGGCCCAACCGCCCCAGGCGGCGACGCGGCGGGTGCGGCGAGCGAAGGCGGTCTGCGAGAAGAGGAGTGCGCCGCCGGACTGGCTGCCGACCGCTTCATCCGGATGGATATCGACAGCGTCGGCGATGGAGGCGGCGCTGCGGACGGCGGCGGTGAGGTCGCGGTCACACTTTTGTGCGATGGCGATGTCGCGCCAGAGGGAGGGGTCGCGCGTGGCGAGGGCCTCGAGAGCCTGCCACTGCTGCGGGGTGGCACAGCCGTCTACGACGCGGGAGATGAGGATGTCTGTGTGCGTTTCGGGCATGGGTGTTACCAGGAGTGTTGATGCGCGGGCGGGGGCTTTCCGTCAGGGTGTTGGAGCGGGCTCAAGGCAAGTCGGCGTTATTGCCGGATCCTCAGCGGGGTGGTGTGTGATTCGAGCGCGGCGCCGGATGCGGGCTGGAGGCCCGCACCACACGCGAGTTCGCGGAGTTGCTTGCGGCCGCGGGCGATGCGGGTTTCGATGGTGGTCTCGGGGAGACCGAGGATTTCGCCAATTTCGCGGTAACTGAGGTTGTGGATGGCCTTGAGGAGGAGCGGCTCGCGGTAGCCATCGGGGAGTTGCGCGGCCAGGTCGAGCAGGCGGCGGCCTTCCTCGCGGCTGCCGGCCTGTTCGTCGGGCAGCACCTGGTCGCGGGAGAGGGCAATGCGGGGGTGTTCGGAGGATTCGCTGTCGCCCAGGCCGATGTCCCGGGCGCGCTTGCGGCCGGAGCGGGCGGCGGCGTGGGCGGCGTTCATGGCGACGGTGCGGAGCCAGGGGCGGACGGCGCGGGGATCGCGGACTTCGCCGACCTTGCGGACCAGTGAGAGGGCGACTTCCTGAAGGAGGTCTTCGAGGTCGGCCCAGCGGGGTTTGTGGGCGAGGAGGATGGCGGCGACCCAGCGGCGGTTCTCGCGCCAGAGATTGCGGAGGGCCTGGGCATCTCCGGCAATCGCGGCGGCGGAGTTGAGTTCGGTGGGGTCGCCGTTGTCGCAGATGTGGGCGGGGTGTGCCTCGGGGGCGATGAGCAGGCGCGCGGCGGCTTGGGCCCTTGGGGCCGCGCCTGTGGGTCGTGGATAGCCGGACCCGTGCGCTGAAGACGCCTGGGGTCCGAGAGGGGCTTCTTCGAGGCTCACAACCTGCTCCGTTGCTCTGTCATGATGCGCGGCGGGGGCGGTTCCGTCGCCGGGCGGGGCGGTCGTTGTTGCCGCGGCGGGGCGTATCCTGTTCGTGGGAAGGGTAGGGGGCGGTCCCGTGGGGCCGCGATGCCCGCATATCGGACGATGGGCGGGTTGGAAGCCTGGACTACAGGGGATGAAGGGCGGGTTGGAAGCCTGGACTACAGGGGATGAAGAGCAGGCTGGAAACCTGCACCACAAGGGGGAAGCAGTCTGGAAGCGCGCACCAGTATGAAGCGACTGACGGATACGAACATGCCGCTGGGGGACCACCTTGATGAGCTGCGGCGGCGGCTGATCGTTTCCCTGGTGGGGCTGCTGCCCATCGCGGCGGTAGCGTTTTACTTCGGCGATGTGTTGCTGGCGTTCCTGGTGGAGCCCGCGCGGGGCGCGCTGCGCGCGGCGGGGCAGTCTGACTCGCTGCAGGCGACCAACCCGCTGGAGACGTTGGGCTCGTACATGACGGTGAGCACGATCGCGACGATCCTGGTGGGCAGCCCGTGGATGCTGTACCAGTTGTGGCGGTTCATCGCGCCGGGGCTGTACAAGCACGAGCGGCGGTTCGTGTACTTCCTGTTGCCGCTGTCGTCGGTGTTGACGGCGACGGGGGTGATGTTCCTGTTCACCGTGATCATGCCGATCGTGCTGACGTTCCTGGTGGGCTTTGGCACGGCGCTGGGTGCGCGGGACGCCGTGCAAGCGCCGCTGCCGGCGGGGGTCACGCTGGGAACGGTCGCGGTGCTTGAGGGCGATCCGCCCGCCCCAAAGGTGGGTGAGGAGTGGGTGAACCTGCCGACGCGCCGGCGGCGGGTGTGCGTTGGCTATGAGGGGACCGAGCCGCTGATCCTGTCGCAGGAACTGCACAAGGACGCGGGGGTGTTGCAGCAGTACAAGGTGAGCGAGTATGTGCGGCTGTTGATGTCCTTGTCGCTCGCGTTTGCCGCGGCGTTCCAGGCGCCGGTGGTGGTGCTGCTGCTGGGGTGGGCGGGGATCATCGATCAGGCGTTCCTGAAGAAGTACCGGCGGCACGCGATCCTGATCTGCGCGGTGGCGGCGGCGATGCTGACGCCGGGGGACCCATCGTCGATGATTGCGCTGCTGATCCCGCTGTACGGGTTGTACGAACTGGGCGGGGTGTTGCTGCGGGTGTTCCCGGCGTCGCGGGTGGCGGGGGCGAGGGAAGAGGAAAGCGATGAGGCCTGACACGAAAATGAGCTTCAGATGAACACAGAGTTTACAGAGGGGTGGAGGGAGGACACGGAGGTGCGGACTTGTGCGGACACTCGGCCCAATACCCTCCGGTTTCGGCCCGGGTTTTTCTCCGTGGCCGATGTGTTCGTATGAAAGACGGGGCATTCGGAAGAGGGTTCATCGCTTGAAGCAAGCGTTTTCGTGGGTTCTCTCGTGGCTCGGGCCGGCCCGCGATGCGCGGGCGGGCGCGGCGACGGACGTAGATGTTGCGATGATGCGGCGGGCGCTGGGGTTGGCGCGCGATAGCGCGGCGATGGGGGAGGTTCCGGTGGGGGCGGTGGTGTACCGCACGGCGACGGGGGAGGTGCTGGGCGAGGGGGCGAACCGGCGCGAGGTTGACAAGGACCCATCGGCGCACGCCGAGCACCTTGCGATGGTGCGGGCGGCGAAGGGGCTTGGGAACTGGCGGCTGACCGATTGCACGCTGGTAGTCACGCTGGAGCCGTGCCCGATGTGCGCGGGGCTGATCGTCAACGCGCGGGTGGGGCGGGTGGTGTATGGCGCGCGGGACCCAAAGGCGGGGGCGATGGGTTCGTTGATGAGGCTGACGGAAGATGCGCGACTGAACCACAGGGTTGTGCCGGTGGAGGGGGTGCTGGCGGAGGAGAGCGCGGGGATGCTGAGGTCTTTTTTTCGCGGGCGGAGGTAGGGTTTCGGAAGCGCGTGGGGAGTGGGGGCGAGCGATGGCGGCGCCATGCGGCGAGCATCAGCGCTGGGGGCGGGAACATCCAGAAGGGGAACTGGACCCAGCCGGAGGGAGGGGACTCCCGAGCTTGCGCTCGGGGCTCGCTTTCAGGCTTCTTTCAACTCGAACGCGACCTCGCCATCAATGGTCGTCACGGTTCGCTTGATCAGCCGAGCGTGGACTTCGGCTTGGGTTGCGGTGGAGAAGATGCGGAGGAGGCTTTCCACCAGCGTGAGTTGTTCGGGGCTGGGGCGCAGGACCTTTCCCGCCTGCGTGATACCCAGGGCCACCGGGAAGGCGGTGGGACCCGCGAGCGACAGCCCCTCGCGGGACCAAAGGGCAACGTCCTGAGCGGGGGCTTTGTTGCGGTCAAAGTACAGCAGGGACCACTTGGTATCCCACCCCGCCAGGGGTTCGCCGCCGAGCGAACCCATGAGCTTCATGTGGTTGATGTCGAGGGACCTTGGCAGGAAGGCCAGCCCGAACTCGAAACCGCCTCCGCCCATGACCAGGCACGAGCCGAAGAAGTCCCACGAGGGTCGTGGCGAAACTTCCCACGCGACCTCTTCGTCGAACAACCGCCAGGGGTGTGCCTTCCAGAAGGCAGCCGCGGCTTCGGCGAAGGAACGCACCCGGTCCACCGTGATGCCCTGGGTCTTCATGATTGCGGGGATACGGGGGGCGCCATCGGGGAGCGAAGCGTCGTCGTGCTCGAGCATTGAGTTCATGAAGTCATCGATGAATGGGAGGTCGTCCTTGACCTCAACGGAGACGCCCAGGGCGCGCATGGCGTTGATGAAGGGGGTCATGATGATGCGCGGGAGGGGCATGGAGCGGACGCGGCCGGGCAGGTAGTTGAGCGGCTTGGCGTCTTTGGTGAGCGGGTTGAGGGCGAAGGCCGAGAGCGCCTCGAGCAGCGCGGTGGGGCGGAGGTCTTGGGGGCGCTCGGGCATTGAGGCGCTGACCCCGCCGCGGCTGCTGACGCACAGGCCCATCTTGGGGAGCCAGGTCGGGGCGTCGGCGGCTTCCTGGACGGGCATCGGGACTTCGACGATGCCGACTTCCCAGACTTCATCGCTGTCCTTGTGGACGGGGAGTTTGCGGAGGCGTTCGAGGGTGGTGCTGTACATGGTGCTTGCTCCTTGGGCGCATGGTACAGGGGCGGGGAGGGGGACGCCTCACTTCGTTCGGTGCTCGTTACAAACGACTTGCGTAGGTGGGGGAGTTTGGGATGGAGAGGGGACTCCCGAGCTTGCGCTCGGGGCTCTCTACGGAAAGACTTTGTCGGGGTTGGCGTAGACGGTGGGTTGGCCGTTGATGTTCTCGAGGCGGACTTCTTCGAACGTGCCGCTGCCGCCCAGGGCGCGGGGGAATACGCCGCCATCGATGCTGGCGGCGTGGCCGTCGGCGAAAGCCGCGTTGGCAGCGCCGCCGCCTTTGCCGGGGTGGCGGAAGCCGATTCTGCAGTTGGGGGTGCCGATGCGGTTGTCGCGCTGGCGGCCGGAGTAGACGCCGTCGGCGACGGCGACGAGGGTGCTGGGGCGGACGAAGGCGGAGAGGCGCGTGTACGTAATGGAGAGGCCGTTGGCGCCGGGGCCGAAGCCGACGGAGCCGGTGTAGTAAGTGTCCTGAGGAGAGGCGACGCCACCGCCGATGGGGTTGTCGCCGTTGATCCAATACGCGACCCGCACGATTTTATTGAGGTTTCGATCGGGCATAGTGATGGGATCAAACCCCGTGCCATTGCGTATGCAGGGCCACTCCATCCAGCCCTTGGGGTTGTCCGGGTTGCTACCGGTCTGACCGGCGATCAGGCCGGGGACGTCTTTCGCTTCGGGGCAGCAGAGGGGGGAGCGCTTGAGTTGCGCGCCCGCGCCAACGAGGTAGCCGTCGCGGTCCAGGAGCGGGCCCCAGCCGTCGAAGGGGACGCCGACGCCGCTTGTTCCATCCATGGTGTACGAGGGGATGACGAGTTCTTTGTGGTCGCCGTTGTAGAGGGTGAGTGCCTGGCCGGTGCCGCGGAGCAGTGCCAGGCAGTTGACGGACTTGGCGGTCTTGCGGGCCATTGCGAGGCTGGGGACGATGATGCCGATCAGCAGCGCGATGATGGCGATGACGACGAGCAGTTCGATGAGGGTGAAGGCGCGGCGGGGCATCGGACAGGAGTGTACGGGGAGGGGGGCGATTCACGAAGGGGAAGTTGGGGGCGGCAGGCGGCACCGTAATCAGCAGGGGAGACCACCCAGGACGCGGAAGAAGGCCTCGATGTCCAGGTCCGTGCCGGTATCGCCATCGCCGTTGAAGTCGGCACCCCCCGGGAAGCAGGTGGCGCAGCAGTTGCCGCCGAGGCAGGCGAAGAAGGCTTCGATGTCCAGGTCTGTGCCGGTATCGCCATCGCCGTCGAAGTCGGCCGTGCCGCAAGGCGGGGGCGGGGGGGCGAGAAGCCGGGTGAAGGTGTCGTACTGGTTATTGGTATCGCCTGGAACCAGGTCGCCAGCCCGCGAGAAGAAGACGGCGGTGGAGCCGTCGGCGGTGAGGCAGCCCTGGGGCCGGTCGTGGGTGGGCTCGCTGACCTGGCCGCCGGCGGTGGTGAGGTTGACGCGGACGGTCTGGTTGGTGGAGCGGTCGAAGACAAAGAGATCGGCTTCGTTGTTGGTGTCGCCCACGACCAGGTTGTCGGCGCGGCTGGAGAACATGATGTAGCGGCCGTTGGCCGAGATGGCGGTATTGCCGGCGCCCCCGTTGGGCTCGGCGCCGCCGATGGCGATGTCAACCCGCTGGGTGGTGCCGCCGGCAGCGTCACGCACGAACACGCCGGTCGAGTTGACCGGGCCGCCGGGGGAGAGGTTGTTGGCATTGCTGAGGAAGCAGATGATGGTTCCATCGGCGGAGGTGCACGGCTCCTCGCACTCGCCCTGGGCGGCCTGGCCCGACTGGTCCACGCTGACACGGATGGTCGATTGCGTCTGGCGGTCGTGGCGGAATATGTTGGGGTAGCCGCCACTGTCTCCTGGCGCGAGGTTGTCGGCGTCGCTGGCGAAGACGATGTAGCGGCCGTCGGCGGAGATGGCGGGGGTGTCGCTGTCGCCGTTGGCCTGGACTGCCGCGGAGCCGACGCTGACGCGCTGGGTGGTATTGCCGGCGCGGTCGCGGACGAAGATGTCGGCCAGGTTGTTGGTGTCGCCGGGGACGAGGTTGTTGGCCGTGCTGACGAAGGCGATGAGGGCGGCGTCGGCGGAGAGGGCGGGGCCGTGGCTGGGGCCGTTGCCCTGCGTACCGGCGGTGGCCACGCTCACCAGTTCGTTCTGGTTGAGCGCGAGGTCGCGGACAAAGACGTCGGTGGCGCCGTTGGTGTCGCTGTTCACGAGGTTGGTGGAGTCGCTGGCGAAGGCGGCGAAGAGGCCGTTCTGGGAGACCTGTGGGAAGGAGGTTACCACCACGCCCACATCCGCATCGCCGCCGGTGGTGCTGGCGCTGATGCGCGAGACCTGACCGGTGGAGAGGTCCTTGACATAGGCGTCCCAGGTGAAGTTGGAATCCTCGGGGGTGATGGAGGCGTTACTGAGCATGGCGATGAAGCGGCCATCGCCGGAGGAGGACCTGCTGCCGGCGCCGCCGATGCTGGAGGCCTCGCCCTCGGGCGTTACGTTGATGCGCCGGGTGCTGGCCGCGGCGAGGTCGCGGAGGAAGACGTCTGGTTCCCCGTTGGTATCTCCGGGAACCAGGTTGTCGGACGCGCTGCTGAAGACGACGACCTGGCCGGAGTCGGTGGCGTTGCCGATATCGCCGCTGCCCTCTCCGGCGCTGCCTCCTGGGAGGTGGACGCTGGTCTGGGTGAGGGCGGTGGTCACGCGGTCGTAGAGGAACGTCTCCCAGACGCCATCGGGGGGGCCGTTGGTGCGGGCGGTGAAGGTCACAAAGCGGCCATTGGCAGAGATGTTGGCGGCGTGGTCGCAGGTGTGGCCGGAGGGCCCGTTGGGCAGGGCGTCGCTGATCCGGGTCGTGGTCGCGCCGATGCGGTCGTAGATATACGCGTCTCGGCTGTCGCTGGCGGGAGCCGGCGCGGTAAAGGCGATGAACCGCCCATCGGCGCTGATGGACGCCTGGCACTCGCTGTTGGTGGAGGCGGCAACGCGTTGGGCGATGCGCGTGGTGGTGGCCGCGTTGCGGTCGCGGAGGAAGAGGTCCTGGGCGTTGTTGGTGTCGCCGGGAACGAGGTTGGCGGCGTCGCTGGAGAAGACGACGAAGGAACCATCGCCGGAGATGGATGGGTAGTGGCTGCCACAGGCGTCGCCGCCGCCCAGGGCCACAGACTCGTGCGTCACAGCGCCGCCGATACGGTCGTACACAAAGACCTTGGTGCCGCCGCACGCGGTGCCCGGGAAGCCGAGGTTGGTGCTTTCGCCGATGTACGCGATGAAGCGACCATCGGCGGAGATGCTGGGGTCGGTGCTGAGCCCGTTCCCCTGGAGGCCGCCGGGGCCGACGCTGACGCGCGTGGTGGTTGCCGCGGCGACATCGCGGACGAAGACGTCCCACTGGGCGTTGGTATCGCCCGGGACCAGGTTGTTGGCGGCGGCCACGAAGGCGATGATGGAGCCATCGGCCGACATGGACCCCAGCCCGGCGAAGCCATTGGCGAAGGACCCTGCGCTGTTGACGGCGGGCATGATGAACTCGCCCGTGGTCGTGTCCAGGCGGTAGGCCCGGAAGGGCTGGGGGGCATCATCGGTGGTAGGGAGCAGTGCGTTGACGCTGCTCGTGAAGGAGATGTACCTGCCGTCGGGGGTGATGGTGGGGATGAAGCTCCCGACGAGGCCCTGAACCTGCTGACCCGCGGAGTCGAGGCTGACGCGGGTTGTGGGCTGGGCCATCGCAAGCGCGGCGGTGGTCGCCAGTACAAGGAAGAGTGGGACCGTGCGCATGCAAAAACCCCCTTTGATCGTGCTTGTGGCACAAGCGTATCGGGAAGTTCGGTATGTGGGTACCGGGAGTTGAGGAAAGTCGGCGGGCCGGCGCGGTCAGCGCAGATCAGGTGGGTTGCACGGTGCGTGGGAGTCCGAAAACCGTCGTGGACCACCGGCCGGGATCTGTGTTCTGAGGAAGCGGAACAAAGACGCGGGAAGGCGGACGGAAGCCCGCCCCGGCCATCAGCAGTTCCCACCTCCCAGGACACGGAAAAAGGCCTCGATGTCAAGGTCCGTTCCCGAGTCTCCATCACCGTCGAAGTCGGGAGAGCCGCAGGTGGGGCAGCAGTCGCCGCCCAGGCAGGCGAAGAAGGCTTCGATGTCCAGGTCGGTGCCCTGGTCGCCGTCGCCGTCAAAGTCCGGGCTGCCGCACACGGAGGTGTACGCCGGCGGTTCTTGCAGTTCAAAGCCCGGGTTGCTGCCGGTGGCCGGCGGAACCGTGGGCACGAGGACCTGGGCGGTGTTGTTGTTCCCCGGCGGCGCGATCTGGACCTGCATGAAGTACGCGTGGACCGCCCCGCTGTCGATGACCGTCAGGCTCGCCACGTAGGAGGCCGGGTTTGGGGGGTACACATGCTCGAACGCGAGGCTCTGGTATTCAAGGGGCGAGTTGTCGCCCCAGTTCACCGAGATGATCGAGTCGCTTGGGTCGGTGTTGAACACCAGCACGCGCAGCGGGCGGTCAAAGGTTTGGAACTGGCCGAGGCCGACGACATTGGCCAGCAGTCCCATGTCCTGAGCCAGGGCGTGGGGGTTCTGGTGGGATGCCAGCGCGATGCCCCCGGCGTCCCAGTCCTTGGGTGGATTGAGGGAAATCTCGGTGCCGTCGGGGGCGATGTCGGTGTCGGGGTTCTCGGTGACGGTGCCCGCCGGACCCGCGGGCGGGGTGAAGACTCCGCCGTTGCCGATGGCCTTCACCGAGTCGCCAAAGGTCCCCGGCGTATCGATGCCCAAGTCGGTGTTCAGGGTCGCGGGGAGCGTGACACCGCCCGCGGCGGCCGCATCGTTCATCCAGTTCACGCAATGGCCGGGCGGATTCTTGGCGAGGCTGTAGTTGGTTGGGTTGGCGCGCTTGGCGTTGACCTTGGTGGCCACCTGGTTGTACTGCGGGATGGTGACGTCGTAGCAGATCTTCTGATCCCACTCGCGCTTGTTGTCCTGCTTGATCACTCCCGCGCCGCCGAAGTAGTCGTTTCCCGCGGGGTACTTGCCGTAACAGAGGTCGGTCTGGCCGGCCTGCGGGTTATCGGCGCCCGCCGGGGGCAGGAGTTGGATGAAGCAGTGGCCGGGGACCCCCTTGTCGACGTAGAAGCAGACCACGTGCTGCTGGGCCTGGGCGGCGGAGGCGCCGGCGGTGAGGAGCGCGGCGAGCACGACTTGTGCGGTGGGGCGTTGAGTTACGAACATCGGGGATACCTCGGTGAATGGTTGCTTGGACCGGCCCGCTTGGCACACCCGTGCCCCAGGCACGCGGAAGAAGGCTCCGATGCCCAGGAGGGGCGACCATGAGGTACTCGCGGGAGCGGCCGCCTTCTTACACGGATCGTCGGACCGCAGGCGGGGAGTGAGGGTCCGGGAGGCGCGGCACCAAAAAAAGCCCGGCGGCCTGCGCCGCCGGGCGTCCCTCGCAATGTGTCAGCGAATCAGCAGTTCCCGCCACCCAGGACACGGAAGAAGGCCTCGATATCCAGGTCCGTGCCGGTGTCACCGTCGCCGTCAAAGTCGGGGCTTCCGCAGGCGAGGCAGCAGTCGCCGCCCAGGCAGGCGAAGAAGGCTTCGATGTCCAGGTCGGTGCCCTGGTCGCCATCGCCATCGAAGTCGGGGTTGCCGCAGGTGGGGGGTGGAGGTGAGATCACGATGCCGCGGAGTTCCAGTTCGGAGCCGTTCTTGGTGATGACGACGTGGCGGAGGCGTCCGACGGAAGAGGTGGGGTTGAGCGGGGTGATGGTGTAGGTGGCGACGCCGGTGAGGACGGTGCCGCCGGGGAGGGTCATGTTGTTGTTGGTCTCGCAGCCTTGGAACGTCCAGACGGGGTTGCCCTGGGTGCCGGTGTTGAGCCACTTCTCGGTTCCGCCGTCGGGGCAACGGTTGGTGAAGACGGGCTGGTTCCCGCCGTTGATGATGGCGGTGCCGCCGGGGGGACCGACCACCACGCCGCCCGCGTCAAGGCAGGTGAGGACGAACCCGTCGGCCCCGTAGTCGGAGAAGTCGGCGGTGATCATCTCGTCGCCGGTGAGGGGGTCGAGCGTGGTCGTGGTGATGCGCTGCTCGTGGCCGTCCTCATCGGAGAGCCTCATGAGGGTGGTGTGCCCCGGGCAGCAGTAGTCCTTGCGCCTGGCGAGTTCGACGCCGCCGGTGGTGGGCGGCAGGGCGATGGCCACACCGTCCTGGCCGGAGGACCCGATGTTGCTGACGACCAGGCGGCGGACGTTCTCGTCGCAGGCCCCGCTCTGTTGGTCGGGCGTGCACTGCTCGCTCATGTGTGCCTGGCCGAGCGCCCATCGCTCGTTCTCGAGCGTGGAGCCGAAGGCGAAGCAATCCCACGGGGGGCAGGAGATCGGGAAGGAGCGGAGGTTGGCGTTGCCGACGTCAAGGCTGGGGACGCCGCTGCCGGTCACCTCCATGGAGTCGAGGTTGTCCCAGCCGGGAGAGCCGATGGGGAGATCGGGCTGGATCACGATGGTGCGGAGGGCGTCTGAGGAGACGGGGTCTAACCAGCCGAACGGCGTTGGGGAGCAGTAGAACTTCCAGACGGTCGTGAACTGAATCGGCGGCCCCATGCTGGTGATGTAGCACACCATGTACCAGACCATGTACTGATTGACGCAGGGTGGCGGGGCCGCGATTCCACCGGCGGGGAAGACGCCCGAGGCGACGGGGTTTCCGAGTTGGTCGTATTCGGTGTAGTGGGAGGAGGATGCGCCGATATCGAAAAAGTCGGCTTCGAGCATCACACCGCCGGGGCCGCTCGAGGCCCGCACGTTGCCCTTGATGGTGCCGTCCCAGCCCTTGGGGCGGATGCGGACTTGGCCGCCCGGGGTGGGTCCGTAGAGGGGGGAAATGTCAACCCCAACCCCCCCGCCCCAGGCACTGCGCAGTTTCACTTCCACGCCGTCCTGACCGCTGCTGCCGATGTTGGCGACGGGAAGGCGGCGGCCATCGATGGGCCCCAGCGTGGCGGCGCCGAGGGGTTGGTGGAGGATGCCGCTGGCGTACGAGTCGGCGCCCGGCTGGGCGAAGGCGCTTGCGGCGGCGGTGGCGAGGGCGATGCAGGTGAGGGCGTGGCTCGTGGCGTTCATGGCTGTACTCCGTGCTTCATGGGTGGCGTGGTCGGTTGGGGCACTGGGCCCGTCATGAGTTAGCGCAGCGACGGGGAATCTTGCACGGAGGGAGAAAGAAACCTTGGACCGGAGGGGCCCGGCGCGGCCCGGCGGCTGCAAGCCCGGGATCGTGGGTCCGGCTCCGCCGAAGTCCGACCGTTCGCGGCCATGCATGGCGGAAGTGCGAAGTGGGTGGGGCGACGGCGGACCTTTCAGGTCCTGGCGCGGGGCGCGCGGGCGCAGGCTGCGCCGTCTTCTGTGCCTTGACTACACAAGAATGGGTGTGGCGCACGGCCGGCGTTGAGCGGGCCGTGTGCTGGTCACGGTTCACAAGGGCAGGATGCAGGCTGGAAGCCTGCACCACAATCAGCAGGTGCCGCCGCCCAGGACGCGGAAGAAGGCCTCGATGTCTAGGTCGGTCCCGGTGTCACCGTCGCCGTCGAAGTCGGCGCTGCCACAGTTGTCGCAGCATGCGCCCCCCAGGCAGGCGAAGAAGGCTTCGATGTCGAGGTCGGTACCGACATCACCGTCGCCGTCGAAGTCGGCGTTGCCGCAGGGTGTTGGGCATGGGACGGGGATGAAGCCGGGCGCGCCGACACTCTGGAGGCAGAGCGGCGGGCCGCCCAGCGCGTCTTCGAGGCGAATGTCACTCCTGCCGTCGTTGTTGAAGTCGTGGTAGGAGATGCCCGCGGGCTCGAACGGCACGGTCATGGACTGGGTGATCGAGGGGAGGGGGCTGGCGGCGTTGAGGGCGGTGAAGACATCGAAGAATGGAGAAGAGCAGGACCGAACCACGATGGCGGCATCATCGGCCTGGAGGTCGCCGTCGAGATCGACCAGGGTCTGCGCGAGCAGGCCGGTCTCGCCGACGACGGTCAGGGTGGTGCTGCCGCCGTAGTTGGCCAGGGTGACGGGGCCGGTCGGACCCGCATCTTCGAGGAGGCCGGGGTCGGGGTCTTCGGTCGCGACCTCGCCCATGCATTGATAGGCGGGAGAGGGATTGCCGGCGAAGAGGGCGAGCCGGCCCGGGAACGATGAGAGGAGGAGGACATCGGGGAACGGGTCCTGGTTCATCATGTGATCAATGGCGTGGACCATTGCTCCGGAACTGGGGACGGCGTAGGGGACCTGGGTATTCGTGAAGTATGAGCGGACGCGGAAGAGTTCCGGCCCCTGCTGGAGCGGCGGGGACAGGCTGTGGCTCTCGCCGGTGTTATCGATGGAGACCATGAGGATCGGCTGGACCGCGCCATGACCCACCGAAGCAAACTCGAGTTGGTCGCCGGGGTTGCTCATCAGGACCAGGCCCTCGGGGGCTGCGGGGAGTTGCGAGAGCCCGGTGCGGTTGTCGGGCGATACCGCCTCGGCCAGGGTCGTCAGGGGGAGGAAGTTGCTCGTGCCGCCGACGGAGTAGTACTGGCCGGTGAGGGCGAGCGTGTCTCCGGTTGCGTTGATGAGCGCGTGGGGCGAGAACACAAACTCGATGCGGCCCGTGCCGAAGAACTGGTGGATGGTGTCGAGGATCCAGTACCCGCCCGCGGAGGGGTTGCCCGCGTTGGGGTTGGCGATCAGGGGGCTCTCGAGCATGGAGGCGACGACGCCGGTGGCCACGGCGTCGTCGTTGATTTCAAAGGCGTGGAGCGAGCCGAGGAGTTGGTCGTGGAGCAGGATGGTGTCGTTCTGGTTCATCGCCGCGATCTCGGTGTGGATCATCAGGGCGTCCTCGCGGTTGGGGAGGGCCCGGGGCGTGACGGCCGCGGGGATGACGACGCTGGCGGGTCCGGTCTCGGGGGTGCCGTTGGCGTTGGTGTCGGTGTAGGTATGGAAGCACATGGCGCCGGTGGCGGGGTTGATGGTGATGACGATGACGACGATCCGGCTCATCTTGTCCACGGTGACGATGTAGGTCAGTGGGATCTTGCCGTCGTTTGGCAGCGTGATGGTGAACATGTTGGCGCCGAACATGAAGGTGAGCATGCGCATGGTGCGGAAGTCGGTCGCGTTGACCTTGAGGAGCAGGGGGCTCTTGTACTTGCGGTCGTAGTAGAGGGACGACCATGAAGCGGCCTGGTTGATCTGGTTTTCGAAGAGGTTGGCCTTGCGGTCCTGGTAGTGGGCCAGGCGGGCCTTGAGGTCCGCGACGACGGCGGCGATCTCGGCGGCGGTGTCCACGCCCAGGTCGCGAAGGCACATGGCCAGGCACTCGCCGGCGCGTCCTTCGGCCTCGATTCCGGCGAGGGTAGCGTGGGGGTCGCCGTTGGCGTCTGTGGCGCGGGCGAGCGCCGCCAGGAGGCTGTTGATGGACATGCAGTCAGAGTCGCGCTCATCGTCGCAGCCGATGGCGTCTGCCGCGGCGGGGGTGGAGCCGACGGGCGCGGGCTTCTGGTAGACGTGCGCTATCTCGTTGGCGAGGGTGGCCATGATGCGGAACTTTGCGATGGCGCGTTCGGCGGCGGGCTTGGTGGCGTCGCACCAGGTGGCGAGTTGCCCGGCGCTGATGCCGACCTCGTCGTTGCCCAAGCCGGGCTTGGGACTGGTCCAGCCGCCGCCGCTGATGGTGGAGTCTTTGCAGAGTTTGTTGGTGCGCATCATCTCGATGTAGTGGCGGAGGGCCTCGGTGACTTTGGTGGGGCCGCGCCCGAAGGGGGCGCGGCGGTCGGTCTCGGCGTAGCAGGTCTGGGTGCCGCCCTGTCCCATGGGGTTGAGCACACCATCGAGCGTGGCGTTTGGCGCATCTTCGCGCTGCATCTTCCACATCAGTTTGATGAGTTCGCGCATTTTCATCTTCTCGCCGGCGGTCATGGCGTCGTTGGCGAGGGCCAAGCCGGGGGCGGCGAGGGCGCCTGCGAGAGCGGCGAGGATGGCGGCGCGGCGGACGATGGCGCGTTGAGTGAGCATGTGCGGCCTCCTGGGCGCGGAGAACACACGTGCCTCGTTCGGTCGAGCCTACCTGATTGGGGTGGCGGGTACAAGGTTTTTTTTAGTGGGCGGCGCGAACCGGGTGCGAACAAATCACGATTCAGAAAAGGCGTGTCTGCGCGCCTTGTGCGCCGGGTCGAAACGATTGGGGCCCAGCCGGGTGTTTGTTCCGGCCAAGCCCCACGCATCCACGCGGCAGTAGTGTGCGTGCAACCGCCGTGCTGTGAAGCCCGGGTCAACAGGCACCGCCGCCGAGAACGCGGAAGAAGGTCTCGATGTCCAGGTCGGTGCCGGTGTCACCATCGCCGTCAAAGTCGGGGCTGGCGCAGGTGGGGCAGCACACACCGCCCAGGCACGCGAAGAAGGCCTCGATGTCCAAGGCGGTGCCGGTATCGCCGTCGTCGTCAAAGTCGGCGGAGCCGCAGGTGCCTCCCAGCCCCCAGGACTCTCCGTAATAGGTGTTGGCGGTGCCCCCGAAGAGGACGGTGACGCCGCGGCCCGCGTCGTGGGCCATCGCGTGACCGTACCGCGGCGAAGGCCCGCTGACCAACCGCTGAGTCCAGGCGGTCCCGTTCCATTCCCAGGTCTCGCCGTTGTAGTTGGAGTCGTTGAAGCCCCCGAAGAGGAGGGTGACGCCGCGGGCCGCGTCGTAGGCCATCGCGTGACCGTACCGCGGCGAAGGCCCGCTGACCCGCTGGGTCCAGGCGGCCCCGTTCCATTCCCAGGTCTCGCCGTTGAAGACGCTGGTGTCGCCGCCGAAGAGGACGGTGACGCCGCGGGCCGCGTCGTACGCCATCGCGTGGTATCCGCGCGGCGAAGGTCCGCTGACCACCCGCTGGGCCCAGGCCGTCCCGTTCCATTCCCAGGTCTCGCCGTCATACGTGTTGGTATAGCCCCCGAAGAGGACGGTAACGCCGCGGGCCGCGTCATAGGCCATCGCGTGGTGCCCGCGCGGCGAAGGGCCGCTGACCATCCGCTGGGTCCACGCGGTCCCGTTCCATTCCCAGGTCTCGCCGTTGTAGACGCCACCGTAACCCCCGAAGAGGACGGTGATGCCGCGGCCCGCGTCGTAGGCCATCGCATGGAACCTGCGCGGCGAAGGGCCGCTGACCACCCGCTGGGTCCAGGCGGTGCCGTTCCATTCCCAGGTCTCGCCGTTAGATGTGTCGGTGTACCCGCCGAAGAGGAAGGTGGCGCCGCGAGCCGCGTCGTAGGCCATCGCGTGACCGTACCGCGGCGAAGGCCCGCTGCTGGCGCGCTGGGTCCAAGCGGTCCCGTTCCATTCCCAGGTCTCGCCGTTGGAGACGCTGCTGAGGTAACCCGCGAAGCCGCCGAAGAAGACGGTGACGCCGCGGGCCGCGTCGTAGGCCATCACGTCGTAGGCCACCGCGTGGAAGGATCGGGCCGATGGACCGCTGACCATCCGCTGGGTCCAAACGGTCCCGTTCCATTCCCAGGTCTCGCCGTTGGAGTGGTAGCTGGCGGTGTTGCCCCCGCAAAGGACGGTGACGCCGCGGGCCGCGTCGTAGGCCATCGCGTGGCGGTACCGCGGCGAAGGGCCGCTGACCATCCGCTGGGTCCAGGCGGTCCCGTTCCATTCCCAGGTCTCGCCGCTTAAGCCGTTGCCGCCGCCGCCCCCGAAGAGGACGGTGACGCCGCGTGCCGCGTCGTAGGCCATCGCGTGGAGGTACCGCGGCGAAGGGCCGCTGACCACCCGCTGGGTCCAGGCGGTGCCGTTCCATTCCCAGGTCTCGTCGTTAGATGTGTCGGTGTACCCGCCGAAGAGGACGGTGACGCCGCGGGCCGCGTCGTAGGCCATCACGTGGTAGTACCGCGGCGAAGGACCGCTGCTGGCGCGCTGGGTCCAAGCGGTCCCGTTCCATTCCCAGGTCTCGCCGTTAGATGTGTTGGTGTAGCCCCCGAACAGGACGGTGACGCCGCGGGCCGCGTCGTAGGCCATCGCGTGGTAGTACCGCGGCGAAGGACCGCTGACCATCCGCTGGGTCCAGGCGGTCCCGTTCCATTCCCAGGTCTCGCCGTTGGAGACGCTGCCGTTGTAGCCCCCGAAGAGGACGGTGACGGCGCGGGCCGCGTCGTAGGCCATTGCGTGGCCAGCCCGCGGCGAGAGTTCGAGCGGGCTCCATGCAACCGCCTGCGCTCGCGCCGGCGCGGGTGCCAGCACGCACAGCCCCAGCACCGCGGCCAAAAGGCCCAGGAGCCATTGACATGGCAGGCACCGGTCGGAGCGCCCTGGTGCGGACGTTGCGCTCGCGGATCGCCCAGCAATGCCGACGCGGGTGAACCGCGGGCTTGGGGTGGCGGGGGCCGAACTCATGTGGTCATGGTAACGGCATTGCGGGGAAGTACAAAGGGAATCCCTCGGGTCCAGCGCATCGCCACGAAGCGTGGGCCGAGCCCGAGAGTTTTTCGATGAGGGTCGAAGTCCCGAGCCATTGATGAGCGGGTTGCGGTTGAGGGAGGCGAAGTCGGCGGGCTTTGTGATGGGGATGACCTTGGCGTCGGCATCCTTCTGGACGAGGGGGTCATACGGCAGGATGGGGAGTTCGATCGCGGGCTTGGAGTGCTTGGGGCCGGCGTTGATGGGCTTGATGCGGGGGCATTGGGGCGGGGCCAATGGGCGCTGCGGCAATAAAGCCCGGCGGCCTGCGCCGCCGGGCTTTCCATGCGTTGTGTCAGCGAATCAGCAGGTCCCGCCGCCTAGGACAGAGGGCGGGCCACCCGTGGCACGTGATGGGACGTGATGGGACGTGGGGGATGTAAGGGCGGGCTACTCGTCCTCCGCGTCGGGCTTGGGCGCGGCGGCCTTGTTGGGGTTGGCCATTTTGACGGCGAGGACCTTGGTGCGGAGTTCCTGGAAGAGGTCGGGGTTTTCCTTGAGGAAGACCTTGGAGGCTTCGCGTCCCTGGCCGATGCGCATCTCGCCGTAGCTGTACCAGGCGCCGGATTTTTGTACGACGGCGGCGTCGACGGCGAGGTCGAGCAGGTCGCCGGAGGCGGAGATGCCCTCGGTGTACATGATGTCAAACTCGGCGTCGCGGAAGGGCGGGGCGATCTTGTTTTTGACGACGCGGGCGCGGGTGCGGCTGCCGATGGTGACGTCGCCCTCCTTAATGGCGCCGGTGCGGCGGACATCAATGCGGACGGAGGAGTAGAACTTAAGGGCGCGCCCGCCGGTGGTGGTCTCGGGGCTGCCGAACATGACGCCGATCTTCTCGCGGATCTGGTTGATAAAGACGACGGTGCAGTTGGAGCGGGCGATGACGCCGGTGAGTTTGCGCATGGCCTGGCTCATGAGGCGGGCCTGGAGGCCCATGGAGGCGTCGCCCATTTCACCCTCGATCTCGGCGCGGGGGACCAGGGCGGCGACGGAGTCGATGACGATGATGTCAACGGCGTTGGAGCGGACCAGCAACTCGCAGATTTCCAGGGCCTGCTCGCCGGTATCGGGCTGGCTGACCAGGAGGTCGTCGATGTTGACGCCGATCTTGCGGGCCCAGGAGGGGTCCAGGGCGTGCTCTGCATCGATGAACGCGGCGACGCCGCCATCCTTCTGGGCGTTGGCCGCGACGGTGAGGGCGAGGGTGGTCTTGCCGGAGGATTCGGGGCCGAAGATTTCGACGATGCGGCCGCGGGGGATGCCCTTGCCGCCCAGGGCGATGTCGAGGGAGATGGCGCCGGTGGAGATGCCGGCGACGGCGAGGTAGGCGTCCTCATCCATGCGCATGATCGCGCCCTTGCCGAAGGTCTTGTCGATCTGCTGGAGGGTGAGTTCCAGGGCCTTTTTCTTGGCCTTGGCTTCGGATTCTTGTGCCGCGGTCTGGGCGGGGGTTTGCTTGGAGGCTGTCGGTGCGGGGAGGGGCTGCTTGGGCGCGCCCTGTGCAGGCGCGGCGGGAGCCGGAGGCTTGGAGTTGCCGGGGGTGGAGGGTGGCGTTGAGGGAGTGCCCTGCGGCCTGTTCGCGGGCGGGGGCGCCTGGACGACGACGGGCTTGGTCAGTTTGTCGGTTGGGCGCGCATTCTTGGCCTCGATCTGAGACATGGGAGTCCTTTCTACACGGGTGCCGCCGCCGGAACGGAGGTTTGAACCCGGGCGTTAAACCATCGCGGGTGCGGCTGATGGGCGAAGACCGATCAGACGGCCGGGGGCGGCGATGGACGCGGGCCCGACAAGGGCAAACTGTATCAAAGACCGAACGTGGGTGTCAAGTCTTGGTAGGGTAATACAACGAACAGTTTACAAGTCGTTTGTAGTGCTGTGGTTAGGTTGTTGATAAGCAAGAGAGTTTGCACTTCAAGGCTCGACACGACCCCCCAAGTGGCCCCGGACACAGGGCCGGCCATGGAGTTTGATGTTTGCCGTCTCGATGGCCCTTGTTCACAAGCAGGGGCCACCGCCGACGGCCCGAAAAATCGCCTGGATGTCAAGGTCGGTCCCGGTATCGCCATCGCCATCGAGGTCGGCGGTGAGGCAGGTAGCACAGCAGTTGCCGCCCAGGCAGGCGAAGAAGTCTTCGAGGTCCGCGTCGGTCCCGACATCGCCATCGCCGTTGAAGTCGGCGGGATTGCGGATGAAGAGTTTGGCGGAATGGCTGGTGGCAACACCGCAGGCGCTGGTGACGACCACATCGAACTGCCCGCCAAGGGCGATGCCTTCGGGGGTCACGGTGAGGGTGGGGGTGGTGACGCCGGAGTATTCGAGAGAGTTGTCGAGGTTGATGCCGTTGCGCCGCCAGCGGTAGGTGGAAGGGTCGCTGCCGGACACGACGCTAAAGGTTGCCCCCTGGCAGTGTGAAACTTCGGCATCCCGCGGCTGGCTGAGGATGTTCAGCGTGCCGCACGCAACCGAGACCGTGGCGGGCTGGCTGATGAGTTGGCCGCAGGACTGGAAGTTCATGACTACGTCGTAGAGGCCGGCATCGGAGGTCGCGGCGGGGCTGATGCGGAGGCTGGAGGCTGTCGCCCCGGAGGTGCGGGCGTCATTGACGAGGTTGACGCCGTTGCGTCGCCACTGGAAGGTCGGTGAGCCTCCCGCAACGGAGGAGGTAACGACCTTGACCTTCACGGTGTCTCCGGCGAGCACCGAGGTATCTGCCGGGCGGGTGGCGGTGCACGCGTTGACGTGCACGGAGGCGGGGATGATGACGGGCGGCCCGCCACGGATTGTGCCCACCGGCTCGGACATGGTCGAGTACCAATAGATCTCGGGGATGCCGGTCGAACCGTTGCGGTTGCCGAAGCCGTCGATGGGTGCATCGATCGAGAGGGTGCGGGGCGCTGGGTCGGTGCTGAGGGTGACCTTGAACTTGAAGAGCACGAGGTTGCTGGTCTGGCTGTTGAATGCGGGGTCGCTGGCGAGCCGGCCGGAGTCGTTGATCTGCGCGATTGGAATGCCAAACACACCGGCGGTATTGCCCGGTCCGCCGATCCACGATGTGGCATGGTTCTGTGCGATTCGCAGGTACGTGCCCGGGAGCATGGGCGCGGGGTTGAGGTGGGTGTGGCCGCGGAGGAAACTGGTGGTGGTCAGGAGGGCGCGCCCCCAGGGGCTGATGCGGCCGTACAGGTTGGGCAGGTCTTCCACGACTCCCAGCGGGGTAGAGCGGTTGCCGCCTGCGCCGCCATTGACGAGCGGGGCCAGGGCGTCGGTTGCGGGGGCCGTGCCGGTGTTGTCCCAGGATGAAACGGTTGGTTGCAGCGTCAGCGAGGCCAGGCCGAGGGGAAAGCCCTGGCCGTTGTAGGCGGCGACGAAGCGCACATCAAAGGCGGAGCCGGGTTGCACATTGGGAAGGGTGCTGGACCAGGCCTGGGAGCCGGCGGGGCAGACTTGGATGGCGACGACGCCCTGGGCTGATGCCGCGCTGCAAAGGCCGGCGATGGTGAGCATTCCTGTGAGGGTTTTTTTCATACGTCTTCCGACCTTCGTGGGGTCGGGCGTCCCCGAACGCGAAGCGGCACTCCCGGTTGGTGTATCGGGCAAACGGCAAAGAACACCATCAAGATCGGGGTTCCGGCGCGGCTACGGCGGGTTCGAGGGCGGCTGGCAGGGTTCCAGTGGGGACCGGGCGGGACTTGTGTGCCGCGGGCGGTACGATGAACGGAACGATGGGGTCGGAACGCACACTAAGGAATGGAGCTTTGATTATGAACCGGGTTGCTGTTGTCGTCGCCTTTGGGGTTGCAGGGCTGATCGGGAGTGGCGCTGGGTGCGAGGAAAAGAAGCCTGCGCCCGTGACTCCGGCGAAGGTGACGGCGCCTGCCGCGCCCGTGAAGGCGGCCGAGGTTCCCCCGGCGCCGAAGCCCGGGATCACGGATGCGGTGAAGACGGCGGGGGCGGATGCCGCAAAGCAGGCGGAGGAAGCGGTCAGGCAGGCGGCGGCGGCCCTGAAGGACAAGTCGATCGCGGGCCTGCAGAACCAGCTCGACACGGTCCGGACGCAGTTGGATGGGCTGATGAAGAAGGCGGGCGAGGTGTCGATGCCGACGAAGGTCGCGCTGGACGCGGTGGTGAAGGAACTCAACACGCAGTACGAGGCGGCGCAGACCAAGGTCTCCGGGCTGGTGACGAGCATGGACTGGGACAAGGCGTTGGCCGACGCCAAGGGGTCGGTTGAGTCGCTGGCGAAGGCGGCGGCGGGCGCGGTGACGCAGTTTGGGAAGTGATGTCTGCTACGCTGGGGGTTATGGCAGCGAACGGGTCGACATTGCGGGAACTGGCGGGGGAGGTCCTTCGGGCCGAGGAGCAGATTCGGCTGGGGGGCGGGCCCAAGGCGATTGAGCGGCAGCACGAGAAGGGGCGGCTGACGGCGCGGGAGCGGGTGGCGCTGCTGCTGGATGATGCGGGGCAGTTCCAGGAACTGGGGCTGTGGGCCGGCTACGGGATGTACGAGCAGTATGGCGGCGCGCCGGCGGCGGGGGTGGTGACGGGGATCGGGCGCATTTCGGCGCGCGAGTGCATGGTCATTGCGAACGACGCCACGGTGAAGGCCGGGGCGTTTTTTCCTATGACATGCAAGAAGATCATCCGGGCGCAGACGATCGCGCAGATGGCGCGACTGCCGCTTGTTTATCTGGTGGACAGCGCGGGGGTTTTTCTGCCGCTGCAGGAGGATGTCTTTCCGGACACGGACGACTTCGGACGGATCTTCCGGAACAACGCGGTGATCAGCGCCGAGGGAATCCCGCAGATCGCGGCGATCATGGGGTATTGCGTCGCGGGGGGCGGGTACCTGCCGGTGTTGTGCGACACGCTTTTGATGACGGAGGGGTCGGGGCTGTACCTGGCGGGGCCGGCGCTGGTAAAGGCGGCGATCGGGCAGGAAGTGACGGATGAGGAGTTGGGCGGGGCGGGGATGCACGCGGCGATCAGCGGGACGATTGACTTTAAAGAGAAGGATGATGAGGCGTGTATCAGGCGCCTGCGCTCGCTCGTGGATCAGTCCAACAACTCGGCCGGGCTACCGACGGTGCAAGACAAAAAGGACGTTCGGGAGAGCATCCTCAAACTCAAGGAGATCACAGACAATCTCCCCAGCCTGTTATCCCTCGCCCAGGCGACTCTAGCGGGCGGAGAGAGTACCGAAACCATCTCGCGCGACACGCAACTCCCAGAATCGATCGCCAGCCCCGCCTGCGATGCCGAGGAAGTGTATGGCATCTTTTCAGCCGCGCCCGGCGCCCAATACGACATCAAGCACGTCATCGCGTGCATTACCGACGGTCGCCCATCGTGGGATGCTGAATCCAATCTCGGAATTACCCCGTACTTCGACGAGTACAAGGCCGAGTACGGACAATCTCTGGTCTGTGGGTACGCCAAGATCGGCGGTTATCCGTGCGGCATCGTCGCGAATCAGAAGAAGCTGGTGCAGCGGGCGGTGCCGGGGGGGAAGGCCGGGCCGACGAAGGCCGTGCAGATGCCCGGGGTGATTTACGATGACTCGGCGGACAAGGCAGCGCGGTTCATCATGGACTGCAACCAGCGGAAGATCCCCATCATCTTCCTGCACGATACGACAGGGTTCATGGTGGGGCGGGACAGCGAGCAGACCGGGATCATCAAGAGCGGCGCGAAGATGGTCAACGCGGTCTCCAACAGCGTGGTCCCCAAGATCGTGGTGATTCTGGGGGGGAGTTACGGGGCGGGGAACTACGCGATGTGCGGGCGGGCCTTTGACCCATTCATGTCGTTCGCGTGGCCGTGCGCCAAGTGCGCGGTGATGGGGGCAAACCAGGCGACGGGGGTGCTGGCGACGATCGAAGAGGCCTCGCGCAAGCGCAAGGGCGAGGTGATCGATGAAGAGACGCACAAGCAGATCCTGGCGGCGGTGCACGCGGGGTACACGGAGCAGGCGGATATCCGGCACGGGGCGGCGCGGGGTTGGGTGGACCGGATCATCGAGCCTCACCGCACGCGGGATGAGTTGATTGCGGCGCTGCGGGCGGCGGCGGGGTGGGATTATTCGAGGCCGTTCCGGACGGGGGTTTTGCAGACCTAAGTGACGCCGGGGCTGAGGCTCGGCGAAGCCCCGGGTGCGTCGGCTAACAGTTGTTGTCCCTCGGGGTACATTGCAAACCATGCAGGCGTGGCAGGGTTGGGTTCACGTGATGAGTTCAACGCGCGGCCACTGGCTGCCCGGAGACGTGCGCGGGTTTCGTGACCACGATCGCCGGGTCCATTCTTCGGGCGATTACAAGACTCCACCGCCGAAGGATGAGCACGCGGGCCTGCGGGCATACGCGGATCGCATCACGCAGAGACGTGTGTCATTCAAGCCGGCCATGCGCCCGGCGATTGGCGAGGCGATGCTGCGTAAGTTTGAATACTTGAATGTGGCGGTGCGAGTTCTGGCCGTGGGAGAAACCCATGTGCACGTGCTTGCGCGGATAGGCAACGAAGATGCCAAAGAGGTATTCGGGCGGGTGAAGCAGTATGCATCGCATCAGGTACGAAGAGACCTGAAGGGGACGATCTGGGGAGAGGGCTCGTACCCGGTCAGGATTGCTGATCATGAGCACTACAGAGTTGTGGTGGAGTACATTCGGGACCACGCAGCGGAGGGGGCTTGGGTGTGGGAGAACCCACGCGCAACTTCGCGCGGCGAGGTGAAGTAGCTGCTGGTCGGGCGTACCCGGGGCTTCGCAGGGCCTCAGCCCCGGCGTCCATGAACTGGGGTAGGATCGACCATGCCGTCGCCTGTCCGCATCACCGATGTCTCCCCGCGCGATGGCTTGCAGAACGAGCCCGGCGTGATCCCTACGGCCGAGAAGGTTCGGCTGGTTGAGCTGCTGTGCGCGGCGGGCGTGGATGAGGTTGAGGTGACGAGCTTTGTGAGCCCCAAGTGGGTTCCGCAGTTGGCGGATGGGGCGGGGGTGCTCGCTGCCGTTCGACGCCCATCGGAGAAGGGGTTGGCGCCCGTTTTCTCAGCTCTGGTGCCCAATGAGCTGGGAATGCAGGGGGTGCTCAACGTCAACCGCAACGCCCATGCCAGGCTCGTTTCCAAAGTAGCCGTCTTCACCGCCGCCTCCGAGACGTTTTCGAAGAAGAATACCAACGCGAGCATCGCGGAAACCATCGAGCGGTTCAGGCCGGTCGTTCAGACCGCGCTGCGCGAGGGGCTGGTGGTGCGGGGGTATGTTTCGTGCGTGATCGCGTGCCCGTTTGAAGGGCCGATCGAGCCCGCGCGGGTTGTGGGTGTGGCGGAGTCGCTGATGGCGCTGGGCGTGCACGAGATTGACCTGGGAGACACGATCGGTGCGGGGACGGCGGAGTCGGTTGCGCGGCTCCTCAAGGGGTACGCATCGGAGTTTCCGATACGCGAAGCGAAGACGCTTTGCACCCTCCACCTGCACGACACCTTCGGGCGGGCGGCGGAGTGCGTGAAGGCAGCGCTTGGGCTTGGGGTGCGGTCGTTTGACGGCGCGGTGGGGGGGCTGGGTGGTTGTCCGTACGCGAGCACTCCGCAGCGCCGGGCGCCGGGGAATATTTCGACCGAACTGCTGGTGAGGACGATTCAGGACGCGGGGTACGAGACAAGTGTGGACCTTGGAAAGCTGGGGGAAGCGGCGGTGTTTGCGCGGGAGATTGTGGGAGAGGCGCGCGAACGGGCGGGTGCCGGCGATACGCGAGGCACACCCGGGGCTTCGCAGAGCCTCAGCCCCGGCGTCGGGGATGGTGGGGGGGGCGGATGATCCAGGTCGAGCCCATTGGGAACGTTTCGATCATCCGGCTCGACCGCGCCGAGAAGAAGAACGCGCTGACGCCGGCGATGCTGAGGGCGCTCACGGGCGCGATGGATCGCGCGATCAGCGCGCACGCGGTTGTGGTGTCGGGCGTGGGGGATGTGTTCTGCGCGGGGTTTGACCTGTCGCTCTGCCGCGATGATGTCGCGGTGCTTGCGGACTTGCTCAGCGAGCTTTCGCGGGCGGTGCGGGCGATGCGGCAAGCGCCGTGCCCGGTGGTGGTGTCGGCCCATGGCGCGGCGATCGCCGGTGGGTGTGCGCTGCTGGGCGGGGCGGATGTGGTGATCACCGATGCGGGTGCCAGGCTGGGGTACCCGGTGGTGCGGCTGGGGATTTCGCCGGCGGTGACGGTGCCGTTCTTGAGGCTCGCGGTGGGGGATGGGGGTTGCCGCGCACGGGTGCTGGACCCGGGGCTGATTTCGGGGCTGGATGCGGTGCGCATCGGGCTGGCGCACGAGTGTGCCGCGACGGCGGCGGAGTGCGAGGCGCGGGCGATCGAGGTGGCGAAGGGGCTGGCGGCCAAGCCGCGGCACGCGTTGGCGATGACCAAGCGGTGGCTGGGCGAGATCGATGGCTTGCTGGATTCGCGGTGGGCGGAGGCGGGGCTGGAGGCGTCGCTGGCGGTGGTGGGGTCGGCGGAGCAGCGGGAGCGGCTGGCGGAGTTGTGGAAGAAGCCGGAGAAGCAGGGATGACCGATGCGAGCGGCGGATTGGCGTTGCTGAGTGTTTCGGGACGAGTGGCGACGTTGACGCTGAACCGGCCGGTAGCGCGCAATGCGCTTTCGATCGAACTGCTGCGCGGGCTGGTCGCGCGGGTGGATGAGGTTGCGGCAAACCCGGGTGTGACGGTGCTGGTGGTCACCGGCGCGGGCAAGTCGTTCTGCGCGGGGATGGATCTGAAGGCGGTGCTGGATGACCCCGGCGCACCCGGTGTACTTCTCAATCTGCTTGCGGACCTCACGATAAAGGTGCGGAGGCTGCCGTGCGTGACGCTCGCGAAGGTGAACGGGGCCGCGATCGGGGGCGGGTGCGGGTTGGCGTGCGTGTGCGATATCGCCATCACGCCCGCCGACTCAAAGATGGGGTACCCCGAGGTGGACCTGGGTGTGTGCCCGGCGGTGGTGGCGCCGTGGCTGGTGAAGAAGGTGGGCGCGGGGCGGGCGCGGCAGGTGCTGCTGAGCGGGGGTGTGATGAGCGGGCAGCGCGCGTTTGAGATCGGGATGGTGGATCAGGTGGTGGGGACGGCGAGCGAGTTGGATGGCGAGTGCGATGTGGTGGCGCAGCGGCTGGCGACGGGCGGTCCGCAGGCGATCAGGGCGACGAAGGAACTGCTGGCGCGCCTGGATGGATCGGATGATGAGGGGGTTGTGCGGCGCGGGGCGGAGTTGTCAGCGCGGGTGATCGCGATGCCGGAGACGCAGGCGATGCTGAGGGCGGGCAGGAAGTAAAAGAGTGCGGGGGTGGCGGAGGGGGCGGAGGAACGCGGAGAAGGCACTTGAACCACGGAGTTCACGGAGAACACGGAGGAAGGCACATGTACTTCCGCTCCGTGTATCTCCGTGAACTCCGTGGTTCCAAGCGACCAGAGAGCCGCGAGCGCGGTTGGGGACCTGAGCAGGGTTGTCGAGGTGCGGGGCTTTGGCCACTTTCACTCGGAACCGATGAGTCGCCGAGTGGACCGCTCAACGCTCTCCAGCACGAAAGTCGCGAAGGGCTCGCACTTGCCCTGGTTCGCCTCTTCCAGCGCCGCCAGATACTCGCCCCTCCGTTCCACCTCGATGATGGTGTGCGTGTACCCATGGCGGAGGAGGTGGTAGTTCATCAGGAGCCTGGCCGTTCTTCCGTTTCCATCGGTGAACGGGTGGATTGCCACGAGGTTGTAGTGGAGTTCGGCGGCCTGGAGCGCGGGGTGCAGGCCGGGGCTGTTAGCCAGTTGCAGCATCTGCGGGATCAGATCTGCGAACGTGTGGACCCCTGGCGGGATAAACCTGGTTCCCTTGATGAGCACGCGTTCCGTGCGAAACCGCCCGGCCGAGGCGGCGTCAATATCGGCGAGCACGCGGGCGTGGATGCCAACGACGTCCTGCTCGGTGAGGGGCGAGGGAACAGGGCGGAGTGTCGTCCACTCCTCCACCGCGCGAAGGGCCCGATCATGGTTCCGGGCCTCGTAGATCTCGCGCAGCGACTTCCCGCTGGTCGGGGTACGGCCCTCGATGATGAGCTGGGTCTCCCGGAGCGAAAGCGTGCTGCCCTCGATGGCGTTGGAGTGGTACGTGAGCTCCACGCGGAGGGCCTCGACCGAGTTGGGCAGGATCCGTCCAGAGTCACGGTGGGCGATGTACTTCGTGTGCACCCCCTCCAGCCGCTGGAGCGCGGGGGCAACGGCTTGCGCCAGGCCGTCGAACGCCTGAAGTGGCTCGGGAATGGGTTGTTTCACGCCGACATCATTGGATCGCTCGGCGGCTGGTGTGGGGCGCCAAACCCTACTTGCCGTACAACTCTTCCAGCAGCGCTTTGCGCTGGTCGGGGGTGAGTTCCTTCATGATGCTCCTGAAGAACTCACGGCGCTGCTCAAGGGTGGGCTTGCCGAGGGTCTGCTGGAAGTAGTCGGTGGAGAGGTTGCGGATCTTGAGGTCCTGCTCGGGGGTGGCGCCGACCTTCGCCAGCATCGAGTCGAGTTCGCCGGTCTTCGCGGCGATCTGGCGGTCGTAGGAGCGCTTGACTTCCTGGCCGATGGCCTTGAGGACTTCGCGCGCAACGGTTGCGGCCGGCTTGTTGTCGTCGCCAGCGGCCCTGGCGGCCTGTGTTGATTCGTTGATCAGGGTCTTCCAGTACTCACTCACCGGCCGCTCGAACTGAGTTGCGTTGTCGGGGGCGAGGGCGGTGGCGAGTTCATCGCGGAGGCGGCCGCGCTCCCGCAGTCCTTTCAGTTTTTCGGTCAACTCGCGGAGGGCTTCGGCCTGCCTGGGGTCCTTGTCGCCTTCCTTGTAGCCCTGGAGCCTGACGAGCAGGGGGATGTTGTCGCCGACGACCCGGTCGAGGGTGGCGGCGCGCTCGCGCAGGATGGTGGCGGTGGCCTGTTGCTCCGGCTCGGTGAGGACCAGGAGGGTCAGGGCGGCTTCCTCGGCGGGGATGTCGAGTCGTTTGAGGGTCCCATCGAAGTTGCGTTTGATGAGGGTGGGTTGGTGAGGAGTGGATGCGAGTTTGGGGCCGCCGAGGGCGGGGGATTCCCGAGCGGGGGGTGGGGTTGGTGGGGGTGATTGGGCGAGGGCGGTGGTGGTGAGGGCGAGGGTGGCGAGGAGGGGTGCGCGGCGGAGGTTTGGCATGGGTCTTCTCTTCGTGGGCGCGAATGGGGGCGCGTGTGGGCGATAGGGGGATGAGGGAAGTCGCGTGAACCCGGGGCTTCGCGGAGCCTCAGCCCCGGCGTCTCTTAAGATGAACGTATTGGGGGCTTCGGTATTTCGTTGCACCTCTTCTAGACTTTGGGCATGTCCACACCAGCCATCAACTCGTCCCAGCTTGCCAAGTCTATCGCCGAGGTCGCTCTGCTCCGGGGGACGTTTACGCTGCGGTCGGGGAAGACCAGCAGTTACTACCTGGACAAGTACCTGTTCTCGACGCGCCCGGAACTGCTGCGGCAACTGGCGCCGCTGTTCGCGGAGCGGCTGAAGGGGGTTGAGGCGAGGCTGAGTGTGAAGACCGATCGGCTGGCGGGTGCGGAACTGGGGGGCATCCCGCTGGTGACGGCGACGAGCCTGCACACGGGGCTGCCGTGCATCTTCGTGCGCAACAAGAAGAAGGACTACGGGACCGCCAAGCAACTGGAGGGGGTGCTCAACAAGGGCGACCGGGTGGTGCTGGTGGAGGATGTGGCGACGACGGGCGGGCAGGCGCTGGAAGCGGTGGAATCACTCAAGGAAGCGGGGGCGCAAGTGCTGGCGGTGATCGCGACGATCGATCGGCTGGAAGGGGCGCGGGAGAACGTGGAGAGGGCGGGGTTGGTGTTTGAAGCGCTGTTTACGAAGAGGGAGTTGGGGGTGGCGGACTAGTTGCAAGAGTCTGAACCACGGAGCACGCGGGGGTACACGGAGGAGGGCGTCAGGGTTGATGCAGATCAGGCCTCGGCATTTCTCCGTGTGCTCCGTGGTTCAGGTTCGACCACCTACTTCGCGATCGTCTCATTCAGGAACTTCGCCATCCGCTCTGCGAAGAGAAGGCGGTTGTCGAGTTTGACAAACCCGTGGCCCTCATCGGGGAAGTAGAGTTCGACGGGGTCCAGGCCGCGGCGCTTGAGGCCCACGGCCAACTGCATGGCCTCGCCGACGGGGACGCGGGGGTCGTTGAGGCCGTGGGCGATGAGCATGGGGACGTTGATCTTGTCGAGCCTCTGGATGGACGAGATGGTGGAGAGGAAGTCCGGGTCGGTGAGGGGGCCGTACTCGACCTCGCGCAGTTTGCGGCGGTAGCCGCTGGTCTGCTCGAGGAAGGTCTTCATGTTGACGATGCCCACGACGTTGATGGAACTGCCGAAGAGCCGCTGCTTCTGCTTGCCGCTGTCGACGCGCTCCTGGTCCTCCACGATCGTTGCGACGGACATGAACCCGCCGTAACTGCCGCCGTACGCCGCGATCTTGCCGGGGGAGGCGTAGCCGTTGTCCACCAGCCACTGCGCGGCATCGACGCCGTCCTTCACGCTGTTCCAGCGGTTCTTGTAATCATCAAGCATGTGGAAGTCGCGCCCGTAGCCGGTGGAGCCGCGGACGTTGGGCTGCATGACGCCGAAGCCCTCGCTGAGCAGGTACTGGATGGTGGCGTTGAAGGCGGGGCGGCTTTGGCCTTCGGGGCCGCCGTGGTAGTTGATGACAAAGGGGATCTTGGTGCCCTTCTTGTAGCCCGGGGGCAGGAAGACGAACGCGGGGATTGCCGTGCCGTCGAAGGACTTGTACTTGATGAGCTCGGGGAGGGGGAACTTGGAGAGGTCGATTCCCTGGGTGTCGGCGAAGGTGACCTGCTTGGCCGATCCGACTGTCTTGCCCGATGTGGGGACCTCGTAGGTGAAGGCAAGGCCGGGGGTGCGGGCGTTGCTGAGGGTCCAGATGATGCGGTTGCCGCGCATGTCGGCGCCGCTGGCGACACCCTTCTCAATGGCCGGGAGCGGGACGCTCTCGAAGTTGGGCAGGCGGTAGAGGTGCAGGACGCCGTACCCATCCTCGTTGGTGGCGACGCCCAAGAGGGTTTTTTCTTTGTTCATGCCGACGCCGCCGACCTCGTGGGCCTCGATCTCGGAAATGGGCTTGGAGACCTGGCCGCCCTTGAGGTCGCGCATGTAGAGGCGGTTGAGCCCGCCCTCGGCATCGGAGGTGTAGAGGATGGAGGTTTCGCCGGGCAGGTAGCCGATGGGCTCGACGGCGACGGTCGCGGCATCGGAGGCTTTGGGGGTGAGGTCGGTAAGGGTGCCGGTCTTGGTGTCCAGCTCGTGGAGCGAACTATCGGAGATGGAGCGGTACTGGGCGACCAGGGCGCGCGAGCCATCGGCGGTGATGTCGGCGGCGGACCAGGAGCCTTCCTTACCGAGGAGCCTGATCGAGGTTCCGGGGGTCGTTCCGCCGGTGGGGGCCAGGTCGTAGCGGTAGATGTAAAAGTCGTTGGGGCTGGCGTCGTTGGCGGTGTAGATGAAGCCGGAACTGTCGGGCAGCCAGGCATTGACGGCGTGCTGGACCTTGGGGTTGGCGAGCAGCGGCTGGATAGTGGAGGGGCCCATGTCCTTGCCCACGCGCAGCAGGTCGGCCTGGGTGTTCTCGTTGCCGCCCTGCGCGGCATAGAGCAGGATCTTGGTGCCATCGGGGGAGAGCGAGTAGCCGGCGAGGCCGTCGGGATAGTTGGTGAGTTTCACCATCTTGGAGTCAGGGCCGGCGGAAGAACCCTCGACGCGGTAGAGCTGGTAGATGCCCTCGGGCCAGTCGCGGACGTACATCGTGCCATCGGGCGCGATGACCGGAGAGCCGGGGGTGCGGATCTTCATGAACGCGGCGATGCCGGGGCCCTTGCCGGGGGCGGCTGGCGTGGCGGCGGACTTGGGAGCGGGTGGCTGGGCGAGGGCGAGCGGTGCCGCGACGAGGGTGAGGGCGGCGGCGAACCCGATGGGCAACCAGAGCGAGCGCGGGGTGGTCATGAGATCTCCCTTTGAATAGACAGGAAGGATAGATGCCGGGGGAGGGGCGGGCCGTCATTCCTAGAGGAGGAATGACAGGATGAGGCCGATGAGCACCAGCCCCGCTGCGATGACGACCCAGACGGGAAGGCCCGTGGGCTGGCTCGAGAGGGCGTGGCCGCACTTCCAGCAGAGGGTGACATCGTCGTGGAGGTCGGCGCCGCAGGATGGACACTGCTGCGTGACGCCGCTGAAGCGTTCGATGTCTTCCTGGCTTGGCTCTTCGTCGAGTTCGTCGGGGTCGCGGGGCATTGGGGGCAGGGTATCAGGTGGGGAGACGGGTGGCCCGGTTCTCCGAACCGGGCGTTTGGTAGTCGTGGCGGCTGTTCTTGGGTGGCCTCCGAACACGCCCGGATCGGAGAGAACCGGGCCGCCGTCAGCCGCCGATGCCCTTGACGTTCTTCACGAACTGCTTGCGCTGTTCCTCATCCAGGATGGGCAGGATGAGCATGAAGAACGCCCCGTTCTGCTTGTCGGTGGCTTCCATCCTGGTCTGCTGGGCGTAGTCGTGGGCGAGTTCGCGGAGTTTGGTGGCCTGGTCGGGGCGGAGGCTGATGCCCTTCATCAGGTATTGGAAGATCAGTTCGCCCGAGTCGGAGATGCGTTTGAACGAACGTTCCACTTCCTTGCCGAGGGATTCGAGCTTGGCGCCGGCCATGACCTCGATGCGAGAGGGGAGTTTGCCGTCGGGCTTCTTGGTTCGGCGTTTTTCCTTGACGAGGGCCGCCCAGTATTCCTTCAGGAGGGCATCGAACCCTGGTCTCTGGTCTTCCGGGATGGCGGCGCGGACCTGGTCTTCGAGCGGGCCGGCGGTTCTCAGTGCTTCCAGTTTGAGGTAGGCCTTGTAGGCGAGAGCGAGCTGCGCCCACTTATCGCCCGCGGCTTCGGCGGGCTCGAACTGTCCGAGCAGGTCGAGGTTCTCGGCGACGAAGGTGTCGAGCACGCGGCTGCGGTCGATGAGGAGTGTGGAGATTCGCTGCTTCGCGGCATCATCAAGGTCCAGGAGCGCTGCCGCGGCTTCTTCGGGTGTGGGCTGCGCGGGGATGATGTGGCCGTCAAAGTCGTGCTGAACGAGCGTGGGGTGGGGTGATTGGCCGGCGACGGCTAATTTGGGGCCCTGCAGGGGTGCAGACGAGGGTTGGGGGGCCTGTTGTGCCGCGGCGGGAAGGGCGATGAGAAAGAACAGGATGCCCGCAGAGCTCGCCGATTGATGCGTGTTCATGTTGGTCCTCCGGCCTCAAAGGGGGGCCGAGGCGAGAAAGCAACTCGGGACACCATAACATTATTGGCACTGGGTGGAGCGGGTTGCACGCGGTCTCACGCACCGGGGTGCCCGACTTGGGGAAAGGGGTAGTGTCACGGTTTGGCCGGGCCGGGGTCAATAACCGCCAACCAATGTCCCGATCCGCGCTCGTCATCCAGAACGCTTCGAACCAGTTCGCCGCCGGGAAGCGCGAGCAGGCCAAGGCGACCCTGCGGGCGTTCCTCCAGAAGCAGCCCGGCGATGCCGAGGCCAACAAGGTGCTGGGCATGATGCTCGGACAGCTCGAGGAGAACGAGCCGGCGCTGTTTTATATCCAGCGGGCGGTCGGCTTGGCCCCCGGGGATGCGCAGTTGCGGTTCATGATCGGCAACCTGTACATGATCCTCAAGAGGCACAAGGAGGCGGCGCAGGCCTACTCGGAGTGCCTGCGGATTGCGCCCGGCTTCCTGGGTGCGCACGATGGGAGGGCCAAGTGCCTCATCAGCCTGGGGGATTATCAGGGGGCGGTTGAGTGTTACGAGGCGGGGATCGCGGCTGTGCCCGACCACCCCAACTCCTACACGTGGATGGCGGCGGCGATGTCGATCATCGGGCGGATGCCCGAAGCGTTGAGCGTGCTGCGGCGGGGCATCGACCGCCTGCCCAGCGAGCGCAGCCTGCACGAGGCGCTGTGCTACCAGATGAACTTCGCCGATGATGTGGACCCCTCCGAGCACCTGGAAGCACACCGCCGGCTGGGTGCACTGGTAGCGGCTCTCAATCCACCCCCGGCCCATCCCGCGGGGAGGGGGGTGTTCGTGAACAGCCGCGAGCCCGAGCGTGCGCTGCGGGTGGCGTTTGTCTCGGCGGACCTGTGCGCGCACGCGTGCGCGTTGTTCCTGGAGGGGCCGATCCGCGCCCTGGACCGCGCCAGGGTGCTGCCCTTCTGCTATTCGATACGGACAGAGGACGACGACGCCACCAGCAAGAGGTTTCAGGGGCTTGCGCCGTGGCGCTCCTGCGGGAACCTGAGCGATGATGAGTTTGCGGCGCAGGCCGCGCAGGACGGGATCGACATCGTGATCGACGCTTCGGGCTGGACCGATGGGCACAGGCTGTACGCGATGGTGCCGCGCATCGCGCCGATCCAGATGACGTACCTGGGGTATCCCAACACCACGGGCCTGCCGACGATGGACTACCGCATCGTGGACTGGCACACGGACCCTGCGGGGGCGGAGGCGTGGTGCACGGAGAAGTTGGTTCGTCTGCCGGGGTGCTTTGTCTGTTTCACCCCGATCGACGAGAAGCCCGAGGCGCGGTTGACCCCGGCCTTGGAGGGGGATGGTGGCGCCCCGATCACGTTTGGGTCGTTCAATCGTCTGAGCAAGGTGCGGCCGGCGGTGGCGCGGGCGTGGGCGGAGATTCTGCGGCGGGTGCCCAACAGCAGGCTGCTGCTTAAGACATCGATTGTTTCGGAGGGGGTCAAGGCGCAGTACGCGCGGCACTTTGAGGAGCGCGGGGTCTCGCCGGACCGCGTCGAGTGGAGCGGCTTTGTCAAGGGCCTGGGCGACCACCTCGCCATGTACCGCCGCGTGGATATTGCTCTGGATAGTTTCCCTTACAACGGCACGACCACGACGTGCGAGGCAACGCTGATGGGGGTGCCGGTGGTGGCGTTGGCGGGGAGTCTCCACCGCGGGCGCGTTGGGGTTTCGCTGCTCACGGCCATGGGGCTGCCCGAACTGATCGCCAGGGATGAAGAGGAGTACATTCGGATTGCCGTGGGGCTGGCGGGGGACCGGGCGCGCCTGGCGGAGTTGCACCGGACGCTGCGCGACCGGATGTTGGCGTCGCCCCTGTGTGATGCAGCGGTGTTCGCGAGGGGGCTTGAGGGGGCACTGTGGGGGGTGTGGCGGGAGTGGTGTGCGCGTCCTGATGATTCAGTGCGCACGTAGACAAGGGTCGGTGCGGACCAAGTCCTGCGATTCCACATCTCGCCGAGCCGTCAGCGTGCCCCCGGGGCCCGGCTTGCGGGACCGCGCGCCGGGGTCGTTTTCGCGGGCGGCGACCAGGAAAGACCGCCCATCTTCTTCTCCGCCTGGTCGCTCTTGAGCCCTTGCTTTTCCTTGAGGGCTGCGCCGGGCCTGGCCGCGCCAGCGACAAACGCCGCCGCGCCGAGCGCGCCGGTAGCGCCGGCGACGATCTTGGCCGCGCCCTTGACCGGCGAGTTCTTGAGGTTGGTGGCCATGGTGTTCTTGGGGCCGTTGGCCCGTGGGTCGTTGAAGGTCTTTTTGTACGTGTTGGAGACTGCCGCGGCACCACCCTTGGCGGCGAGCACCGGGTGCTTCAAATTCTGAGCAGTGCCGTGCCCCACACGGGCAGCCGCGCTTCCCACCGCGCCGGCGGCGGTTCGGGCCCCTCCCGCGATGGCGCTGCCCGCGGCCTTGGCGCCGGTGCCGACCGCGGCGCCGACCTTCGCGGCCGGTCCGGTTTTTAGTCCACCTGGGTTCATGACACCCATTTTGTTCTGGCCGACCTTGTGGTTCTGTGGAAGCATGTTTAGCCCCTCATTCTCATGATGGATGTTCCGCCCACGCCGGGAGGCATCGTGCGGATTCTACATGGCGACGGTCGTTTGTGGAAGGCGATTGAGAGCGCCATGCAGGCGGGACAGGTGAGGGATCTGGGTGGATCCGGGCGTGTAAACCGGGGATGCCGGCGGCGGGTGAGCGACTTTTCGCCCGGGCAGGTCAACCATCTGGGCTTGTGCGGCCGGGTGTACATCACGGTGGACTGTTTTCCCCGAGCCGTCGCCTCTGCAACGAGCGGGGCGGTGGGGGTGGGAGCGCCAGCCCCGGGTAATGGGCGTTCTCCATGACGCAGGTCTACCTGAAGGTTGTGCAAGCCCAGCACCTGCTGGCCGGCGGGAAGTTGGAAGCGGCCCTGGCGGGTGCGCAACGGCTGGTTGCCAAGCACCCGCTGGATGCGGATGTCAACAGCCTGATGTCGGTGATTCTGGCGCGCCTGGGGCGCCTGGATCAGGCGGCGTTTTATGCACAACGGGCCATTGATGCCCGGCCCGATGATGCTTCGTTGCACCACAACCTGGGGCTACTAATCGCGGGGGGGGTCGGGTATGACCGGGCGATGAGTCACTTTGAGCGCGCCCTGGCGATCAACCCGGGGTTCAGCGGTGCCCGGCTCGCGTACGTGAACGGCCTGCTGGACCAGCACAAGACGGGGGAGGCCCTTGAGCAGTGCCGGGTGGGGTTGGCCTATGCGCCCGACCGACCGGATGCGCAGTTGAGCGTGAGTTACGCCAACGCCCTGCTTTCCATCAGCGATGTTGAAGAGGCGGTGGAGTTCCTGCGGGGGGTTGTGAGGGTGCACCCTGACGAGGGCCTGCTGGTGGGCGGGCTGGCGGTGGCCCTGAACAACCTGTACAGCGCCGACCCGCGCGAACTGGCGGAAGCGCACCGGGCGTATGGCCGGCTGGCGGATCGCCTCAAACCCGCGGTGCGATTGCCGTACGCGGGGAGGCTGGACAAGGATCGGCGGCTGCGGCTGGGGTTTGTATCGCCGGACCTGCGGCAGCACTCTGTATCGTTCTTCATCGAGCCGTTCTTCGAGTTGCACGATCGGAAGCGGTTTGAGGTTGTGGCGTACTCGACCAGCCGCGAGCACGACGAGGTGAGCCGGAGGCTCGCGGGGTGGGTGTCGCGGTGGCGGGAGTGCGCCTCGATGAACGCCGTGGAGATGGCGCGCCAGGTCGCGGCCGACCACATCGATATCGCCATCGACTTGGCCGGGCACACGGATGGGGCCAACCTGCCAACCTTCAACCTGCGGCCCGCGCCGGTGCAGGTCACGTACCTGGGCTACCCGGACACGACGGGCCTTCAGACCATCGACTACCGCATCGTGGATTCGTTCACCGATCCCCTCGGCGTGCCCGAGGGCGAGTTGGGCTTTGATGAGCGGGCCACCGAGACACTGGTGCGGCTGGACCCGTGCTTCCTGTGCTACCGGCCGCCACCCGATGCGCCGCTCCCCTTCCGGGACCCGGCGTTTCCCGGGCCCATCTTCGGCTCGTTCAACGCGACCAAGAAGATCAACCGCTCGGTCATAGCGCTGTGGGCGCGGGTGCTGGAGGCCACGCCGGGCTCGCGACTGCTCCTCAAGGCGTTTGACCTGCGCGACCCGGCCGTGCCCGAGCGCATCACCGGCCGGTTCGCGGACCGTGGCATCGATGCCTCACGCCTCATCTTCCTGCCCGCGACCAAGGGCCTCGCGGAGCACCTGGCGGTGTACAGCCGCGTGGATGTGGGGCTGGACCCGCTCCCCTACAACGGAACAACCACGACGTGTGAGGCGCTGTGGATGGGCGTTCCGGTGGTGACGCTGGCGGGCCGGACGCACGCCGGGCGCGTGGGGGTGAGCCTGCTCAACAACGTCGGCGCGCCGGAACTGGTGACTCAGAGCGAGGACGAGTACGTTGCAGCGGCGTCGCGCCTGGCGCAGGATGGGGCGCGGCTGGCGCAGTATCGTGCAACGCTCCGGGGCATGATGGCGGCGAGCCCGCTGTGCGATGCGCCCGGGTTCGCAGCGCGGCTGGGAGACGCCTTGCGGCGCATGTGGAGCGCGCACTGCGATGGCGCGGAGGGCGTTCGGAACGAGAAGCGAACGGGGTGAGCGGCGAGGATGGCGCGGATGCGAATGGGACTTTGAGCAGGGCGACTCACCTTGTTCGGTGCTCGCTACGAACGTCGCGGACGCTCGGGCGATCTTTCAACTGAAAACGACGCGCATGCGCGTGCGGGGCACCCCGGCGTGCAACCCGCAACTGACAGCCTGCGTACAGATTGGCGCAGTCAGTTCGGACGACTTCTCAAGCATTCGCACGGATCGCGGCTCAAACCAAAGAGCGAGCAGAACTGAAGAATGAGAGAGGCACCGCCGGGGCGCGGATCGGCTGTGGCCGCGCCCGGCGGTGGTGGTGGATCACTTCATGCCCCGTTGGCGGAGTTGGTGGTCTGGGAGAGGGAACCGGGGAGGCAAGCCGCTCCCCGGTTTTCGTTGCCGGCACGACCCGGCCGATAGTGGCTGGCGTAGAAACGCCCGTGAACCAACAGCGCGCACCCCTGCCGGTTTCTTTGCGAGGCGCGAAGTGGCGGTTGTTCCGTGTCCTGGTTTGGGGCGCATCGGCCTTGGTCGCGATGGCTCTGACCTTTGCGCACTTCTGGCTGGCCGACTTATTGAATACCGAAGGCTGGTATGTCTCGGTCTCGTGGGCGGCCTTTCTGATTCTCACGCTTGCATTCCATATCGGACTGGCGCTGGTCGCGGTGATGGCGGTGGGGGTGTGGCTGCGGATGTGGCGGGCGGCGGCGTTGCTGGCCGTTCTGCTGGGCGCGACACTGGGGCCGTCGGTCGTGGCCCTGTTTCCGAGCGAGCCTCCAATGCCCGCGCCCGGCGAGGACTCGCTGCTGCTCATGAGCGCCAACTTGATGTACGGGCGCTGCGACCTGGGGGCGTTGACCCGGCAGGTTCTGCGCGAAGACCCCGATGTGGTGGTGCTCCAGGAGTACACCCCCGCGGCCGCCCGCGCGATGGTTGCCGCACTGAGTGATCGCTACCCGCACCGAGTTGAGCACATCCGCGATGACGCGTTTGGGCAGGCGGTGTTTTCCAGGCGACCCTTCGCGTCCCCAGCGCGGCTGTTCCCGCCCGGGGACGGTTGGCGCGAGCCGCAGGCGTTGGTCACGGTAGCATTGGGCGCTGGGCACGTAGCAATCATGAACATCCACCTGCTGCCGCCCTCATCGTTCGACTGGGTGAGAGAACACCGTGTGCAAGCGGCACGGCTGGCGGAGCAAGTGGCGATGGACTTCGCCGAGCATGGGGCCGTGGTGCTCGCGGGCGACTTCAACGCGACACCGGAGAGCCCGCACCTTCGGGCCCTGGTTCGCGTGGGGTTCGCCGCGGCACACGAAGAGGCGGGCCGGGGGCGCGCCTCAACCTGGCCGCGGACATCTTGGCTGCGGCATGTCCCGGGTATCCGCCTGGACCATGCCCTGGGTGCCGGGGTGGAGTTCATTGAATCGCGGACGGGCGAGGACTTTGGTTCGGACCACCGGCCGGTGCTGGCGCGGTTTGTGCTGGGTGATCGGGCAAGCCGCGGGCAAGCCCCGGCACAACCCTGAGGGGCCGGGGGCGCTCCCGGCTACTACGCTCTGGCATGCCCACGGTCTTTTTAGACGGTCGATTCATCGAGCGCGGCGAAGCAAAGGTCTCGGCCTTTGACGCCGGGTTTCAGCACGGGGTGGGCCTCTTTGAGACCATGCTGGCCGTACGCGAGACCCCCGAGCCGGGCGGCGAACCGGGGTCAACCAGCGCGCAGGTTCGCGTGGTGCACCTGGATGAGCACCTCAAGCGGCTGGCTGGCTCCGCGCGCGGCCTCAACCTTTCGGATTCACTGCGCACCGGTGTGCTGGGGGAAGCGGTGGTGCGCACGGCGGACAAGGCGGCGGCGGACATGCCGGGGGTGGACCGCCTTCGGGTGCGGCTGACGCTGACGGGCGGGGACCTGAACATGCTGGAGCGGGGGCGGGGCCAGAACGGCGCCGACCAGGCGGAGGCGCCGGGCCAACACCCCACACTGCTGATCGTGGCCCAGCCGGCGACGGCCTACCCGAAGGAGATGTTCGAGCACGGGACAACCGTGGTGCTCGCGGATATGCGGATCAACCCGCTGGACCCGTTCCAAGGGCACAAGACCCTGAGTTATTGGGCGCGCCTGCGGGAGTTGCAGGTAGCCGCGGCCAAGCGCGCGGGGGAGTCGCTGGTTTTTCAGGTTACGAACCACCTGGCGGGCGGGTGCGTGAGCAACGCGATCCTCGTGAAGGATGGGCGGCTGTTGACGCCGATTGCACGCGGCGAAGAGGAATCGGTCGCGGCGGGGGACTTTGGGGGTGAAGTGGGGGAAGCGGTTGCATCCACGCGGGGCGGGGCGGTGATTCCCAGCCCCGTGCTACCCGGGATTGTGCGGCAGTGGGCCTTGGACTGGGCCACCGACGAAGGGATAGAGGCCGAACGCCGCATGCTCACGATCGACGATGTGCTGGGCGCGGATGAACTGATGCTGACCAACAGCAGTTGGGGCGTGCTGCCGGTGGCGCGGGTGGAAGCGGAGGCCATTGGCGAAGGGGGCGTGGGGCCGGTGACCCGGCGGCTGATCGCGGCGTGGGACCTGCTGACGGCGTGAACTACTCTCCATCGCGCACGATCACGCGGACGTTGCGGCGGCCGTCGAGCGCACCGTTGGGCTTCACCGTTCGCGTGAACATCGACCTGAGCATGGCGATGCCGGTGCCCACCAGAAAGACCGCGATCATGACCAGCAGCGCGGGGACGATCAGCAGAATGACAACCCCGGCCAGCACCAGCAGCCCCGCGAAGCCCGCGAATCGGCCGACCCAGGAGGGCTGGCGGCGCACGACCTGAACCACGCGCCCGGCGCGGCTGGCCTGCTCTCGGATGGTGGTCGCCGTGAACATCCTGACAACTGTAGGGGAAGGGATGGATGGTCGCGGTGTGGGTGGGCCTCACAAAGCGAGCGATGCCATTCGTGGTTTCTACGATCAATGAACTCACCCCCGGCCCCTCCCTCTGGGAGAGGGGACGGATACGCTGTGCGTACCCATGAGCCAAGCCCCCGCCAAGCCCTCCCCGATGGGGGAGTTCGTGCACCTGCACCTGCACACCGAGTATTCCCTGCTCGACGGCGGTAACCGCATCGACAAGCTGGTGGCCCGGGTGGCAGAGCTGGGGATGAAGGCCGTGGGGGTGACCGACCACGGCAACATCTTCGGCGCGGTGGCTTTCTACACGGCGTGCCGCGAGAAGGGGATCAAGCCGATCCTGGGGGTGGAGGCCTACGTCACCCCGCCGGGCAAGCCGCGACAGGACCGGACCTACAGCGGCGGGGGAGAGGGCGGGTACCACCTGGTGCTGCTGGCGGAGACCAACATCGGCTGGCAGAACCTGCTGGTGTTGTGCTCGGAGGCGTACCTCACGGGGTTCTACTACAAGCCGCGGATCGACCGGGAGTTGTTGGCCAAGCACAGCGAGGGCCTGATAGCGATCAACGGCCACCTGGGGAGCGAGATCGGCGACCACCTGTTGGCCTTTCACCGCAGCGGCGATGGGAAGCATTGGGCGGCGGCGGTGGAGAGCGCGAAGTGGCATGCGGGAGTATTTGGAGCGAGGCAGCGAGACAGCGAAACAGCGAGACAGGGGGGAGATAACCCTTCCTCCGACCCTGTCTCGTTGTCTCGCTGTCTCGCTCCTGGCTTCTTCGTAGAACTTCAGCATCACGTCCCCGAGCAGAACGCCATCAACCCGCTGCTCATCAGGCTCGCGAAAGAGCTCTCGCTGCCGCTGGTGTGCGACAACGACTCGCACTTCCTGCGGGCCGAGGACCATGATGCGCACGACACGCTGATCTGCATCTCGACGGGCAAGGGCAAGGCGGATCAGAACCGCATGCACTACCCGCCGGAGTTGTACGTCAAGAGCCCGGGCGAGATGCAGGAGTTGTTCGAGCCGTATGGGGAAGAGGGGCGCGAGGCGCTGGCGAACACGGCGCGGATTGCCGAGCGGTGCCAGGTGGAGTTGCCGGTCGGGCAGAACAACTCGCCGATGGTGCGGGTGGTGGTCAAGGGGCCAACGGGTACAAGCACCAGGGCGTCCAAGAAGACCGGGGTGGATGCATGGCCGGTGGCGGACCTGCCGCGGTGCGATGACCCCGCGTTTGCGGGCGACCTCACCGAGTGGTACCGCGCGTACTGCACGTGCTTTGAGGTGGTGCCCTTCCAGGTGCCCGAGGGGTGCGGCGAGAAGGAACGGCAGGGGCTGCTGGGCGAGGCCAAGAAAGAGTGTGATGCGGCGCTGCGGCTGTTGGCCGAGGCGGGGATGGTGTGGAGGTACGGGCCTTTGGGTAGGTCGGCTCTCCGAGCCGACGCTCAGCACGCGACATCTAAGGCCGTCGCTGTGGCAGAGATCGAGTCACTACGAGAAACCAATCTCCAACCAATCGGATTCGTTGCCAAAGACCCGTATCCCGACGGCATATTCGGGGCTGTTGCCGACTTGATCAAGTCGGTCCGCCGCCTCCCGCACCTTCAACTGCCCGACGCCACGTACTTCGTCACCTGGCGATGCAAAGACGAGCTCCAGCTTTCTCCTGATGAGCAATCGCTCGTGCTGAAGTCGCTGTTGCACTTTGATGGCGACCGCTGCCGCGTCTATGCCGCGTCTGTCATGCCCGACCACGTGCACTGGATAATCCAGCCGAAGGAAGGGTTCTCTCTGCCCGAGTTGGTTGAGAGCGTCAAGCGTTTCTCGGCAACGGCGGTGAACAAGTCGCGGGGGATAAGCGGGAGTTTCTGGCAGCCCGATTGCTTTGATCACATTATCCGTGACTCCGGCTGGTTTGCAAAGTTCCTTTGGTATGCCGTGGACAATCCGGTCGAGGCGGGCCTTGTGTCGCGGGCAGCGGATTATCAGTGGACGTATGTCAGCGGCGATGCGGTGACAGTTGTGGGCGGTCGCGAAGGCGAGTTCGGCGCTGGGGATGGAGTCGGCTCGGAGAGCCGGCCTACCGAGGAAGCGGCGTTCGGCGCAGGGGATGGAGTCGGCTCGGAGAGCCGACCTACCCAGGAAGAGCGGATCGCCCGCCTGCAGCGCGAGCTCAAGATCCTCGCCGACAAGAACATCTCCGCGTACTTCCTGATCGTGTGGGACTTCGTCAACTGGGGGCGCCAGCATGGCGTTCCCGCCCTGGCCCGCGGCTCTGGCGTGGGGACGATGGTGGGGTATGCGCTGGGCCTCTCCAACGCCTGCCCGGTGCGGTACGGCCTGCTCTTTGAGCGCTTCACCGACCCCGACCGCAGCGAATACCCCGATATCGATATCGACCTGTGCCAGGACGGGCGCGGCGAGGTCATCAGTTATGTGCGCCAGAAGTACGGGCACGTCGCCCAGATCATCACCTTCGGGACGCTCAAGGCGCGGGCCGCTATCCGCGATGTGGGGCGGGTGCTGGAGATGCCGCTGCCCGAGGTTGACAAGATCGCCAAGCTCATCCCCGAGACGCTGGGGATGACGCTGGAAGAGGCCCTGGTGGCCGAGCCGGACCTCAAGAAGGCCTACGACAAGGACCCCAAGGTACGGCAACTCCTCGACAACGCCATGGCCATCGAGGGCCAGGCCCGCCACGCCTCGGTGCACGCCGCGGGCGTGATCGTGGCGACGCGCCCGCTGAACGAGATCGTGCCCCTCTACAAGCAGCCCGGTAACGAAGCCAACGAAGTCGTGACGCAGTGGGACGGCCCCACCTGCGAGAAGATGGGCCTGCTCAAGATGGACTTCCTGGGCCTGCGCACCATCTCGGTGATCGAGAGGGCCAAGAGGCTGATCAGGGAGACTCTGAGCGAGGATGAGACTTGGCGGGCTGTCGGGCGCTCCGAGGACTTTGAAGCGAAACAGCGAGAGAGCGAGAGAGCGAAACAGGGGCAGGAGAAAACCAAGGGCCGCGGGCCTTCCCCTGACTCGCTCTCTCGCGCTCTCGCTGTTTCGCTGTCCTCCCATCCTCTCGACTTGGACCGGCTTTCCTTCGCGGATCAGCGCGTCTTCGAACTCTTCCGGCGCGGCGAGACCACCGGCGTCTTCCAGTTTGAGTCCGGGGGCATGCGCCGGCTGCTGGTGGAGATGAAGCCCGACCGGCTCGAGGACCTGATCGCCGCCAACGCCCTCTTCCGCCCCGGCCCCATGGACCTGATCCCCGACTACAACCGCCGCAAGCACGGCACGCAGGCCGTCCCCAGCGTTCACGAAGTTGTGGACCGTTACACCGCCGAGACCTACGGCGTCATGGTCTACCAGGAGCAGGTCATGCAGATCGTGCACGGCCTGGGGGGGATCAGGCTGCGCGACGCCTACTCGCTCATCAAGAACATCAGCAAGAAGAAGCACGACAAGATCGACAAGGAGCGGCCCAAGTTCGTCGAGGGCGCCCAGAAGCAGGGGCTGACCGAGCGGCAGGCCCAGGACCTCTTCGAGCTCATCCTGAAGTTCGCCGGCTACGGTTTCAACAAGAGCCACTCCACCGGCTACGCCATCGTCGCGTACCAGACGGCCTACCTCAAGACCTACTTCCCCAACCAGTACATGGCCGCGTTCCTCACGTTTGAGTCCGCCGCCAACAAGGTCTCCGACTGGATCCCCTACCTCGAAGACTGCCGGCACACGCGGTTCATCGACGCCGCGACGGGCGTGCAGGTCAAGGTGGGCGTCGAGGTTCGCCCGCCGGACATCAACCTGTCGCGGTCCGACTTCGCGGTGGTCTTTGATGAGAAGGAATCGGCCCAGGCCCGCCACGGCCACGTGCGATTCGGCCTCAAGGCCATCAAGGGCTCGGGCGACAAGGCCATCGAGTCGGTCATCGCCGAGCGTGAGAAGTCCGGGCCATTTACCAGCCTCTTTGACTTCTCCGAGCGAATGCCCGCGGGCACCGTCAACAAGTCAACGCTCGAGGCCCTCATCAAGTGCGGGGCGTTTGATTCGCTGCACGGCCGCGCCGAGCGGGCCGCTATGGCCGCCACCCTCGAACAGGCGCTCGCGGCGGGCCAGAAGGCCGCCCAGGACAAGGCCTCCGGTCAGGGCGCGCTGTTTGGAATGGGTGGGGGCGCGGGTGGGGGAAAGGCCAAGGCCGCGGCAGTTGCCCTGGCCAAAGCCACGCCGTGGAACGAAGCAGAGACCCTCGCCAACGAAAAGGCCGTGCTCGGGTTCTACGTCTCCAGCCACCCGCTGGACCGCTGGAAGCCCTGGGCGAGCGCCTTCACCACCACCACCGCGGCGGGCATCAAAGAACTCAAGCAGGACAGCCGCGCCGTGGTCGCCGCGATGGTTCAATCGGTGCGTACCACCGTAGTTCGCAACGGCAAGTCGGTCGGGCAGAAGATGGCCATCATCACGGTCGAAGACCTGACGGGTTCCTGCAACTGCGTTGTGTTTGCGGACAACTACGCGAAGTTCGGGCACCTGGCCGAGGCGGAAAAGGTGATCTTCGTCCTCGGTCGCGTGGACCTGGCGCGGGGCGAGCCCCAGATCCTCGTCGAGCGGTTGGTGCCCATCGAGGGCGTGCCGCTGGAGGGTGGTCGGCTGCGGCTGATGCTGGACGAGACCAGGCTCAACGGGACGGCCGGCCCCACGCTGGCGCGCATCGCGGCGATCGTGAAGAGCGGGAGTGCCAATAGCAACGGCGCGCCCGAGAAGGACGCCAAACGCCAGAATGGCGAGAGCGGCGCCACGTGCCCGCTGGAGGTCGTGATCGCAACGGAAGATCAGGTCGCCATCCTCGCCGCCGACCCCAAGGTCCGCATCAGGCTTGCCCCCGAGCTGGTCATGGCCCTGGAGACCGAGCTCGGCCAGGGGATGGTGCGCGTCGTGGGCGGTGTGGCGTTCGAGAAGACCGAGAAGAAGAAGTGGGAAAAGCGCCGCCCCGGCGGGGATGAAGAGTAGCCGCCCGGCCGGCCCGCCCCGCCTCATATTGAACAGAAGTCAGTCCAAGTGTTCAATGTCCGCGGAGGGCTGAACCACCCCGTTCAATCCCCCCGCTTGATTGAACATATACAGATGTCTATGTTCAATAAGCGTACGAGTGGGTGGTCGTGCCTGGGGGGGTTGCCATGAACCAGCTCAAGCTCCAGCCGGGCGCCCCCGGCAGGCTCACGGCGGTTTCCGTGAACCGGCGCCACGTGGTGGACGGGGTTGCCAAGCTCAGCCCGGTCAAGTGCGTTGCGTTCGTTCCCGCGCCGCTCCCGCCAAGGCTGGATGTGCCGGTGTTCCTCGGCCAACTCCACCGTCCGCTGCTCGCGGCGACGGCCGCGGTGGCGCGCCTCGACGGGCTGGCCCGCACCCTGCCCAACCCCCACCTCCTGGTGCACCCCCTGGGGCTGCGCGAGGCCAAGCTGTCGTCGCAGATCGAGAATACGTTCGCATCGGCGGAGCGGGTGGCCCTCGTCGCCGCGGGGAAGGCCCCCGTTCGCGATGAAGAGCTCGAGGTCCTGAACTACCTCAGGGCCCTGGACCACGGGATTGCCTCTGCGCTGCCGGTGTGCAACCGGCTCATCCGCGAGATGCACAAGATCCTGACGGCGGGCGTCCGCGGCGGCGATAAGCACCCCGGGAGTTTCCGCGACGTGCCGGTCTTCATCGGCGGTCCGGGCGGGCTTGATTCGGCCCGCTTTGTGCCCCCGCCCGCGGGCGAAGTGGATCGTTGCATGGTTCGTCTCGAGAAGTTCATCAATACTGACTTGCACGGGCTGCCACAACTGGTCTCCATCGCGATGGCCCACTACCAGTTCGAGTGCATCCACCCGTTCCGTGACGGCAACGGGCGCGTCGGGCGGCTGGTCGCGGCCCTCTCGCTGTGCAAGGGCCCGGGGGCGCTGACCTCGCGCCCGCTCGTCTACCTCAGCGGCTACATAGACAAGCACCGGCGCGAGTACTACGACGGGCTGCTGAGGGTCAGCACCCACGGGGACTGGCGCTCGTGGGTTGAGTACTTCCTCGTCGCGGTGGCGAGCCAGGCGGAGGACACCGTGGCCCGGATCGGCAACGTGCTTGACCTGCGCCAGGAGTTCGTGGCATTGGTCACCGAGCCGCGCTCCAGCCCGGTGCTCTTGAAGGTCATCGACCTGCTTTTTCGAAAGCCCGCGGTCACCGCGCCCCTGGTGGCCAAGGAACTGGGCGTGCGCGTGCAGGTGGCGCAGCGGTACATCGACCGGCTTGCCCTCAAGGGAATCATCCAGGAGGCGACGGGCGCCGCCTATGGCCGGGTCTGGGTCGCCCGGCGACTCCTTGAGATCATCGAGTCCGATGAGCCGATGCTGACGGCGCGCCCAACGCCGCGGCGGCTGAGAGCGGCCCGGGCCCGGCCACGGGCCTGAATCGGGTTGTTCAATCCCCTGGCTACATTGAACAACTACGAATCAATGTGTTCAATGTGGCCGCGATTCTGAACCACCCGGTTCATTCGTCCCCGTTCGTGCCCGGGCCGTGCGCGGGGCTCCACCGCACCTTCAGATCGTGCTCAACCTTCAGCAGGTCCAGCGCCTTCCCCACCACAAAGTCCACCAGGTCTTCCACGCGCTTGGGCATCAGGTAGAACCCGGGGTTGGGCGAGCAGATCGTGGCCCCCGCCAGGGCCAGGGTCTCCATGTTGCGGATGTCGATCAGGTTCAGGGGCATCTCGCGGTGGCAGATGACCAGCGGCCGGTGCTCCTTGAGCGTCACCATCGCGGCGCGGCACAGGAGGTTGCTGCCGCTGCCGGTGGCCATCTGGCCCAACGACGCCGATGAACAAGGCAGTACCACCATCCCCTGGTGCAGGAAACTGCCCGAGGCAATGATCGCCCCGACATCCTTGTTGGGGTGGATGATGAGCCGCCGCCGGGAGTCCGCATCCTTCCCGAGCGACGGCACCAACTCCTCCAGGGTCAGGTTCCGAATCGCAGCCTCATCAAACAGCAATCGGCGGCCGTAGTCGCTGACGACCAGGTGGACACAGTGGCCGCGGGAGAGGAGTTGCTCCAGCAGGCGCAAGGCGTAGGGAGCGCCGGAGGCGCCCGAGATGCCCAGGACGAAGGTTTGGCTGGTCTGCGGCATGGTTGGGAGGTCGGTGACAGGCTTTCCCGGGGGGATGCTAGGGATTCGCCCCCCGGCCCACGGAGGATTCACGCCCCGTACCGCCGATCCTCTGGTGGATACAGTGTGTTCTCAGCCGATAATGGGTGAGCGGGCGAGGCAGAGCCACGCCTGGAAACGGAAAGGAATCGCAATCATGGCGGTGAATGCTGGCAAGGTCCGGGCGGGTTTGGTGGTGGCGGCGGGTCTGGCGTGTGTGTTTGGCGGCATGGGTGTTGGGGGTGGGTGCCAGCAGTACTCCACGTACCCTGCCGTTGCCAGTGCCGAGGGCATGGCCGAGAGCCCCAACAAGCCGGCGACCGAGGCCACGATGACGCTGGCCCTCCAGTATGTCGCCACCCGCTACGCACCCGCGGGCCTTCAGAAGGAGCCCGCGACACCCGCTGACGCCGGCAAACTCACGGTCGATTACCCCATGGTGGTCAACCTGCCCCGCGGCATGCGCAAGTCGTTTTACGAGCGGATCGCCAAAAAGGTCGGTCCCCAGGTGGTGCCCATGACCGCCGACGTAGAGAACGGCACGTTACCTGTCTATCACGTCACGCGGGTCTGGCTGCGGTTCAATACCGCCACCGTGGATGTGCTCCGCCCCATGCCTGAGGTTGGTGTCGCCCCCGGCGGCGGCCCCGTCTACCAGAAGGTCACCGTCCGTCTCGAAGGCGGCTTTGAGCCCTGGCGCGTCGTCCACGCCCGCGCGTGGGAGCCCGGCACCGACCCGGCACCGCTGGCCTACCACGTTCCAGATGTCGAGCGCATCGATCAGTTTGAGTACACCACCAAGCAGGACATGTCCACCACCATGGCCACGCACCCCGATGCGCCCGTCGAAGACCCCTCCCCAGCACCCGCTCCTTCCTCGCCTCCCACCCCGTACCAGTGACCGTGGCGGGAGAGGGCGAGTTTCCGGCCCCGGCCACCAGGCTTGACCACCCGAGCCAGCAGGTTCGTCGCATCGCCATCCTGGACCTTGCGAGCCAGCGCGGCGATGCAGCGTCGGCGGCGCTGGCCGCGCTCCTCAGCCACCTGCCGCGCGAGCGCGATGAGCGGACCGCCATCCTCATTGTTCGGCGGCTTGGCGAGGCCCTTTATTCCCCGGCCCAACCCGTCTTGGCGGCGCTCCGCGATTCCCCGACCACGCCGATCAGGCTGTACCACGCAGCGCTCCTGGCCCACGACCGCATCGAACGATCCGGGGGTGCCGGGCCGTGTCTATCCGCCGCTCCGCCCGCGAAGCCGTAAGATCGGCGGCATGGCACAGGCGCGACACCTTCTTGGTCTCCAGGGCATGGCCGCCCCGCAACTGCTCTCGCACCTTTCCCGGGCCCGCGAACTGGGCGAGCGGGGGGAGTCGCCCAAGTCGCTCGCAGCGCGCATCGTCGCCAACCTGTTCTTCGAGGATTCAACCCGCACCCGGACGTCCTTCAGCGTCGCCGCCAAGCGCCTGGGGGCGGAGGTGGTGGACCTGCTGGGCTCGACCCTGAGCGTGAGCAAGGGCGAAACCCTCATCGACACCGCCCGCAATGTCGAGGCGATGGGGGTGGGGGCGCTCATCGTGCGGACCCGCCAGGCCGGTGCCGCGGCCATGATCGCGGGGGCGGTTGCGTGCCCCGTCATCAACGCGGGTGATGGCCGCCACGAGCACCCCACGCAAGGGCTGCTGGACATCTTCACGCTGGCGCAGGCGACGGGGCGGATGGCTGACTTCAGCCTCGCGGGTTTGCGGGTCGGGATCGTGGGGGATGTGGTGGCGTCGCGGGTGGCGCGTTCCAACATCGCCGGCATGACGGCGCTGGGGGCCCAGGTGGTCTGCATCGGGCCGCCGGCGATGGCGCCGCGCTCACTGGAGAGCCTGGGGGCCAAGGTCTCGGGCACGCTCGACGATGTGCTGCCCTCGCTCGATGCTGTGATGATGCTGCGCATCCAGTTTGAGCGCTACGAGGAGGGTGCGGAGGCGAAGAAGGGGAGCCCGCTGGCGTCCACGCGCGAGTTCCGCGAGTGCTTCGCGCTTACAGCCGAGCGAGCCGGGCGGATGAAGCAAGGCGCGGTGGTCATGCACCCCGGCCCCATCAACCGCGGCCTGGAACTGGACGCCGTCGTGGCCGATGGGCCACGCTCGGTGATCCTGCGGCAGGTTTCCAACGGCGTACTCATCCGCATGGCGGTGCTGGAGTGGGCGATGCTGGGGTAGAGTCGTGCCACTGGTAGCCCGCGGCTCTGGGCGGGATACCAGTGGTTGGTCGTAGCTCGCCGCGGCGTGCACACAAGCAACGGCGGTCTCTTGCCTTCCGACCGACTGGACATGTTCCTCCGCGCGCTGGTGGGCCAGCCACTCCGACACTCGTCTGAGAATCAACGACGCGTGCGGGCCGAACGCGGCCCGATGGGCATTGCCGGACCAGGCCCGAGAATGATGATGGAACTCGCTCACGCCGCGGATTGCCGCACAGTCGCCGCGCGAGTGACCCCCAACACCACTGGTATCCCGCCCAGAGCCGCGGGCTACCAGCGGCACGACAAGTTCACGCCCCTCCGATGACAACCTTGGCAGACAAGCCATACCCCACCGATGCCACCCGCCACGACGAACACGACGAGTTCACGCCGCAGCGATAAGGCCCTGGCAGACAAGGCGTGCGCCACCAATGCCACCCCGCCGCCTGTCTCAGCAAACCGAGGAGACGTACTTCGATCGGGCCGAGAAGTTCGTGAGGTGGCTGAAAGGTGACTTTGATCCGGGGAGCAGGAACACCTGAGATCCGTCAAGTCCCGTTGGCGAGAGCCTCACCCTGCTGCTCAATGATCTGGTATGCGATCTGATTCGGGTGGTAGCCGCCGGGCAGCCGCACAAACGGCTTCGCGTGGGCAACGCAGAAGCGTTTTACGCCCTCGTACGAGTGGCTGCACCAGCGGATCATCAGGACGACCAGCGCGGTGTCGTGCCGGATGATCTCAGGCTCGAACCCGGAGATTGATTCGTGTGGCCTCGACGTAATCCAGCGCAGCTCCTTGAGCTCCAGCTCCCGCTCGATGAGTCGCTTTGATTTTTGCCGACACTGGCCGCCGATCAGGACCACACACTTGCCTCTGAGGAGGTCACGTGCTCGCAGTAGTTCCGGGATGGGCGTCTTGGGGCGCGGTGGCTCGGTTGCCACCTCTTCGGACTTGGCCGCGAGTTCATCCACATACTCCAACACAGCCTGTAGGCCTACGCCGAGTAATAAGTCATCGGGGATTGTGTCCGCAATCGGGAGCAGCGATTCGGCGACCTCACGGTTGGACGGTGCGCCGCCTGCTGCGATGAACTGATGAATTCCGGCTTCGATCTTGTTCCAATGCGGCGCTGAATTCTCGTCTTCCTGAATGCGTCCCACGTGGTACCGGATCTTTCCGACCGCGTTTTGCAGGCGCTTTGCCTTCTTCTGGGCATCCGCGACGAACTCTGCCTCACCCTGGATGCGCGCCTGCAACCCGCGCCAGAGCCCCGGATCCGCGAGTTCTGACTTGGAGAGGTATTCAATGAGAACGGCGCGCCTGCGAGCGTCCTCCCGGCACCAATGCCAAGCCTCCTGTTGGTCGCGGTCGTCGCTGCGTATCCCCGCAGCTTGGAGCGCACCCCATACTGCAGACTGAGCCTCGGCGAGAAGCTCGAGCGCGCGGGTCGCAGAACTCGATTCCCGGTCCTTGCCAGCGAGCTCTGCTGCCGCCGAGAGGTTATGATAGCAACCCTTGAGCCGTTCGAGAAGCGAATTGTCGAGGTCGGGTGTAGTCCAAGATTATGGTGTTCAGGCCGCCCTGGCTGACCAGTAGTTCTGCCACAGGTCGCTGTATTGGAGAGAGGGGAGGGCGACGAGGTGTTGGGCGCGTTCGGGACGCCAGCGGG
>Ga0163144_10001278_pt1 | contig 59410 bp, 58 predicted proteins | sample OliLak19BULKMAT1_FD_123175 | JGI IMG/M metagenome (GOLD analysis project Ga0163144, IMG submission 123175) | Freshwater microbial mat bacterial communities from Lake Vanda, McMurdo Dry Valleys, Antarctica - Oligotrophic Lake LV.19.BULKMAT1 | ecosystem: Environmental > Aquatic > Freshwater >...
ACGCTGAAGACGGTCGCTTGACCGGCCCCGCTGGGGCGACTAGAACCCGCCGCACTCAAGGGAAATCCAGGCCCCTTGGGCCCACCCGTCCTGCAGCTTCGGCGAAGGGGCGGGGGGTCTCCTCCGGTCAGCGCGTCGCGCCCGCCGGGGCGAAGCTGCTTGGCATGAAAGGATGTTCGGGGCCTCGCCCCGGCGCGATGTTCGAAGGTCTCAGTCAACGTCTCGGCAAAGTCTTCGACCGCTTGCGCGGGCGCGGTGCGCTCAGCGAGAGCGATGTCGACGAGGCGTTGCGCGAAGTCCGTTTGGCCCTGCTCGAGGCCGACGTCGCGCTGTCGGTGGTCAAGGATTTCATGGCCGGCGTGCGTCTGCGCGCGATCGGTCAGGAAGTGATCAAGTCGGTCACGCCCGGCCAGATGGTCGTCAAGATCGTCCATGATCATCTCGTCGAAGTGCTGGGCTCGACGACCGCGGAGATCAATCTGCGCGCCGTCCCGCCGGTGCCGATCCTGATGGTCGGCCTCCAGGGCTCGGGCAAGACGACGACCACCGCGAAGCTCGCGCTCAAGCTGACGCAGAAGGATCGCAAGAAGGTCTTGATGGCGTCGCTCGACACGCGCCGTCCGGCTGCGCAGGAACAGCTGCGCGTGCTCGGCGAGCAGACGGGCGTGCCGACCCTCGAGATCATCGCGGGCCAGACTCCGGTCGAGATAGCGCGGCGCGCCATGGAGGTCGGCCGGGTCGAAGGCTACGACGTTGTGCTGCTGGACACCGCGGGCCGCCTGTCGATCGACGACGAGTTGATGGCCGAGGCGGCGGCGGTGCGCGACGCGACGCGGCCGGCGGAGACGCTGCTGGTTGTCGACGCCATGACCGGTCAGGACGCGGTCAACGTCGCGAAGAACTTCAACGACAAGATCGGCGTCACCGGCATCGTGCTGACGCGCATCGATGGTGATGCGCGCGGCGGCGCGGCGCTGTCGATGCGCGCGATCACCGGACGGCCGATCAAGCTCATCGGCTTGGGCGAGAAGCTCGACGCGCTCGACGTCTTCCACCCGGATCGTGTCGCCGGCCGGATCCTCGGCATGGGCGACATCCTCGGCTTGGTCGAGAAGGCCGCCGAGACCGTCGACAAGGAAGAGGCCGAGCGTCTCGCGCGCAAGGTCCAGAAGGGCGAGTTCGACCTCGACGACATGGCCAATCAGCTACGGCAGCTGCGCAAGATGGGTGGCCTTGGCGGCGTGATGGGCATGTTGCCGGGGATCCAGAAGGTCAAGGCGCAGCTCGACAGCGCGAAGGTCGACGATCGGCTGATCAAGCGTCAGGAAGCCATCATCGGCTCCATGACCAAGGCCGAGCGCAGCGACGTGAAGCTCCTGAACTCGCGCCGTCGTCGCCGAATCGCCGTCGGTTCGGGCACGAGCGTCGAGGACGTGAATAGGCTCGTGAAGCAGTACCTGGAGATGAGCCGGATGATGAAGCAGGTCTCCAAACTCGGTCAAAAAGGCGTCATGCGGACGGGTATTTCGAACCTGTTCCGCCGATAACCCACGACAGAACTCATTGCAGAAGGAACTCGACGACACATGGCCCTCAAGCTTCGCATGTCCCGCGCAGGGACCCGGCATCGCCCGTTCTTCAAGATCGTCGTCGCCGACAGCCGCAAGCCGCGCGACGGCGCCTTCATCGAGCGTCTCGGCTCGTACAACCCGATGCTCGAGAAGGACGACAAGAATCGCGTCATCCTGAATGCCGAACGCATCAAGTACTGGCTGTCGCATGGCGCGACGCCGTCGGATCGCGTCGCGATCTTCCTGCACCAGGCCGAACTCGGTCCCAAACCGGCGCGCCGCGAGACGCCGAAGCAGTCGGCGCCGAAGACTAAGGCGCAGGAGCGTACCAAGGCCTTGGCCGAGGCTGCGGCGAAGGCCGCCGAAGCGCCGGCGCAGAGCTGATCCGGGCGCGCGCGAATCCGGAACGGCAGCTTGAGCGAGCGACGCATCATGCTAGGTGTGATCACCGGCGCGCACGGCGTGCGAGGCGAGGTGAAGGTGAAGGCCTTCACCGCAGAGCCACGCGCGCTGATGCGCTACGGCGCGCTGGCGGATGAACCCGGCACGCGCAGCTTCGATCTCATCGTGCGCGGCATGGCGCGTGACCTTGTGATCGCGCGGATCGCGGGCGTCGACACGCGCAATGCGGCCGAAGCGCTCAAGGGCGTGAAGCTGTTCGTTGCGCGAGACAAGCTGCCCAAACCCAAACGTGGCGAGGTCTACATCGCCGACCTCGTCGGGCTGCAGGCCGTGTCGCCCGATGGCATCGCCATCGGCCGCGTCACGCAGGTGCTGAATTACGGCGCCGGCGACGTGCTGGAGATCGAGCGCCCCGGCAGCGAGGCGTTGTTACTGCCCTTCGCGGCGCCGATGGTCGGCGACGTCGACGTCCCGGCGGGGCGCATCGTGGTCGTGCCGCCGGCGGAGATCGAAGTGCGTGACGAGGATGCCGTCGAGGGCGATGCGCCATGAGTTGGATCGCGCATGTCCTCACGATCCTGCCGGAGATGTTTCCCGGGCCGCTCGGTCATTCGCTCGCCGGCCGCGCCCGTGACAACGGGCTGTGGCAGCTCGCGCTCAGCGACATTCGCGAGTTCGCGTCGGGTAAGCATCGCAGCGTCGACGATACGCCGTGCGGCGGCGGACCCGGGATGGTGATGCGTCCCGACGTCGTCGATGCGGCACTGGCTGCGGCGCCGTCCGGATTGCCGGTGTTCTATCTGAGTCCACGCGGCCGTACGATCGACCAGGCATTGGTGCGCGACCTCGCCACCGGTCCCGGCGTGACCCTGCTGTGCGGGCGTTTCGAGGGCGTCGACCAGCGTGTGCTCGATGCGCGCGCCGTCGTCGAACTCAGCCTCGGTGATTTCGTGCTTTCCGGCGGGGAACCGGCGGCGATCGCGCTGATCGACGCCTGCGTGCGGCTGCTTCCCGGCGTCATGGGCGAGGCCCAGTCGCTGGCCGAGGAAAGTTTCGCCGAAGGACTGCTCGAATATCCGCATTACACGCGGCCTGCCGTCTGGGCTGGCCGCGCCGTCCCGGAGGTCCTGCTCTCCGGCCATCACGAGAAGATCCGCGCCTGGCGGCGCGCCGAGGCCGAGCGCCTCACGCGCGAGCGCCGTCCGGATCTCTGGTCCCGGCATGTCGCGCGTCCCGCAGTCGGCGGCCGCGCATTCTGAAATCGAGCACGAAAGGAAAGCACGATGAACACGATTGAGACTTTCGAGAAGGAACAGATCGACAAGCTCGGCCGAACGGTGCCGGTCTTCGGTCCCGGCGACACGCTGCGGGTCAACGTCAAGGTCATCGAAGGCACGCGCGAGCGCGTGCAGGGCTACGAGGGCGTGTGCATCGCGCGCAAGAGCGCCGGCATGTCGTCGAGCTTCACCGTGCGCAAGATTTCGTTCGGCGAAGGCGTCGAGCGCGTGTTCCCGCTCTACAGCCCGCGCATCGATTCGATCGAAGTGCTGCGTCGCGGCGACGTGCGTCGCGCGAAGCTCTATTACCTGCGTGGTCGTCGCGGCAAGAGCGCGCGCATCCTCGAGAAGACGACGACCGCCCCGGTCGCAGCTGCTGCTGCCGAGGCGGTCGAGAAGGCCTGAGTCGGGCCTTCAATTGTTGCGGGCGAGCAGCTGACGCAGCCGGGGATTCCAGTTCGCGATCTCCGGCCCGTCGAGCTCGCCCGATAGGATCAGGCCGACCAGATAGGCCAGCGGGCGGCTGTCGATGTAGTCGCTGTGACCGATCTCACGGTCCGAAATCTCAGTTGCATTGAACGAGCTGACATTGGGCGGCGATTTCGGCGGATGCGGCGATGCGCCGAGACGCTGTTCCCATTTCTCGTCCGGATTGCGCTCGAGCCAATCGACCAGGCCGAGCGTCATCTTGTCGAGCAGCGCCTTGGCGCCGATCATCACCTTGCGCGGCCCCTTCTCCATATTCGAGATCGCAAGCGCGCCGTCGAAGCGCGAGTAGAAATTATAGGCGTGCCCGACGAGATGCTCGATGCCGCCGTGGAAGATTCCGACGTAGGTTTCCCGTTCGACGATGCGTGTCTGCGTGGTCGTGATCTCCGCCGAGGTCGGCTTGGACGTCGCCGTCCTGCCGGGGATCGCGACCGGCAGCGTCACGTCGCTCACCTCGGTCATTGGCATCGTCGTCTTCGTCATCTGCCGGCGCTCGATGTCCGGCGCCAGCATCACGTAGCGATCGACGAACCAGAGCGGTCTTCCGTCGGGTCCGCGCAGATCCTGGTTCACATCGACGCTCGCGGGCATGCGCTGCTCTTTGCGCCGCACCAGATCCATCAATTCATAATGCTGGAGCGCCGTGTGGCGCGGCTTGTCGCCAGTGAGGACGTCGACGAAATTCTTGGGTTGCAGCTTTCGGTTCACGAGGCCCGACAGCATGTGGCAGGCAAGGTGGTTGCCCATGGAGTGGCAAACCAGGTTCACGCGTCGGCCCCAGACATGGATGCGTGAGACAAGATTGGCCAGCGCACTTGCCGATCCGACGGCTTCGCGCTGATCGCTGAGATAGCTGAGCACGCTGCCATTCGACGGCCATGAAAAACCGATGAAGGCGGTGAGGGAGCCATCGGCAAGCGGTTTGCCGGCGGCGTCCATGCGCGCCGCGATCTCCGCGATCTCGGGCGTGTCGCAGACGAAACGGTCACGCAGACCCGGCGCGCTTCGGAACGTGTCGGTCAGCGTACGGAACCAGAAATAGGCTTCGTGCAGATGGACATTGAAGCCGTGGACGAAGATCGTGACCGTGCCGACTTTGGGATTGCAGAGAAAATCGCGGAAGACCACATCGTCGGAATTCGTGACGATGCAATGCTCGGGCAGATCGTTCTCCGCCACTGTTTCCATGTAGTGGGGAACGTAGCGGGCCATGTCGACGAAGAAGTAGCCGCCGCTCCATAGATCAAGGCGGTCGCCACGCAGCTGACGGATGCTCTCCATGTCGCGGTTGGTGGCGAAGAACCGGATGCCGTCGAAATCGCTGCTCATGGCTGCGCATCCCCCTTGTGTGAGGGGCGGAGTCTAGACGCGTCGCGGCGCTCAGGTGAATCCCAGTTCGAACGCGCCCTTGGCGACCGGTCAACCCTCGCGGTCGTGCGGGCGCTGATCGATCTCGGCGCGCAATGCGGCGATCTCCGCACGCAAGGCGGCGAACTGGTCGTCCACCGGATCGCACGGCGTCGTCGGCAGCCCGTAGCCGGCAGTCGGGCCCTCGCGCGGCGCACCGAGCGGGCGTGCGGGAATGCCGGTGACTGTCGTGTCCGGCTCGACGCCGGCGACGACCACCGCATTGGCGCCCACCTTCGCGCCGCGACCGATCCGGATCGGTCCGAGCACTTGCGCGCCGGCGCCGATCACCGCGCCATCGTCGATGTCGGGATGCCGCTTGCCGGGATTGCCCGAAAGCCCGCCCAGCGTGACGCCATGATAGATCGTCACGTCATCGCCGATCGTCGCCGTCTCGCCCACCACGACGCCCATGCCGTGGTCGATGAACAGGCGGCGGCCGATGCGTGCGCCAGGATGGATCTCGATACCCGTCACGAACCGGCCGAGATGCGAGATGAAGCGTGCGAGGCCCCGCCAATGCCATCCCCAGAGGCGATGCGCGAGGCGATGGATCAACACCGCATGCAGACCCGGATAGGAGAACACGACCTCGGGCCAGCTCGGACGCGCGGGATCGCGCGCGCGGATGGCACGACCGAGCTCGATGAGCTCGAAGCGCGGCGGCGGATCGAGTCGGCTTCGCGCGTCGGACGCGCTGTCGGACAAGAGGGTCATGACAGCCACCTCGGGACGGGAAGGCCGCGTTCGCGCAGGAACGCGGGATTGAACAGCTTCGACTGATAGCGCGCGCCGCCATCGCACAGGATCGTGACGATCGTATGGCCCGGCCCGAGATTCCGGGCGACACGGATGGCGGCCGCCACGTTGATGCCGGCGGAGCCGCCGACGCTCAAGCCCTCGTATTGGAGCAGATCGTAGACCTGCTCGAGCGCCTCGGCATCGGGGATCTGCACCGCGTCGTCGATCGGCGCACCATCGAGATTGCCGGTCACGCGGCCCTGGCCGATGCCTTCCATGATCGAGCTGCCCGAGCTCTCGAGCTTACCGTGCTTCACCCAGGAATACAGGGCGGCGCCCATCGGATCGGCGAGCACGATGCGCACGCCGGTCTTGCGCGCCTTGAGCGCACGCGCGACGCCAGCCAGCGTGCCGCCGGTGCCGCAGGCGCAGGTGAAAGCGTCGACGCGCCCGTCGGTCTGCGCCCAGATCTCGGCGCCCGTGGTGAGCTCGTGACCGTCGCGATTGGCGGTGTTGTCGAATTGATTGGCCCAGATCGCGCCGTTGGGTTCGCTCGCCGCGAGTTCCTCGGCGAGGCGACGCGAGACATGGACGTAGTTCGCCGGATCCTTGTAGGGCTTGGCTGGGACGAGGCGCAGATCCGCGCCGATCATGCGCAGGAAGTCGAGCTTCTCGCGGCTCTGCGTCTCCGGCACCACGATGATGCTGCGATAGCCGCGCGCATTGGCGACCAGCGTGAGGCCGATCCCGGTATTGCCTGCGGTGCCTTCGACGACGACGCCGCCCGGCTTGAGCGCGCCACGGCGCTCGGCATCGAGGATGATCGCGAGCCCGGCGCGGTCCTTGACCGAACCGCCGGGATTCATGAATTCGGCCTTGCCGAGGATCTCGCAGCCCGTCGCCTCGGACGCGCGGCGCAGCCGGATCAGCGGTGTATGGCCGATCGCGGCCAGCAGGCCGTCGGCAATGCGTGGCGAGGCGGCGATGGGTGCGTCCATGAGTCCTTCAACGGGGTTGATGTATTGAGGGTAGGTGGGGTTGTCTGCTCGAACAGCCAAGAAATCCTGCGCGGTGCCTTAGAATTTATGTCGAGCGCGCCGCCCCATCACCCCGTGACGGCAGGGGATTAGGGCTTCGTCGCGGCTCGCTTCTCGCCACTCTCGTGCGCGCGGCCGGCCGCCTCGCGCAGGATCCATTCGCGAAACAGCGCGACCTTCCGCTGCGCGGCCTTGGCCGGCGGGCAGACGAAGTAATAGGCGAAGGCGACGGGCTGGCTGACATCGAAGAGCTGCACGAGACGACCCGATTTGAGATCGTCCTGCGCGAGCTGGACCTTCGCGAGCGCGACGCCACGCCCGGCGATCGCGGTTTCCAGCACGAGACTCGATTGATTGAAATGCAGCCCGCGATCGGGATCGATGCCGTCTATGCGCGCGGCTTTGAGCCACATGCGCCAGGTCGGGCAGCTCGCATCCTGCTCCGGGCTGTCGTCGTGGAGCAGCGTCATGTCCGTGAGAAATGCGGTCGACAGCGGTCCGGTCTTGTCGCCGAGCAGCGCCGGGCTGCACACCGGCACGACGCTCTCGGTCAGGATCTTCTCGACCACCAGGCCCGGATATTGGCCCAGGCCATAGCGGATCGCGCAATCGACGCCATCATCGTCGAACATCACGAGGTTCATCGAGGCGGTGACGCGCACATCGATGTCCGGATAGAGCCCCTGGAAGCTCTCGAGCCGCGGCACCAGCCATTTTCCGGCGAAGGACGGCGCCATCGACACCGTCAGCGCGCCGGTATCGGCCATCGTGTCGAGGCTGCCGAGCGCCTCGCTCATCAGCTCGAAGGCCTCGAACAGTCGCGGCAGCAGCGCCTGGCCTTCATCCGTCAGCAGCAACGCGCGGTTCGTGCGTCGAAACAGGACGCGTCCGAGATTGTCCTCGAGCAGCTTGACCTGCTGGCTCACCGCGGCCGGCGTCACGAACAGCTCTTCGGCCGCGCGCGAGAAGCTGAGATGCCGTGCCGCCGCGACGAAGGCGCGCAGCGCATTCAGGGGTGGCAGGCGGCCGAGCGGACGAGACATGGATCCTGTATGGGGGAGGTGTCGCGGGATTTCAAACACGGACCGCAAGCCGGCGTTGCATTCGGCGCGCAACGGGCCCGTGCTGGCGAAATTGTGATCTCCGGCTGGTTTCCCTATTCTCCGCACCTCTTTTCAACCGATCGCCGCCGAGGCCGCACACCCATGAGCAAGCCGCGTACTTTGTTCGACAAGATCTGGGCGAACCACCTCGTTCACACCCAGGACGACGGTACCTGCCTCATCTACATCGATCGCCATCTCGTGCACGAGGTGACGAGCCCTCAGGCTTTCGAGGGTTTGCGCATGACCAAGCGCGTGGTGCGCCGGCCGGATCTGACCATCGCGGTCGCCGATCACAACGTACCGACGACCGACCGTTCCAAGGGCATCGCCGATCCCGAGAGCCGCACGCAGATCGAAACCCTGGAGTCCAACGTCAAGGAATTCGGCGTGCCCTATTTCGCGATGGACGATATCCGTCAGGGCATCGTGCACATCATCGGGCCCGAGCAGGGCATGACCTTGCCGGGCATGACGATCGTCTGCGGTGACAGCCATACCTCGACGCATGGCGCGTTCGGCGCGCTCGCCTTCGGCATCGGCACCTCGGAAGTCGAGCATGTGCTCGCGACGCAGACTCTGATCCAGAAGCCGGCCAAGAACATGCGCATCACCGTCGACGGCGTCTTGCCACGCGGCGTCACCGCCAAGGACATCGTGCTCGCGATCATCGGCAGGATCGGGACGGCTGGCGGCACGGGGCATGTCGTCGAGTTCGCGGGTCCGGTGATCCGTGGCTTGTCGATGGAAGGTCGCATGACCGTCTGCAACATGACGATCGAGGCCGGCGCGCGCGCTGGTCTGATCGCGCCCGACGAAACGACGTTCGCCTACGCCAAGGGCCGCCCGCATGCGCCGAAGGCGGGGCAGTGGGAAGCCGCGTTGAATTTCTGGCGCACGCTGCCGAGCGACCCCGGCGCGAGCTACGACAAGGAAGTGACGATCGACGCGGCCACCCTCGTGCCGCATGTCACCTGGGGGACCTCGCCGCAGGACGTCGCGCCGATCACCGGCCGCGTGCCCGATCCCGCGCGCGAGGGCGACGCCAACAAGCGCGCCTCGCTCGAGCGGTCGCTCGCCTACATGGGCCTGACGCCGGGCACACCGTTCACGGAGCTGCGCATCGACAAGGTCTTCATCGGCAGCTGCACCAATGGCCGCATCGAGGATCTGCGCGCGGCCGCCGCCCTCGCGCACGGCCGCAAGGTCGCGAGCCATGTCCAGGCGCTGGTCGTTCCCGGCTCGGGCCTGGTCAAGGAGCAGGCGGAGCAGGAAGGCCTCGACAAGATCTTCCTCGCCGCCGGCTTCGAGTGGCGTGAGCCGGGGTGCTCGATGTGTCTGGCGATGAACGCCGATCGCCTCGAGCCCGGGGAGCGTTGCGGCTCGACCTCGAACCGCAATTTCGAAGGCCGACAGGGTCGCGGTGGGCGCACGCATCTGATGAGTCCGGAGATGGCGGCGGCCTCGGCGATCGCCGGAACGATCGCCGATCCGCGCGCAATCTCGTGACGGCGCCCTGAGTCCTGGAGGAAGAAATGCAGAAATTCGACAAGCTCACCGGCGTCGCGGCGCCGATGCCGATGATCAACATCGATACCGACATGATCATCCCCAAGCAGCATCTGAAGACGATCAAGCGCACGGGCCTCGGCAAGGCGCTGTTCGACGAGATGCGCTTCAACGCCGACGGCTCCGAGAAGCCCGAGTTCGTGCTCAACCAGCCGGCCTATCGCAAGGCGCAGGTGATCGTGGCCGGCGCCAATTTCGGCTGCGGCTCCAGCCGCGAGCACGCGCCCTGGGCCCTGCTCGATTTCGGCATTCGCTGCGTGATCGCGCCGAGCTTCGCCGACATCTTTCACAGCAACTGCTTCAAGAACGGCATCCTGCCGATCGCGCTGCCGCAGGAGATCTGCGACAGGCTGATGGACGATGCGCGCAAGGGTTCGAATGCGACGCTGTTGATCGATCTGGAAAAGCAGGAGATCACGCGCCCCGACGGCGAGGTGATCAAGTTCCAGATCGACGCCTTCAAGCGCCACTGCCTGCTCGAAGGCCTCGACGACATCGGCCTCACACTCGAGAAGGGCGCTGACGTCGACAGCTACGAAGCCAAACAGAAGTCGTCCCAGCCCTGGCTGCCGATGGCGCCCTGAAGCTGCCGACCTCGAGTCGATCCGAGATCCGATCCTTCATTCGAGAGAACGTCCATGCCAGCCAACAAGACGATGCTTTTCCTGCCCGGTGACGGGATCGGTCCCGAGGGGATGCGCGAGGTGCGGCGGGTGATCGAGTGGTTCGACAAGCGCCGCGCCGTGCGCTTCGACATCAGGGAAGGTCTGGTCGGCGGCGCGAGCATCGACAAGCTCGGCGTGCCGATCACCGATGCGGTGATGGGCGATGCGATGTCGGCGGATGCGGTGCTGTTCGGCGCGGTCGGCGGGCCGCAATGGGACAATCTCGGCTTCGACAAGAAGCCGGAGCGCGCGATCCTGCGGCTGCGCAAGGAGATGGGGCTGTTCGCCAATCTGCGGCCGGCGACCGTGTTCCCGGAACTCGCCGATGCGTCGACGCTGAAGCGCGAAGTCATCGCCGGGCTCGACATCATGATCCTGCGCGAGCTCACGGGCGGCGTCTATTTCGGCGAGCCGCGCGGCATCACCACGCTGCCCGACGGCACCAGGCGCGGCGTCGACACGCAGGTCTATACGACGCCCGAGATCGAGCGCATCGCGCGCGTCGCCTTCGAGCTGGCGCGCAAGCGCACCAACAAGGTCTGCTCGGTCGAGAAGGCCAACGTGATGCACACCGGCGTGCTGTGGCGCGAGACGGTGACCAAGCTGCATGCCGCCGACTACAAGGACGTCCAGCTCAGCCACATGTACGCCGACAATTGCGCCATGCAGCTCGTGCGCAACCCGAAACAATTCGACGTCATCGTCACCGACAATCTCTTCGGCGACATGCTCTCGGATCTCGCCTCGATGCTGACCGGCTCGCTCGGCATGCTGCCGTCGGCGTCGCTCGGTGCGCCGGACGCGGGGGGGCGGCGCAAGGCGCTTTACGAACCGATCCACGGCTCGGCGCCGGACATCGCTGGCAAGGATCTCGCCAATCCATTGGCGACGATGCTCAGCTTCGCGATGCTGCTGCGCTATTCCTTCGATCTCGCCGAAGATGCCGATCTGATCGAGAACGCGGCGCGCGCGGTCTTGGCCAGCGGCGTTCGTACGGCCGACATCATGCAGGCCGGCTGCACCAAGGTCTCGACGACCGGCATGGGCGACGCGGTGCTGCAGGCGCTCGACAAGCTCGGCGCCTGAACGTCACGCCGCTAGCATCGTCCCGCGCGTCGCCGGGACGCCGCTGCGCTCGTAGCTCCACACCCAGGCAGGCGGAACGTTGCGCATCTCGATGCCGCAACGCTTCCCCTTCAGCCCGTGCTTGGCTTCCGGGATCGGCGAGGCGAGCGAGTAGGTGTATTGCAGCACCTTGCCGCCGGGCGCGATCACGCCGAACCACGAATCGAGCATGCGGCGCTGCAACTCGACCGGCATCGGCAGCATCGGGATGCCCGAGACGACCGTGCGGATCTTGCCGAGAGATTCCGGCGGCAGCAGCTCGTGGAGCTGCGTGGCGTCGCCTTGGATGATCCGCGCCTCCGGCAATTCGCGGCGCAGGAAAGCGCAGAGATCGGGATCGATCTCAATGACGAAGAGCTTGGCGGCGGGAATGCCCGATTGGAGCAAGGCCTTGGTGACGGTGCCCGTGCCGGCGCCGAGTTCGACGACATACTGCTCCGGATCTCTGCGCACGTGCTTTGCAACCAACCGGCCGAGAAAGGGCGAGGAGGGCAGGACCGAACCGACTTTCAGCGGATGCGCCAGCCAGCGGCGCAGAAAGAGCAATTCCTCGATCGCGGTGGGGCGGCGCGCGGCGGGGCGACCGGGAGTCGAGCGGTGAGGTTCAGCCATCGATTCGCATTTCCCTTTTTTGCTTCGAAGCTTTCTAGCGCTCGTCGGCCGTCGACGTAAACCACGGCGATTGCATGACATGCCGTCGCGAGACGATTGCCTGCCGGCGCAGATACGCCTAACTCTCTCATCGCCCCCGAAAGCGAAGTTTTTGTGACAGACCTGTGGCATGCGCCCGGGGCGATCGGAGTGAGGTCAAATGGGTTATCGCGTTGCCGTCGCAGGTGCGACGGGAAATATCGGCCGTGAGATTCTGCAGATCCTGCATGAGCGCCGCTTCCCGATCGACGACGTGGTGGCGCTGGCCTCCGAGCGCTCGGTCGGCGCGACGGCGAGCTTCGGCGACGAGGATCTGCCCTTGCAGAATCTCGCGCAGTTCGATTTCCGCGGCACAGATATCGTCCTCGCGGCGCAGCGCCGGGAGGTCTCGGCAGAACACATGCCGCGCGCGGCGAAGGCGGGCGCCGTGGTCATCGATGACAGCCAAGCCTTCCGCATGGAGCCCGACGTCCCGCTGGTCGTGCCGGAAGTGAACGGCGACGCGATCGCGCGTTACGTCAAGCGCAACATCATCGCCAACCCGACCGCTTCGGTCACGTTGATGATGATGGCCCTGAAGCCGCTGCACGACATCGCCAAGCTCAAGCGCGTCGTCGTGGCGACCTATCAGCCCGTCTCCGGCGCCGGCAAGCCCGCGATGGACGAGTTGTTCAATCAGACGCGCGCCGTCTATGTGAACCAGACGATCGAGCGCGAGGAATTCACCAAGCAGATCGCCTTCAACGTCATCCCGCATGTCGACGATTTCATGGATGACGGGCACACCCGCGAGGAATGGAAGCTGCAGGTCGAGGCGCGCAAGATCCTCGATCCAGACGTGCATGTGATCGCGACTTGCGTGCGCGTGCCGGTCTTCATCGGCCTCTCGGCGGCGATCGTCGCCGAGTTCGAGCGGCCCATCGACGAGGGCGCGGCGCGGCGTGCGTGGCGGGGCTGGCGCAACGGCGACGTGATCGGGCTCATCGATCGTCGTGCGGATGAGGGCTATGTCACGCCGGTCGAAGTGGCGGGCGAGGACAAGGTCTATGTCAGCCGTGTCCGCCGCGATCCGACCGTCGCCAACGGGCTCGCCTTCTGGTGCGTCGGCGACAATCTGCGCAAAGGCAGTGCGCTCAACGCGGTCCAGATCGCGGAGAAGCTGGTCGCCGATCACCTGTCGAAGCGCGGCTGAGCGGCGGGCCTCACCCCACGACAGGCGATCTGCCGACGAAGCTTTCGTAGAACAGGAAGATCGCGAAGCCGAGGATGATGATCCCGGCGACGCGGTTGGCCCATTTGAGGCCGGAGTTCGTGAAGCGCGTGCGGTAGAACGCCGCCGCGCTGGTGATCAGCAGCCACCAAGTGCATGAGCCGAGGAACACGCCCAGCAGCAGCAGCCAATCGTTGAGGTCGATCCGGCCATCGGTCTTGATTCCGAAGGCGATGTAGACGCCGATGAACGAGAAGATCGTGATCGGATTGGTGAGCGTGAGCAGGAATGTCGACGTGAAATCCGCGATCAAGCCGGCGGGATCGCGCTCGGTGACCAGCGTTGGCGGCGGCCGGACCAGGGTGCGCACGCCGACGACGAGCAGGAACGCCGCGCCGGCGAGCCCGAGCTCGGTGTGGTGAGCGATGAACAGATCGACGATGAACAAGACGCCGAACGCGGCGATTGCGCCGAACATCGTGTCGGCTGCCGCGGCGCCGAGGCCCGACGCCAGTCCGGCAAGCCGGCCATGGATGAGCGTTCGCCGGACGCATAGCACGTTGATGGGGCCGACCGGCGCCGCGATCAGGAACCCGATCACCAGTCCTTTCACGAACATCCAATCGGGGACGAGATCGATCACGCGATCCGTCGCGCCTGATGCATCGGCAGGGGCGCAACGATCGACTCCTGCGCGGCGATGAGCTCGAGCTCGCGCGCGCCCGCCGCGGCGGTGGCGCGCAGCAATGCGCAGATCGAAGAGACCGCATGCGTCAAGGCGATCGCCACATCGCGCGTCGCCAGCAAGTGGGCGAGGAAGATCGCGGCCAGGCTGTCGCCCGTCCCGTTCGCGGCGATCGCGATCCGTGGCGTCGTGACGCTGTGGACGCCGCCGTCATGGATCGCCAGCGTGGCGATCAGCCCATCGCCGGCATCGATGCCGGTCGCGATGATCGTTTGTCGACTGACGCCGCGCAGCGTATGCGCCGCGGTGATGGCCGCTTCGACATTGCCGGTTGGCAGGCCGGTGAGCCAGGCGAGTTCGAACGCATTGGGGGTCACGATGTCGGCGCTCGGCACGGCATGGTCGCGCATGAATTCGGGGATCCCCGGCTTCACGAAGATGCGGCCGTTGTCGCCGATCACCGGATCGAGCAGCCAGATCGCGGCGGGATTCGCCGACCGCACGCGGGCCGCGATCTCGAGAATCGCCACCCCCTGATCGGCGGCGCCGAGATAGCCCGTCAGCAGCGCATCGCAACCGCCGAGCCACCCGCGCGACGCCAATCCGTCGACCAGTTGGAGAATCTGCCCTGGCGCCGTGACGTCGCCCGTGGGCGGGCCATGGCCGGGATGATTGGAGAACCGCACCGTATCGATACGCCAGACCTCATGTCCGAGGCGTTGCAGGCAGAACTGGGCAGTAGAATTGCCGACATGGCCGAAGACCACACCCGATTGGATCGACAGAATATTCATCTTGGCTGGCCACGAACCCCCGAAGTTGCGCCAACCTACAGGGTCAGTGGGGTGGCGGAAACCGCGCTGACGCAGACACGTCGCGCGGCAAGCACTGACAGCCGATCATTTCTGAGCTATCGCTATCCGTTGCCATGACCAAGCAACCCGATATCCGCCCGCGCCGCAGCGCGCTTTACGTTCCCGGATCCAACGCGCGCGCCCTCGACAAGGCGCGGTCGCTGGACGCCGACATCCTGATCTTCGATCTCGAGGATGGCGTCGCGCCCGATCATCGCGAAATGGCGCGCGATCAGACCGTCGCGGCCTTGGCGCGCGGCGGCTACGATTCCGAACTCGTGATCCGGATCAATCATCCCAACACTCGGCTCGGCGCCGCCGATCTGAAGGCCGCCGCGCGCTCGGGCTGTCACGCGATCCTGTTGCCCAAGAGCGAGGGCGCGCAGGAAGTGCGTGATGCCGCGCTGCGACTGGCTTCGGCCGGCGCGCCGCCCACGATGGCGCTATGGGCGATGATCGAGACGCCGATGGGCGTGATGCGGGTCGAGGAGATCGCCTTCTCCACGCCGCATCTCAAGGGCCTGGTGATGGGTACGTCCGATCTCGCGAAGGATATGCGCGCGCGTCACACCCATGATCGGCTGCCGGTGCTGACGGCGCTCAGCCTGAGCGTGATCGCCGCGCGGGCCGCCGGCCTCGCGATTCTCGATGGCGTGCACCTCGATCTCGACGACGATTCCGGCTTTCTCGCGGCTTGCCGGCAAGGCTCGGAACTCGGCTTCGACGGCAAGACGCTCATCCATCCGAAGACGATCGCGAGCGCCAACAATGCATTCGGGCCGACGCCCGGCGAGGTCGAGTGGTCGAATCGGATCATTGCCGCGCATGCCGCGGCCCTGAAGGACGGCCGCGGCGTGGCGGTGGTCGACGGCAAGCTGATCGAGAACCTGCATGTCGAGTCGGCTCGCCGCACTGTGGCGCTCGCCGAGGCGATCGCCGCCCGGGCGGCGCGCCGTCGCAGCTGAGTGCAAGGACGTCCGGTCGCAGGCGGGTGCAGCGTTGACGCATGGACCCCACCGGTCTAGGTCCATGACACGACGGACGAATCCTCCGCCATGCTTTACAGAGTCTTAACGTCCCGCCGTCACATTCATGGGCCAGATTTCGCCTAATCCCTCCATGCGAGAGGCAGTTGCACAAAATGGCGCCCGAGACATCGCCCGCGGCGAAAAGCAAACGCCCCCTCTCGCCGCATCTGCAGATCTACAAGCCGCAATTCACATCGGTGCTGTCGATCACACATCGGCTCACGGGGATCGCGCTGGCAGTGGGAACCGTGCTGCTTGCGGTGTGGATCGTGGTCGTGGCGACCGGCGCGCCCGACCTCTATGCCGGCTTCACGGGATTTCTCGGCGGCTGGTTCGGTCGGTTGCTGTTGCTCGGCTGGAGCGTGGCGCTGTTCTACCATCTGCTCAACGGCATCCGGCATCTGTTCTGGGACGCCGGCTACGGGTTCGAGCTCGCCACGGCGCAGAAATCCGCCTACGCGGTGCTGTTCGGCACGGCCTTTCTGACGGTGCTCGCGTGGTGGTTCGGCCTCATGATGGAGTTTCGCTGACATGGCTTCGCTTCGCTCGGCGCTCGGCCGCGCCCGTGGCCTCGGCTCGGCCAAGGACGGCACGCATCATTGGTGGGCGCAGCGGATCACGGCGCTGGCGCTCGTGCCGCTATCGCTGTGGTTCGTCGTCAATGTGATCGGTTTGATCGGTGCGCCGCATCTCGCGGTCGCGCAGTGGATGGGACATCCCGTCAATGCCTGCCTCCTGGCCGGACTCGTCGTCGCCGTCTTCCATCACGCGCAACTCGGGATTCAGGTGGTCATCGAGGATTATGTCCATGGCGAGGGCCTGAAGCTCGCCGCGTTGCTGCTCGTGAAGGCCGCGTGCTGGCTTCTCGCCGCGGCCGCGCTGATCTCGATCATCCGCATCTCCGTCCTGATCGTCTTCTTCAAAGGCTGACCGTCATGCCCGACGCCTCCACCGCCAAGACCGGACCGGCCTATCCGATCATCGATCACAGCTACGACGTCATCGTCGTCGGCGCCGGCGGCGCCGGGCTGCGCGCGACCTTCGGCATGGCGATCTCCGGTCTCAAGACCGCGTGCATCACCAAGGTGTTCCCCACGCGCAGCCACACGGTGGCGGCGCAGGGCGGCATCTCCGCGGCGCTCGGCAACATGGGCGACGATGATTGGCGCTGGCACATGTACGACACCGTCAAAGGCTCCGACTGGCTCGGCGACCAGGACGCGATCGAATACATGTGCAAGGAGGCGACGCCTGCGATCATCGAGCTCGAGCACTACGGCGTTCCCTTCAGCCGCACGCCCGAGGGCAAGATCTACCAGCGCCCGTTCGGCGGCATGACGACCGAATACGGCAAGGGCGTCGCCCAGCGCACCTGCGCCGCCGCCGATCGCACCGGGCATGCCATCCTGCACACGCTCTATCAGCAGGCGCTGCGCCACAACGCCGAGTTCTTCATCGAGTATTTCGCGCTCGATCTGCTGATGGACGACGAGGGCGCGTGTCGCGGCGTGATGGCGTGGAACCTCGTCGACGGCACCATCCATCGCTTTCGCGCGCATCAGGTGGTGCTCGCTACCGGCGGCTATGGCCGCGCCTATTTCAGCTGCACCTCGGCCCACACCTGCACCGGCGACGGCAACGCGATGGTGTTGCGCGCCGGCCTGCCGCTGCAGGACATGGAATTCGTGCAGTTCCACCCGACCGGCATCTACGGCGCGGGTTGCCTGATCACCGAAGGCTCGCGCGGCGAGGGCGGCTATCTGACCAACTCCGCGGGTGAGCGCTTCATGGAACGCTACGCGCCGTCGGCCAAGGATCTCGCGTCGCGCGATGTCGTCTCGCGCTCGATGACCGTGGAGATCCGCGAGGGCCGCGGCGTGGGCCCGAACAAGGATCACATCCATCTGCATCTCGAGCATCTCGATCCCAAGCTGCTGCATGAGCGCCTGCCCGGCATCTCGGACACCGCGCGCATCTTCGCCGGCGTGGATGTGACGAAACAGCCGATCCCCGTGCTGCCGACCGTGCACTACAACATGGGCGGAATCCCGACGAATTATCACGGCGAAGTCGTGACCAAGAAGAACGGCGAGGTGAAGACCGTGCCGGGGCTGATGGCGATCGGGGAAGCGGCCTGCGTCTCCGTGCACGGCGCCAATCGCCTCGGTTCCAACTCGCTGCTCGATCTCGTGGTCTTCGGCCGCGCGGCCGCCAAGCGCGCCGCGGAGATGGTCAAGCCCGGCGAGCCGCACAAGCCGCTGCCGGCCAGCGCCGCCGACCCCGCGCTCGCGCGTCTGGATCGCCTGCGCCATGCCAAGGGCGGCACGCCGACCTCGGCGCTGCGCAACGACATGCAACGCGCGATGCAGGACAATTGCGCGGTATTCCGCACCGCCGACGTGCTCGAGGAAGGCTGCCAGAAGGTCGGCAAGATCTTCGCGCGCAGCGACGAGATCGCCGTCTCGGATCGCTCGCTGATCTGGAATTCCGATCTGGTCGAGACGCTCGAATACGACAATCTGATCGCCCAGTCGGTGGTGACGCTGCAATCGGCGCGCAATCGCAAGGAGAGCCGCGGCGCCCATGCGCGCGAGGATTTCCCGGCGCGCGACGACAAGGAATGGATGAAGCACACGCTCGCGTGGCTCGACGGCAAGGGCAAGGTCGCCATCGATTATCGCGCCGTCGTGCTGACTTCGTTGACCAACGAGGTCCAGGCCTTCCCGCCCAAGGCGCGAGTCTACTGATCACCCGACACGGAAGACGAGAGTCATGGCCGAATTCACATTGCCGTCGAATTCCAGGGTCACGCCGGGCAAGGAGTTCCCCAAGCCGGCGGGCGCGAAGAACACCAAGGCGTTCAAGATCTATCGCTGGGACCCCGATACCGACGCGAACCCGCGCCTCGACACCTATCATGTCGACTTGGATGCCTGTGCGCCGATGGTTCTCGACGCGCTGATCAAGATCAAGAACGAGATCGATCCGACCCTGACGTTTCGCCGGTCCTGCCGCGAAGGCGTGTGCGGGTCCTGCGCCATGAACATCGCCGGCACCAACACGCTCGCCTGCACCAAGGCGATCGACGAATGCGGGGGTGATGTGAAGATCTATCCGCTCCCGCACATGCCGGTGGTCAAGGATCTCGTGCCCGATCTCACCGATGCCTACGCGCAGCTGCGCCTGATCGAGCCGTGGCTGAAAAGCGACTCCGCCCCGCCCGATCGCGAACGGCTGCAGAGCCCCGAGGAACGCTCGGCGCTCGACGGCATGTGGGAGTGCATCCTCTGCTTCTGCTGCACGACGTCCTGCCCGAGCTACTGGTGGAGCGGTGAACGCTATCTTGGGCCGGCGGTGCTCTTGCAGGCCTATCGCTGGATCGCGGATAGCCGCGACGAAGCGACGGGCGAACGCCTCGATGCGCTCGAGGACCCGTTCCGCCTCTATCGCTGCCACACGATCATGAATTGCACGAAGACCTGCCCCAAGGGCCTCAACCCGGCGAAAGCGATCGCCGAGATCAAGAAACTGATGGTTGCGCGCCGCTGATTTCGCCCTCAACGCGTCGTCGCCCTCGACATCGGGGGGGAAGCTCCGGCAGCCTCGGCGAATGCGAAGACCCCGCATCTCCCTGATCCACGCCCTGCGTGACTCGATCGTGCCGGCGAATGCCGCGATGGCGCAGGCATGGCCCGATGCCCAGGTCGCCAATCTCCTCGACGATTCCCTGTCCGCCGATCTGGCCGCGCATCACGGCCGTCTGGACGACGCGATGATCGATCGCTTTCTCCGGCTCGGGCGCTATGCGCACGACACGGGCGCGGAGGGGATCCTGTTCACCTGCTCCGCATTCGGCGTCGCGATCGATGCGGTGAAGGCCGATCTGGCGATCCCGGTGCTGAAGCCCAACGAGGCGGCGCTCGAGGTTGCGTTGGCGCACGGCATGCGCATCGCCCTGCTGGCGACTTTCCCCGCGACGATCCCGTCGATGACGCATGAGCTCGAAATGCTCGCGCGCGACAGGGGCATCGTCCCGACGATCATGACGCGCATCGTCGATGGCGCCCTGGCGGCGTTGCAGGCCGGCGATGCGCCGCGTCATGACGCGTTGATCGTAGCCGCGGCGACCAGCTTCGCTTCGGCCGATGCGCTGGTCCTGGCACAATTCTCGATGGCGCGCGCGGCCGCTGGCATTCCCGTGAGTGGCCGCCGCCGCGTGATCACCACGCCCGACAGCGCGGTGGAAAAGTTGCGCGCGCTCGTCGAAGCGCGCTGACCTGCTGATCTGCATGACTGGGAGGAGCGCGATGAGACGGATCTTGCCTGCGGTGGCGCTGGCGATGTCGTCGCTCGGCGCCGGGCCCGCTCTCGCCCAGGCTCGAGGAGCTGCATCCCTGGGGCGCGCCGCCAAGCCGAGCAATCCGGCTTCCGCACCGTCGGCATCTACGCTGGCGCGCTGGGCATCGCCTTCAATACCGAGCAGCTCGCGCGCAAGACTCTCAGCGCGCCGAAATGCTGGAAGGATCTGATCGCGCCGGCGCTGCGCGGCGAGAGGCTGTTCGGAATCATGTTCCTCCACGATGCGGTCGCCGAGGCGATCGAGGGATTTCCGGTAAAGGTGGTCAGCCCGTGCGAGGGGACCGGCTACGAGATCGGGTCCATGTCGATCATCAAGGGCGCACGCAATCTCGAAGCGGCGAAACGCTGGTACGATTTCGCCCTGACGCCGCGGTCGCGCTGGATCGTCTATCTCTCGCTCAATCGCTGCGACAACGCGATCCGCCGGTTCAAGCGGCCGGCGTGGATCGCCAATCGCGACTTCACCCCGATCGAGACACTGCCCGACGACTGCCTGGTCGAACTCGTCCGCGCTCGGCGCGCGACCGCAGCGGAATGAGCGCGGCGCTCAGGACGCGCTGACGGCGACGCCGATCGGGCACGCGACGCCGGTCCCGCCGAGACCGCAATAGCCGTTCGGGTTCTTCGCCAAGTATTGCTGGTGGTAGCCCTCGGCGAAATAGAAATGCGGCGCCTCGAGGATCTCGGTGGTGATCGGACCGAAGCCACGCTGCTGCAAGGCCTGGCCATAGCTAGCCTTGGAAGCGAGCGCCCGCGCCGCCTGCGCCGCGCCGTAGGTGTAGATGCCAGAGCGGTATTGCGTGCCGACGTCGTTGCCCTGGCTCATGCCCTGGGTCGGGTCGTGGCTCTCCCAGAACACGCGCAGCAATGCGTCGAAACTGGTCTTGAGCGGGTCGAAGACCACCAGCACGACTTCATTGTGGCCAGTACGACCGCTGCAGACCTCTTCATAAGTCGGGTTCGGCGTATGACCGGCGGCATAGCCGACGGCGGTGGTGAAGACGCCCTGGGCCTGCCAGAATTTGCGCTCGGCGCCCCAGAAGCAGCCCAGGCCGAAAATCGCGCGCTCGATGCCTGCGGGGTAAGGCGGCGCCAGCGTTGCGCCCAGCACGGTATGGCGGGTCGGAACCGGCATCGCAGTCTGCCGGCCGGGGAGGGCGTCGTCGCGACTGGGGAGCTCGAGTTTCTTGCGTGAACCGAAAAACATGACAGTTCCCTCGCTGTTCTCTCCTCCAAACGTGGTAGCCCAGAGGATTCTGCGCCCTACATTGCATGTCTTATGAAGGCGTGATGGCAAAATCGAGTGATTGAGGCTGACCTGGAGGCCGCTTTAGGTCATATAGAGGCCCTGGTTATCCACAGGGTGAACGGATCTTGACCATGGCTGCTGTGAAGCGTGCTTCATCCAAGAAGTCCTCCAAACTCCAGAAGGCTTCGAATGCAAAGGCATCCAATGCCAAGACTGCGAAGCTCGTCGCCAAGCGCGGCGCCAAGCCGCCCGCCGCGAAGGTCCCCGCTGTGAAGGTCCCCGCTGTGAAGGTCCCCGCTGTGAAGGTCCCCGCTGTGAAGGTCCCCGTTGTGAAGGTCCCCGCTGTGAAGGTCCCCACTGCGAAGGTCCCCGCTCCGAAGGTTAGCGTCGCCGCCAAGGCAAAGCTCGCAGCGCCGCCTGCGCGAGCCAAGCCGCCGGCTGCCAAGCCAGTGGCTAAACCTTTGACGCTTAAGCCCGATGTGACCAAACAGGTCGTGCCGCCACCGGCGAAAATCGAACGCCCCGCACCGGTGGTCAAGCCGGCGCCCGCCAAGCCGTTGCCCGCAAAAGCGGTCGTTGCGGCGAAGCCGGCCGCCCCGGCGCGTATCGCTGGCGCCCGTCCGCCTGGGTCCTTCGAGACCAAGGTGCTGACGGCTCTCAAACGCCATGGTGGCGCCGCCGTCTCCTTCGGCGCCTCACCCGATCACATCAAATCCGCCTTCAAGCGCTGCCTTGCCGAGGGCTGGACGACCGGCACGATCGACAGCGCAAGTATTTTGCCGGCGGGCGAGAAGGTTCTCGAGAAGCTCAATCCGGAAATTCGCGCCTTCCCGGCGCCGACTCTGCGAAATCGTCTCAACGATGCGCTGTTCCGCAATCAAGGCAATCGTCCGGCCGCGCCTGCTGCGCCAGCAACTGCCGCGCCTGAAGCCGTCGACGAGGAAGATGCTGTCGAGGCGGCGGACGATACGGTGCCCGAGGTCGAGGAAGACGACGTCGAGGTCGAAGTCGTCGCAGATCCGGACGTCGAGAAGGCCGCCTGACCCCAAGTCGGGTTGCTTTCTGAGTTGGCTGCGTCCGACGGCCGACGTCGCGCCGAGAGGATGCATGCCGGCTGAGAGCGATTCACGGGCATCGCCCCTATCGCCGCTCGCCGGGTATGAGGCGCGTGTCGCCGCCGGCCGGTTGACGGGCGATCCAGCGCAGGCGCGCGCCGCCGCACGGCTTGACGAACTCTGGCAAAATCTCGCGAGCTATCAACCCGGCGCGCCCAAGTCGGGCTGGCGCGTGCGCCTCGGACTCGTACAGCCACCCGATCCGGCGCCGCGCGGCATCTATCTCTTCGGCGCGGTTGGCCGCGGCAAATCGATGCTGATGGATGCGTTCTTCGAGACGGCGCCGCTGCGTCGCAAGCGTCGGGTTCACTTCCACGCCTTCATGCTCGACATCCACGAGCGGCTGCATCAGCGGCGCCAACGAAGCGCCGAGCAGGATCCGATCGGACCGCTGGCCCGCGACCTCGCGCAGGAAGCCGCGCTGCTGTGCTTCGACGAATTCCAAGTCACCAACATCGCCGATGCGATGATCCTCGGGCGGCTGTTTGCCGGCCTGTTCGACGCCGGCGTCGTCGTCGTCGCGACCTCCAACATCGCGCCCAAGGGTCTCTATGCCGGCGGACTTCAGCGCGAGCGCTTCATGCCGGCGATCGCCTTGCTCGAGGAAAAACTCGACGTGCTGGAACTGGCGGGGCCGGTCGACTACCGCCGCGACCGCATCAAGGGCATGACGATCTTTCATACGCCGCTGGGCCGGACCGCGACCGCTGCGCTCGACAGGTCATTCGCGGCGCTCACCGACAATGCGCCGCCGGCACCCGTGGAGCTGACAGTCCAGGGGCGCGTCCTGGCGGTGCCACGCGCGGCCCTGGGCGTCGCGCGTCTGCGGTTCTTCGATCTTTGCGTCCGGCCGCTGGGCGCCGCGGATTTCCTCGCGCTTGCGCGACATTTCCACACGCTGGTGCTCGACGACGTGCCGATCCTCACGGCGGAGAAGCGCAACGAGGCGCGTCGTTTCATCACGCTGATCGACGCGCTCTACGAGCATCGCGTGAAGCTGATCTGCTCGGCTGCGGCGCTGCCCGACATGTTGCATGAAGTCGGCGATCACGCCGCCGAGTTCCGTCGCACCGCCTCGCGGCTGCATGAGATGCAAAGCGCCGAGTATCTCGCCGCGCCGCATCAGCCGTGAGCCGTCTCGTCCAGCTGCGCGCCCTGCTCGAACGCCCGTTGCTGCGCGACGCGGCGCCAGATGGCGCTGCCGAGGTGCTGATCCGCTTCGCGATGGCGCTGATCGTCGGACTGACATTCATGCTCGTGGTCTATGCGGGCTTGCGGGCCGCAGGCGTGGCGGCACGTGGGCTTGCGGCGTGGCTCGGTCTGGCCGTTGCGCTGGCGATCGTGCTGCGCGTGACGGGCGCCGCCACGTTCAGAGCGACGGTTGCGCTGCTTGCAACCGTCGCCGTCGCACTGCTGCTGTGCTGGCTGGTCGTCGATACGCAATTCGACAGCCAGCGCTATCACGCCGCGGGTGTCGAGGCGCTGCTGCGCGGCTGGAATCCCTACGCCGATCCGCCGATCGAGGGTCCCACCTCGACCTGGACCAACCATTACCCGAAGGGCACTTGGATGATGGCCGCGGCTGTGATCGAAGCGACCGGCCGATACGAGACCGGCAAAGCGGTGAACCTGATCCTGGCGGTCGCGGCATGGTCGGCCTGTGCGGCTTGGCTGCTGCAGCTCGGCTTCATCCGGACGGCTGCGTTCGCGCTCGCGACGTTGCTCATCGCTAATCCGATCATCACCACGCAGATGTTCAGCCTCTACGTCGACGGAGTGTTGGCGACGGCGGTGATGGCGTTTCTCGCCTGCACGACGCTGGCGCTCGGCGGCGGCGGCGCAGGGCCAGCGCTCGCCACGGCCGCCTGTCTCGCCTTGTTGCTCCCGAGTTTCAAATTCACGGGGGTCTTCTTTGCTGGCGCCGTGCTCGGCGCGGCCGCGCTGATCGCGCTCAACAACGGGCGGGGACGGCAGGTCGCGCCGCAAATTGCCTTGCTTGCGCTGGCGTTGCTTCTCGGCACGGTCGTGCTCGCGTTCAATCCCTACGTGGCCAATTGGATCGTCGCGGGACATCCGCTCCATCCCGTCCTCGGCGCGGCCGCGATGCCGATCCTCGCGGTGCAGGAGATGCCGGAGATGCAGCGCTGGCCTTTGCCGATCCGGGTTCTGCTGTCGGTCGCCAGCCGGTCGACGCAGGCGTCGTGGGGACCGATCCCGCTGAAACCGCCCTTCCTGGTGTTCCCCCGCGAAGTCGCGACGCTTTGGATGCCGGATCTGCGACTTGGCGGCTTCGGGCCCTGGTTTTCCGGCGGTGTGGTGCTTGCGGTGATCGCGGCGGGGCGGCTCTGGGGAACACACGTGTCGCGCCAGGCGCGCCTGCTGCTGCTGCTCGCCGCCGGCCTCACGTTGATGTGTTGTGTGGTGCCGGGCGGCTGGTGGGCTCGGCTCGTGCCGGTGCTCTGGGCGGCGCCGGTTCTCGCGGCCGCTGCCGTCCTTCATTCCCCCCAACCCCGAATACGCGGCCACGCGCTCGCTTGGGCAAGTCTGGCGGCGTTGGCTGCCAATGCCGCGGCCATCGGCGCCGCCTCCGGCGCGGCGGGCGTCGTGCGCACCTTCATCGTCAGCGCGCAAACGCAGAAGCTGGAGAGCCAGCGATCGCCGCTGCGCGTCGAGTTCGGCCGCTCGATCGCTTATCGCGTGCGGTTTGCGGAACGCGCCCTGGCCGTCGTCGAGATTCCCGGGGACACCTGCGCCGGAGGCCGGCATATGTCGTTCAGCGATACCTGGGTCTGCTCCGATTCGCCCGCCCCCAGGGAAGCGAAGCCGCCGCCGTAAGGCTTAAGCGCGGCTTAGAGTTAACGGGTTGGCAACCGATTACGCCGGATACCTTGCGGGTGTAACTCGGTGGGGGTACAACCCCCGCGCTTTTTCCATCTCCTTCGGCGCTGCGGAATCTTCCTAAGCGCCTTTATCAGAACGAGGATTCCGGCATGGGTCGCAACAAGATCGCGCTGGTCGGCGCAGGTCAGATCGGCGGCACGCTAGCGTTGCTCGCTGGCATGAAAGAACTCGGTGACGTGGTCATGCTCGATATTCCCGATGCGGAAGGCGTGGCGAAGGGCAAGTCGCTCGATATCGCGCAGGCCTCCCCCGTCGAGGGCTTCGATACGCGCTACACCGGCACGTCGAACTACGCCGACATCGCCGGCGCCGATGTCGTGATCGTCACCGCGGGCGTGCCACGCAAACCGGGCATGAGCCGCGACGATCTGATCGGCATCAACACCAAGGTGATGCAGGCGGTCGGCGCGGGCATCAAGGCCAATGCGCCCACTGCCTTCGTGATCGTGATCACCAATCCGCTCGACGCGATGGTCGGCGTGATGAAGGACGTCACGGGATTTCCCGCCAACCGCGTCGTCGGCATGGCCGGCGTGCTCGATAGCGCGCGCTTCCGCCACTTCCTCGCCGAGGAATTCAAGGTTTCGGTCGAAGACGTGACGGCCTTCGTGCTCGGTGGCCACGGCGACACGATGGTGCCGCTCACGCGCTACTCGACGGTTGCAGGCATTCCGCTGCCCGACCTGATCAAGATGGGATGGACCACGCAGGAGCGCCTGGACAAGATCGTCCAGCGCACGCGCGACGGCGGCGCGGAGATCGTCAATCTGCTCAAGACCGGCTCGGCCTTCTACGCGCCCGCCGCCTCGGCGATCGCGATGGCCGAGAGCTATCTGCGCGACAAGCGCCGCCTGCTGCCATGTGCCGCGTATCTCACCGGCCAGTACGGCGTGAGCGGCATGTATGTCGGCGTTCCCGTGATCATCGGCAAAGGCGGCGTCGAGAAGATCGTCGAGATCGAACTCAACGCCGAAGAGAAGAAGATGTTCGAGAACTCGGTGGCGGCCGTGAAGGGCCTCGTCGAGGCCACCAAGAAAATGATGGCCGGCTGAGGCGAGGACGCACGATGAACATCCATGAATACCAGGCCAAGCAGCTGCTCGCGAAATACGGCGTCGCCGTGCCCAAGGGCTTCGTCGCCTACACGGCGGCCGAGGCCGAGAAGGCGGCGCAGCAACTGCCCGGCCCCGTCTGGGTGGTGAAGTCGCAGATCCATGCCGGCGGCCGCGGCGCCGGCCGCTTCGCCAACGACCCCAACGGCAAGGGCGGCGTGCGCGTCGTCAAGTCGATCGCCGACGTCAAGTCCAACGCGGCGGCGATGCTCGGCCAGGTGTTGATCACCAAGCAGACCGGCCCGAAGGGCAGGGAGGTCAAGCGCCTCTATGTCGAGGACGGCTGCGACATCAAGCGTGAACTCTATCTTTCGCTGCTCGTCGATCGCGCCACCGGCCGAGTCACGGTGATCGCCTCCACCGAGGGCGGCATGGCCATCGAGGACGTCGCGCACGAACATCCCGAGCGCATCATCACCGTCGCCATCGATCCGGTCACCGGCTTCCAGCCCTACCACGCGCGCAAGGTCGCGTTCGGGCTCGGCCTCGAAGGCAAGCAGGTCGGCGCCGCGGTCGGGTTCCTCGCGGCGATGTACAAGGCGTTCATCGAACTCGACGCCTCGACCGTCGAGATCAATCCGCTGGTCGTCACCGGCAAGGGCGACGTCATCGCCCTCGATGCCAAGATGAGCTTCGACGACAACGCGCTGTTCCGGCACAAGGACGTCGCCGAATTGCGCGATAGCGACGAAGAAGATCCGATGGAGCTCGAGGCGGCGAAGCACGAGCTCAACTACGTCAAGCTCGACGGCAACATCGGCTGCATGGTCAACGGCGCCGGCCTCGCGATGGCGACGATGGACATCATCAAGCTCTATGGCGGCGAGCCGGCGAACTTCCTCGATGTCGGCGGCGGCGCCACCAAGGAGCGCGTGACCGCGGCGTTCAAGCTCATCCTCTCGGATCCGAACGTCGAGGGCATCCTCGTCAACATCTTCGGCGGCATCATGCGCTGCGACGTGATCGCGGAAGGCGTCGTGGCGGCGGCGCGTGAAGTCGCGCTCAACGTTCCGCTGGTCGTCCGCCTCGAAGGCACGAATGTCGAGCTGGGCAAGAAGATCATGAAGCAATCGGGATTGTCGATCCTGTCGGCGGAGAACCTCGCCGACGGTGCCGAAAAGATCGTCAAGGCCGTGAAGGAGGCCGCATAACCATGGCCGTCCTCGTCAATCGCGATACCAAGGTCATCTGCCAGGGCTTCACCGGCGCCCAGGGCACGTTCCATTCCGAGCAGGCGATCGCCTACGGCACTCGCATGGTCGGCGGCGTGACGCCGGGCAAGGGCGGCTCGAAGCATCTCGACCTGCCGGTCTTCGATACCGTCGGTCAGGCGCGCGCGGCCACCGGCTGCGACGCCTCGGTCATCTACGTACCGCCGCCCTTCGCGGCCGACGCGATCCTCGAAGCCATCGATGCCGAGCTGCCGCTGGTCGTGTGCATCACCGAGGGTATTCCCGTGCTCGACATGGTGCGCGTGAAGCGCGCGCTGGTGGGCTCGAGGACGCGGCTGATCGGGCCGAACTGCCCGGGCGTGATCACGCCGGGCGAATGCAAGATCGGGATCATGCCTGGTCACATCCATCTGCGCGGCAAGATCGGCATCGTGTCGCGCTCCGGCACGCTGACCTACGAAGCGGTCGCGCAGACGACGGTGACCGGACTCGGGCAGACGACCTGCATCGGCATCGGCGGCGATCCGGTCAACGGCACCAATTTCGTCGATTGCCTGGAGATGCTGATGGCCGATGCGGAAACGCAGGCGATCATCATGATCGGCGAGATCGGCGGCGACGCCGAGGTCAAGGGCGCCGAGTTCATCAAGCGCTCGAAATCCAAGAAGCCGGTCGTCGGCTTCATCGCCGGTCGCACCGCGCCGCCGGGACGGCGCATGGGTCACGCAGGCGCGGTGATCTCCGGCGGCAACGACACCGCCGATTTCAAGGTCGAGGCGATGCGTGCGGCGGGAATCCACGTCGCGGATTCGCCGGCGGCGCTGGGCTCGACGATGGTGAAAGCCCTGAAGGGCTGACGAATTTCCGACGGGGACGGGACCGGGCTTGGCCGCCGCCCGATGACACATGGCGGCCGTGACGGATGTTGAGGGCGTCGCGGCCGCTACGACGCGTCGTCCATTGCGAACGGTGCCATGAACCAAACCCTCTCGACCTATCTGTCCGGCGCCAATGGCGCTTTCATCGCCGAACTCTACGAGCGCTGGCGCAGGGACCCGAACGCCGTCGACGCGAGTTGGCAGGCGGTGTTCGACGGTCTCGCCGAGGATGCGGCTTCTGTCGGCGCGGAGATCACGGGCCCATCCTGGGCGCGGGCGCCGCGCGCCAGGCTGATCGGCGTCGCCGATGCCGACGCACCGGTGAAGAAGAACGGCAAGGCCGCCAACGGCGCGGTCGCCGAGAAGCCGGTGAGCCTCGAGCAGATCCAGGCCGCGACGCGCGACTCGGTGCGCGCGCTGATGCTCATCCGCGCCTACCGCATCCGCGGCCATCTCGAAGCCAATCTCGATCCCCTCGGACTCAAGGCCAGCGAACGCCATCCCGAGCTCGAGCCGGCGACCTATGGCTTCAACGACGCGGACATGGATCGTCCGATCTTCATCGACGGCGTTATCGGCCTCACCAACCCGACCTTGCGCCAGATCATGCAGGTGCTGCGCGAGACCTATTGCGGCTCGATCGGCGTCGAGTTCATGCACATGTCGGATCCCGAGCAGAAGGCCTGGATCCAGGAGCGCATCGAGTCGATCCGCAACCAGACCGAATTCACGCCCAAGGGCAAGAAGGCGATCCTCGAGCGCCTGACCGCAGCCGAGAAGTTCGAACAATTCCTCGACAAGAAATACACCGGCACCAAGCGCTTCGGCCTCGAAGGCGCCGAATCGACGATCCCCGCGCTCGAGCAGATCCTCAAGCGCGGCGGCCAGCTCGGCTTGCGCGAAGTGTGCATCGGCATGCCGCATCGCGGCCGGCTCAACGTGCTCGCCAATTTCATGTCCAAGCCCTATGCGGCGATCTTCTCGGAATTCCAGGGCCAGCCCGCGAACCCCGAGGACGTCCAGGGTTCGGGCGACGTGAAGTATCACATGGGCACCTCGGCCGATCGCGAGTTCGACGGCAACATCGTGCATCTCTCGCTGCAGGCGAACCCATCGCATCTCGAGGCGGTGAATCCCGTCGTGCTCGGCAAAGTGCGCGCCAAGCAGATGCAGCGCATGCAGGCGAACCCCGCTCTGTCGCGCGAGGATGCGATGGGCGAGGTGATGGCGATCCTGATGCATGGCGACGCGGCGTTCGCCGGCCAGGGCCTGGTCGGCGAGACGCTGATGCTCTCGGAGCTCAAGGGCTATCGCGTCGGCGGCACGATCCACTTCATCGTCAACAACCAGATCGGCTTCACGACCTCGCCGCAATATTCGCGCTCGTCGCCCTACCCGACCGATGTCGGCAAGATGGTGATGGCGCCGATCTTCCACGTGAACGGCGACGAACCGGAGGCGGTGGTGCATGTCGCGCGCATCGCGACGGAATTCCGCCAGCGCTTCAAGAAGGACGTCATCATCGACATGATGTGCTACCGGCGCCACGGCCACAACGAATCCGATGAGCCGAGCTTCACGCAGCCGCTGATGTACCGCGCGATCTCCGCGCATACGCCGACACGCGAACTCTACGCCGCGCGCCTGGTCAAGGAAGGCTCGCTCAGCGCGGAGGAAGCCGAAGGCGTCACGCGCGATTTCCAGATCCATCTCGATACGCAGTTCGAGGCGGCCAAGGGCTACAAGCCGAACAAGGCGGATTGGCTCGAAGGCAAGTGGACGGGCATGGAAGTCGCCTCGGGCGAGGATCGCCGCGGCGAAACCGCCGTGTCGATGGAGTTGCTCGACCGGGTCGGTGGCGCGCTCACGCGTGTGCCCGAGAGCCACAAGATCCATCGCACGCTGCGGCGCATCCTCGACGCCAAGCGCAGGACTCTCGACTCCGGCGCGGGGCTCGACTGGGCGACCGCCGAGGCGCTCGCCTTCGGCACATTGCTGATGGAAGGGACGCCGGTGCGCCTCTCCGGCCAGGATTCCGGCCGCGGCACATTCTCGCAGCGCCACACGGTGCTGGTCGATCAGGAGACCGAGGAGCGCTACCTGCCGCTCAGCCATGTCGCCGAGAAGCAGGCGCCGTTCGAGGTGATCGACTCGCCGCTCTCCGAATTCGGCGTGCTCGGTTTCGACTACGGCTACTCGCTCGCCGAGCCCAATGCGCTGGTGTGCTGGGAAGGCCAGTTCGGCGATTTCGTCAACGGCGCGCAGGTGATCATCGATCAGTTCCTCTGTTCGTCCGAATCGAAATGGCTGCGCATGTCCGGCCTCGTGCTGCTCCTGCCGCACGGCTTCGAGGGTCAGGGACCGGAACATTCCTCGGCGCGGCCCGAGCGCTTCCTGCAGCTCTCGGCGGAAGACAATTGGCAGGTCTGCAATCTCACCACCCCGGCCAACTACTTCCATGCCCTGCGTCGCCAGGTGCGCCGCCCGTTCCGCAAGCCGCTGGTCATCATGACGCCGAAATCGCTGCTGCGGCACAAGCTCGCGACATCCACGCTCGCGGCGATGGGGCCGGACACGAATTTCCATCGCGTGCTCGGCGAAACCACGCAGCTCGTCGCCGACGACAAGGTCAAGCGCGCCGTGCTGTGCTCGGGCAAGGTCTATTACGATCTGCTCGAGGAGCGTGAGAAGAGCGGCATCAAGGACGTCGCGCTCATCCGCATCGAACAGCTCTATCCCTTCCCGTTCCGCACGCTCGAGAAGGAGCTGGCGCGCTACAAGAAGGCGGAGATCGTGTGGTGCCAGGAGGAGCCCTACAACATGGGCGCCTGGTACTTCGTCGATCGGCGCATCGAGCAGGCGGTGGGCAATGTCGACATCAAGGCGAAGCGTCCGCGCTATGTCGGCCGGCCCGAAGCCGCGTCGGTCGCGACGGGTCTCTACAAGCGGCACAACCAAGAGCAAACGAAGCTCGTCGGCGAAGCGCTGACGGTCTGACCACGGCACAACTCCAGGGAAGGACCAGAAAGATGGCGGTCGACATCAAAGTACCCACGCTCGGCGAGTCCGTGACCGAAGCGACGGTCGCGAAATGGTTCAAGGCCGTCGGCGATGCCGTTACGGCGGATGAGCCGCTGGTCGAGCTCGAGACCGACAAGGTGACGGTGGAAGTGCCGGCGCCGGCCTCGGGAACTCTCGCGGCCATCGGCGTCGCCGCGGGTACGACGGTCAATGTCGGCAGCGTCCTCGGCGTGATCAGTGAAGGCGCCGCAGCGGGCAAGAAGCTCCCAACGGCGCCCGCGCCCGCGAAGGCCGCGGCTGCCGCTGCGGCGCCGATCGCCGCGAGCGCGCGCGATGCCGGACCGGCCGCGCGCAAGCTCATGGCCGAGACGGGCGTCACGCCGGCCGCCGGCTCGGGCAAGGATGGCCGCGTCACCAAGGGCGACGTAATCGCCGCGGCGAGAGCGCCGGCCTCGGCCGCCGCGCCCACGCCGGTCGCAGCGCCGGTTGCGCCCGCCGCGCCGCATGTGCCGCGCACGCTCGGCCTGCGCGAGGAACGCGTGAAGATGACGCGCCTGCGCAAGCGCATCGCCGAGCGCCTCAAGCAGGCGCAGAACAACGCCGCCATTCTCACGACCTTCAACGAGGCGGACATGAGCGCCGTCATGGCGTTGCGCGAGCGCTACAAGGAAGGCTTCGAGAAACGCCACGGCGTGAAGCTCGGCTTCATGGGCTTCTTCGTGAAGGCCTGCGCCGCCGCGCTCAAGGAGATCCCCGCGGTCAATGCCGAAATCGATGGCGACGACATCATCTTCAAGAACCACTACGACATCGGCGTCGCCGTCGGCACCGAGCAGGGCCTCGTCGTGCCGGTCGTGCGCGACTGCGACGAGTTGTCGATCGCCGGCGTCGAGAAGAGGATCGGCGAATTCGGCAAGAAGGCGCGCGACGGCAAGCTCGGCCTCGACGATCTGCAAGGCGGCACCTTCACGATCTCCAACGGCGGCGTCTACGGCTCGCTGATGTCGACGCCGATCCTCAACCCGCCGCAATCCGGCATCCTCGGCATGCACAAGATCCAGCCGCGCCCGATCGCGGTCGGCGACAAGATCGAGATCCGGCCGATGATGTATCTCGCGCTGTCCTATGACCACCGCATCATCGATGGCCGCGAGGCGGTGACCTTCCTCATCCGCGTCAAGGAAGCCATCGAAGACCCGCAACGCCTCGTCCTCGATATGTGACGCGCGGCAGGATACCGGGACGAGGAAATCGGGGACGTACCCCCGGTTACGTCCCCGATTTCCGTCCCCGATTTCCGATCGCCGAGTGCTTCGTGGCAGCCGGCGCGCGCGTCGTCGTCACCGGCCGGTCGCGTGCGACCCTCGACGACGCGGCGCGGCGCATCGGTGGAATCGCAATTGCCTGCGACGTGACCAAGCTGGCCGAGGTCGAGGCGCTCTTCACGGCGGCGCGCCACGACACAGGCAGCGTCGACATTCTCGTCAACAACGCCGGCTCGTCAACAACGCCGGCTGGTCAACAACGCCGGCGTCACCGGGCCCATCGCCGGTGTGGCGGAGGTCGATCTCGCGGCGTGGCGGGAGTGCATCGAGATCAATCTCTTCGGCGCGCTGCACTGCCTGCGCGTCGCCGCCCGAGTCATGACCGAACAGAAGAGCGGCTCGATCATCAACATGTCCTCGCGCATGGGCTTGCACGGCTTTCCGATGCGCAGCGCCCTATTGTGCGGCGAAATTCGCACTGATCGGCATCAGCGAATCGCTCGCTCGCGAACTCGGCCCGCATGGCGTGCGCGTGAACGCGCTCTGCCCCGGCGCGGTCAGCGGCGAACTGATGGATCGCGTCATCGCCCGCCACGCGAGCGCCGAAAACCGCCCGCCCGAGCAGATCATCGAGGAAAGCTACACCGACACCTCGGCATTGCGACGCTGGGTCGACCCTGCGGAAGTCGCGGCCGCGGCCCTGTTCCTCGCTTCGGATGCCGGCGGCGCCATCATCGGCGATCGCATCAAGGTGGATGCCGGCCGGTTCTGAGGGAAGCACATCCCCCCGGGTACGTCCCCAATCCTTCCGGCTGCCAGGAAATTGGGAGAACGGGGTGCGTCCCCGCAGGCGAGCAAGCGCGGCGCCGGGACGCATAGACACGGGGCGCTACGTTGCGGCGCGCGCGCGGAAGCGTTCATTGGGCATGACCCCGTCGGCGTCGGCCGAGAGTTCCGGACGGATGCGCAGCAGGGTCTGCATCGTGATCCGCGCGCCCGACTTGGTCTCGATCGCGCCGTGCGGCTCGAACTCGAACAGCGCCTTGACCCGCTCGGCGGTCGTCTCGGAAACGTTGATGCGGTCGGCCTCGCCCGCCTGCTCCATGCGCTGCGCGACGTTCACCACATCGCCCCAGACGTCGTAGGTGAACTTGCGCCGCCCGACGACCCCCGCCATCACCGGGCCGCTGTGGATGCCGATGCGCATCGGCCAGGGCGACATGCGGAGCTTGACGCGCTCGCGGTTCATGCGCGCGACATAGGTGCGCATCTCGAGGGCGGCGAGGCAGCAATCGGCGGCGTGGCTGCGGCTCGGCTGCGGCACGCCGGCGGCGCACATATAGGCGTCACCGATGGTCTTGAGCTTTTCGACCCCGAGGCGGCCGACGATCTCGTCGAAGGCGGTGAAGAACTGGTCGAGCGTGCCGACCAGGCGGCCCGGCTCCATCGTTGCCGCCTGCTTCGTGAAGCCCTCGAAGTCGGTGAACAGCAGCGTCGCGTCGGGGAAGTAGCGCGGCTCGACCTTGCCGTTCTCCCGGAGTTCGGTGGCGATCGACTTCGGCAGGATGTCGAGCAGTAGAGCCTCCGATCGGCTGCGTTCCTCGTCGACCTGCTTGCGCACGCGCTGGATCTCCGTCACCGACTGGCCGAGCTGGAGGACGTTGCGGCGCAGCTCGAGCTGGCCGGCGACCTGATGGGCGAGGGTGCGCAGCGCCTGCTGCTGTCCCTGCGTGAGTTCGCGCGGCTGGAAGTCCATCACGCAGATGGTCCCGAGCCCGAACCCCTGCGGGTTGATCAGCGGCGCGCCGCAGTAGAACCGCAGATGCGGCTCTCCGCGGACCGCGGGCATGTCGGCGTAGGTCGCGTGCGCCGTGAGGTCGGGAATCACCACGAGGTTGGGCTTGTAGACGGTGTCACCGCACACCGTGACGTCGCGGGGCACCTCGGTCAGCTCAGGCGGAAAGCCGCAGGCCGACTTGAACCACATGCGCTCGGCGTCGACCAGGCTGACATAGGCGATCGGGCAACCGCAGATCTGCGCCGCGAGATCGCTGAGTTCGTCGTAGGCCGGCTCGCGAGGCGTATCCATGATGCGGTAGGCGGCGAGCGCCTCGAGGCGCTCGGTCTCGTTCGCCGGCCTGATCGTCGTCATCGTTGCGTCTCCTATCGTTGTGGAAACCCGGGCCGTACCCGCGGGTACGAGCTACCCCCGATTTCCAAGCGGCTTAATGAGCGAATCTTCTTCTTGGCTTCGTAGTCGCCCGGACTGACGAAATCCAAGGTAGCCTAGATGCCGCGGCGATTATAGAAGCCCTCGATCCACTCGAAGATTGCACTGCGTGTCTCAGCTCGATCGACGAAGCGGCAGCGATGCACGAAAATCGGGGACGCACGAAAATCGGGGACGTACCCCCGGGTACGTCCCGATTTATTACCGATTGCACCGCCATGATCCTTCGAGGCTGCCGCCGGGCTTGTTCCTTGCCCGGCGATCCGGCAACTTCCGCGCGCATTCTTCGAAAGGTGTGACTCATGGCTGGTGACAATTTCGATCTCGTCGTGATCGGCGCTGGGCCCGGCGGCTATGTCTGCGCGATCCGCGCGGCGCAGCTGGGCATGAAGGTCGCGTGCGTCGAGAAGCGCGCGACGCTCGGCGGGACGTGTCTCAATGTCGGTTGCATCCCGTCGAAGGCGCTGCTGCAGGCGTCGGAGAAATTCGACGAGGCGGGCCATGGGCTGGCCGCTTTCGGCGTGAAGGTCGCCTCGGTCGAGCTCGATCTCGAGGCGATGATGGGACACAAGGACAAGGTTGTCGACGCCAACGTCAGAGGCGTCGAGTTCCTGTTCAAGAAGAACAAGGTCGAATGGGTGAAGGGCGCAGCCCGGCTCGCCGGCGCGGGTCGAGTGGTCGTGGGCGAACGCACGCTCGAGGCCAAGAACATCGTGATCGCCACCGGCTCCGAGGTGACGCCGCTGCCAGGCATCAAGATCGACGAGAAGCGCATCGTGTCGTCGACCGGAGCGCTCGTGCTGTCGGAGGTGCCGAAGACCATGGTGGTGATCGGCGGCGGCTATATCGGGCTGGAGATGGCGTCGGTCTGGCAGCGGCTTGGCGCGAAGGTCACGGTCGTCGAGTTCCTCGACCGCGTCCTGCCGGGCATGGACGCCGAAGTGTCGAAGCACATGCAGCGAATCCTCGGCAAGCAGGGTCTCGACTTCAAGCTCGCGACCAAGGTCGTCGGCGCAGAGCCTGTCGATCTCGGCGTCGCGTTGACGCTCGAGCCGGCGGCCGGCGGCAAGAAGGAGCAGATGCTCGTCGATGTCGTGCTCGTCGCCGTGGGGCGTCGCCCTCATGCCGATGCGCTCGGTCTCAAGGAGGCCGGCGTCGCGCTCGACGCCAAGGGCCGCATCGCGACGGATGCGCATTTCGCCACCAACGTGCCGGGCATCTACGCGATCGGCGACGTCATCGCCGGACCGATGCTGGCGCACAAGGCCGAGGATGAGGGCATGGCAGTCGCCGAGATCCTCACCGGCCAGAAGCCGCACGTGAACTACGACGCGATTCCGGGCGTGGTCTATACGTGGCCGGAGGTCGCCACCGTCGGCAAGACCGAGGAGCAGCTCAAGCAGGACGGTGTCGCGTACAAGATCGGCAAGTTCCCGTTCACCGCCAATGGCCGCGCACGCGCGATGAACATGACCGAGGGCTTCGTGAAGATCCTCGCGGACAAGACGACCGATCGCGTGCTCGGCGTGCACATCATCGGCGCCAATGCTGGCGATCTGATCGCCGAGCTGGTGCTGGGCATGGAGTTCGGCGCGTCGGCCGAGGACATCGCCCGCACGTGTCACGCGCATCCGACATTGAACGAAGCGGTCAAGGAAGCGGCGCTCGCGGTGGACGGACGCCCGATCCACATCTGAACGGGCGCGGTGACGAGGCTTTGCGCCGCGGGCGCCAGCCTCTACGCTGCGCCCAGGGATGGGGAATCGCGAGAGTCTTTCAATGGCGCAGGCGCGGCGCGTGGCGTTGGCCGCGCAGGGCTTGGCAGAGCAGCGGCCCAACGCACCGAGCGCACGCGATGTGCGCCGCGTGGCCGCGCGGCTCGGTCTGCTGCAGATCGATTCCGTCAATGTCCTGGTGCGCGCGCATTACATGCCGCTGTTCTCGCGGCTCGGCGCCTACGACACGGCTCTGCTCGACGGTCAGGCCTATGCCGGGCGCAAGCGGCGCTTTTTCGAGTATTGGGGCCACGAGGCGTCGCTGCTGCCCTGCCAGCTCTATCCGCTGATGCGCTGGCGCATGGACGACGCGGCGCGCGGCGAGCGCATCTACAAGGGCGTGAAGCATTTCGCGGTTCGCCGCCGCAATCTGATCGAACGCGTGCGACGCGAAGTCGAGACGCGCGGCGCGCTCGCGGCCTCGGAGATCGAGGGCGTGGCGAGCGGAGTCGGCGGCTGGTGGGGTTGGGGCGAGGCGAAGACGGCGCTGGAGTGGCTGTTCTGGTGCGGCGAGGTCACGACCTCCACCCGTCGCGGCGCGGGGTTCGAGCGCGTCTACGATCTCACCTCGCGCGCGCTGCCGCATGATGTGCTCGCGACACCGGTTCCCGACCGCGCCGAGGCGCAGCGCCAGTTGATCATGCGGGCGGCGAGCGCCTGCGGCATCGCCAGCGGCGGCGACCTCGCCGATTATTTCCGTCTGCCCGTCGCCGATGTGAAGCTGCGCCTGGGTGAACTCGTCGAAACCGGCGCGCTGCTGCCCGTCGCCGTCGAGGGCTGGCGCATGCGAGGCTATCTCGAAGCGCAGGCGCGCGTGCCGCGCCGGATCGAGGCGCGCGCGCTGCTCGCGCCCTTCGATCCGCTGGTGTGGGAGCGCGATCGCGCGGAGCGGCTGTTCGGCTTTCGCTATCGCATCGAGATCTACACGCCGGCGCACAAGCGCGTGCACGGCTACTACGTGCTGCCGTTCCTGATGGGCGAGCATCTCGTCGCGCGGGTCGATCTCAAGGCCGATCGCCTGGCGAAAGCGTTGCGCGTGCAGGGCGTCCATGCGGAGCCGGGCCGCTGCACCGGGGAGGTCGCGGCTTCGTTGGCGGTGGAGCTGCGCGCGATGGCGACCTGGCTCGGGCTCGATCGTGTGCTCGTCACACCGAGCGGCGATCTCGCGAGTTTTCTTGCGCAGACCTGCGGCGAATGAGTCGCGGCGGTGTTCAGACCGCGATCCAGAAGCAGCGCTTGATCTCGTCACCCCCGCGCAAGGCTGGAGCGTCGTCGGTGCGCAGGCCGCCGCATCTCTCGATGACGCGCTGCGAGATCGTGTTGTCCTCGTCGCAGGTGACGTGGACGCGTGTCAGACCGACGTCGCGCGCCGCGGGCAAAATCAACTGCAGCGCACGGGTCGCATAGCCGCGGCGCCGCTTCCACGGCACGACCGAATAGCCGAAGTGACCGGAACGATGCGCGGGCAGCGCCTCCGTTCCCGGTTGGTAGCGGAAATTGATCGCGCCGGCGAAATCATCGTCATGGATCCAGCGTACGATGCCCGGCAGGCGCGGCGCGCTGCTCGGCGCTCACGTCGCGCGCGGAGTCGGAGGACCAGCCGCGCTTCAACGCGTCGACATAGCCGTCGAGCAGCGCGTGGTGCGGGGTTTCCAACGTGATCGTCATCGCGACGTCACTGGGGAAAGGTCAGGCCCTCGGCCGTGAGCATGCGCTGGAACGCCGGCCGTGCGGCGACCAGATCGACGCAACGTTTGACGTGGGGCCGGGTCCAGGCTGGATTGGCGAGGCCGCGCGAATAGCGCACGAGCATTGCGAGGAACAGATCGGCGGCGCTGAACTCGGCGCCCGCGAGATACGGGCCCTCTGCGGCCAGCGCGGCGTCGATGCGATCGAACATCGCGCCGATGCGCTTCTCCGCGCCGGCCTCGAGCGCGGCCTCGCACGCCGGGTCATCGACATGCGCTTCCGGATGGAAATACTGCATGAAACGTTCCTGCAGCGTGTTCGTCAGATAGGTGAGCCATTGCAGGTAGAGGACGCGCGCGCGCGTCCCCGGCGCCGGCGCGAGCCGCGCCTCGGGGTGGCGCTCCGCCAAGAGCATGCAGATCGCCGCAGCCTCGAACATGGGCGCGCCATCGACGATCAGCGTCGGCACCCGACCATGCGGATTGAGCTTGAGATATTCCGGCGTCTTGTGTCCGCCGGCCTTCATGTCGACACGGATCAGCTCGAACGGCGCGCCGATCTCCTCGAGCATCGCATGCGGCGCGAAATTGGCCGCGCCCGGCGACCAGAACAATTCGTACATCACGTACCTCCACGCATGAGCCAGGATGCGGCGAACCACACGGCCGCCACGCCGACCGTGACCACCGCCAGGGCGATGGCGATCGCCACCACGCCGATGACCAAGCCGATCAGGACGAACAGGCCGTCGTGTTCCACCAGCCCGATCGAGATCACCGCCATCGCGATCGCCGGCGGCCAATTGGCGAGCGGGATCGGCAGCGCGACGATCACCGCAAGGATCAGGAAAATGACGCCGAGGACACGTTCGGCGAGCGGCGACGTCAGCGCTTCCAGTCGCGGCTTCAGCATTTGCTCGAAGCGGTTGAGCTGTGGATGCGCCTTCGACACGATCGAGCGGAAATCCTCGGCGCTCAGGGATTTCTCCATCAGGAAGCGCGGCAGCCAGGGCTTCTGCAGCCCGAAGATCATCTGCACCGCGAAGATCGCCTGCGGCAGGCCGAACACGGTCGAGAGTCCGGGGATCGTGCCGAGGCCGACCGCATTGGGCAGCGAGAAGGTCAGCATCAGCAGGCCGAACGCGCGATCGCCCAGCGACGAGACGAGATCGCCCAGCGCGACGCGCGTCGTCGCATTGCGCGCGAGCTGCTCGAGGATTTCCGACGTCTTGCGGCCGTTGGTCGACATAGGCTGATGATCCGGCTTGAGGAAAGGGCGCGCATCCTAGGGGCGGGTTGCGAGGCCTGTCGATTCAAGACCGCGCGCCTCGCGCTAGGGCTGTCGCGCCGGCCGGCCGTGCCGAGGTTGCCGCCGCCGCGCCGGGGTCCTAACCTCGTCGGCGATTCTCGGGAGGACTCCATGGCGCATCTGCAGGCAACCGAAAAGCAAGTCTATCAGCGCGACGGCTGGGTGGTGCCGCAATGGCGGCTGCCCGCGCCGCGCGTCGACGCGATGCGCGCAGCGCTCGATCGCCTGATCGCGGACAATCCGGGCATCCGGCCGGAGAGGCTGGTCAGCGCGCATATCGCGGGCAAGAACGCGGAGGGGGTGCACGGCTCGCAGGCTTTCCTCGAGCTGGCACGCGATCCCGAGCTGGTCGAACTCGTCGCCGACGCGATCGGCGAGGACATCATCCTCTGGGGCTGCCAGGTCTTCTGCAAACCCGGCGGCGACGGGCTGGAAACGCCGTGGCATCAGGACGGGCATTACTGGCCGATCCGGCCGCTGGCGACCTGCACGGTCTGGCTGGCGCTCGATCCCTCGACGCGCGCCAATGGCTGTCTGCGCGTCATCCCGCGTTCGCATGCCTCGCGCAATCTGCTCAACCACATGCGCGAGGATCGCACCGATGTGGTGCTGACGCAGAAGATCGACGATCCGGCCTTCGACGAAACCAAGGCGGTCGACATCGAGCTCGAGCCGGGGCAGATGTCGCTGCACGACGTCTACATGATCCATGGCGCGAATCCGAACCGCTCACCGCAGCGCCGCGCCGGCGTCGCGATCCGCTACATGCCGGCGACTTCGGTATTTGAACGCGGGCTGATCGCGACGTCCGACAAGAGCGGCTACACGGTCGATTTTTCGACGCGGCCGCTCTGGCTGCTGCGCGGTCAGGACCGCACGGGCCGCAACGATCTGAAGATCGGCCACCGTCAGTTGGAGAAGGCTTGACGCGTCAGCCCTTGGCGCGCGGATGCGCGCGCGCATAGACCGCCAGCAGCTGGACGGCATCGACGGCGGTGTAGCGTTGCGTCGTCGCCAGCGAGGAATGGCCGAGCAATTCCTGGATTGCACGCAGATCGCCGCCGGCGCCGAGCAGATGCGTGGCGAAGGAATGGCGCAGCGCATGCGGCGTCGCGTGATCGGGCAGGCCGAGCGCGACGCGCAGCTGGCGCACGCGCTTCTGCACGAGCTCGGCACGCAGCCGACCGCCGCGCGCGCCGAGGAAGAGCGGTCCGCGCTTGGGACTGGGGAGCGGGCAGAGCCGCAGATAGGCATCGATCGCGTCGCGCACGACGCTCAGCACCGGCACGTCGCGCTGCTTGCGGCCCTTGCCGACGACGCGCAGCGTTTCGCCGATCGGCAGCGCGTCGCGATCCAGCGACAGCGCCTCGTCGATGCGCAGACCGCTGCCGTAGAGCAGTGTGAGCACCGCCGTATCGCGCGCGCCGATCCAGGGCTCCTCCTCCATCGCCGTGACCGCGTCGAGCGCGGCACTTGCGTCCTCGGCGGTCAGCGGCTTGGGCAGGCTGCGCGGCAGTTTGGGACCGCGGAAGGCGGCGACGCGCGCATTGGCCCACAGCTTCTGACGTTCGCCCCAGCGATAGAAACTCTTCACCGCCGAGAGAGCGCGCGCGTTCGAGCTCGCGACCAGACCATCGCGCTGACGACGCGCCAGCCAGGCGCGCAGATCGCCCACGCCCAGCTGCGCGAGCGTCATGCCATCGGGCAAGGCGCCGTGATGTTCGGCGAGGAAGCCGAGCAATCCGGCGATGTCGCTGCGGTAGGCCGCGAGCGTGTGGCGCGACGCGCGCCGCTCGTTCTCGAGCCAGGCGAGGAAATCGCCGCAGGCCGTTTCGATCTCTGCCGCGGCCTGCAGCGGTTTGGCGTCTAGCGGTCGAGCCATCCGCGAAAGCAGAGCTCCAGTGCCTGCGCGAGGAAGGCGAGCAACTCGGTGCCCTGTCCGCCATGAAAGCGCGCGCTGTCGCGCGCGCCCAACGCCAGCAAGCCTGTCGGAGCATCGCGTTTGAGCTGCAGCCGCAACAGCGCCTGGCTCTTCACCAGCGGCGCCGCGCTGCCGAACAGGGCCTGATCGCCATCTGTCGAGCCAAGCAGGAGAACATCGCGGCCCGGGGGGATCCAGCCTTCGATGCGGCCCTTCGGCCAGAGCCGCAGGCCGCGCGACGCGGCGCTCATCGGCGTGCGGTCGTTGGTCTCGAAGCCGAGCACGACGGTGTCGACCTCGAGATGGAGCGCGAGATCGACGGTCGTGATCTCGATCAGGTGCTCGAGCGTGCGCGCGCCGAGCAGGGCGAGGATCGTCGTCTGGATGCGGCTCTGAGAGGAAATGTTGGCGCGGCTCGCGGAGATCACCTCGTCATGCGCGCGCCGGACCCGGGCGAGATCGTTCTGCAGCCGCTCGACGCTGAAGCGCTGGAAATCCAGCACGCCATTGCCGTGGCGCATCGCGGGCGGCGTCAGCACATGCAACAGTTCGGAATGCTGCGCGAGGAACTCCGGATGACGCGCGAGGTAATCGACGATGTCGGCTGCGGCGAGATCGGCGCGCTGCAGCTTGGCGGGTTGCTGGTCGGTCACGTGCGTGGCGCCGGCATCTCAGCCGAGGATCGACTGGCCGGTCTTCTGCCAATCGGCGAGAAAGGCCGCGAGCCCTTTGTCGGTGAGGGGATGCTGGTACATCTGCCGCAGCACGTTGGGCGGCAGAGTCGCGACATGCGCGCCGAGCTTCGCGGCGGTGATCACGTGGATGGGATGGCGCACGGAAGCCACGAGCACTTCGGTCTTGAACGCAGGATAGGCCGCGTAGATCTGGCAGATCTCGGCGATCAGTCCCATGCCGTCCTGACCGATGTCGTCGAGGCGGCCGACGAAGGGCGAGATGAAGGCGGCGCCCGCCTTGGCGGCGAGAATCGCCTGCGCGGCGGAGAAGCACAGCGTGACATTCACCATCGTGCCGTCGGTCGCGAGCGCCTTGCAGGTCTTCAGCCCGTCCGGCGTCAGCGGTACTTTCACGGTCACGTTCGGCGCCAGCTTCGCGAGCTTGCGGCCCTCGGCGAGCATCGTCTTGTGATCGGTCGCGGTGACCTCGGCGCTGACCGGCCCGGGCACGAGGGCGCAGATCTCCTTGATGACTTCGAGCATGTTGCGGCCCGACTTGGCGATCAGCGACGGATTCGTCGTGACGCCGTCGACCAACCCGGTCTGGGCGAGATCGGCGAGTTCCTTGAGATCGGCGCTATCGATGAAGAATTTCATGTTGGACCGCCCATCGCGCGAATTCGCGCCGGGAGCGGCGCGTTGCGTCGACCGATGTGCCACACGCGGCCGCTCCGCGTAAAGTCCGGGCGATGACACGAGATGATCCCGAGTCCGGCGATTCCGAGCGCACGCCCGTGCGCGTGCTCCTGCCGTTGCCGCTGGCCGGCGCCTTCGACTATCTCGCCGACGCGGATGCGTTGCCGCCGCCGGGCAGTTTCGTGCGCGTGCCGCTGGGCAACCGCGCGGCGATCGGCGTCGTCTGGGACGATGGCCTCGAGCCCGAAGCGGTGGCGAAGATCTACAAGCTCAAAGTCATCCACGCCGTGCTGGGCGCGACCGTCTTGCCCGAGGCCTCGCGCCGCTTCGTCGATTGGGTCGCGCACTACACGATGAGTGCGCCCGGCGCGGTGTTGCGCATGGCGATGAGCGTGCCCGATGCGCTCGAACCGCCGCCGGTCGCTTGGGGCCTGCAGCTGGCGGCCGATGCGCCCAATCCGATCGTCGCCGAGCCGGGGCAGCCGAAGCTCACGCCGGCGCGTCGCCAGGTTCTCGAACTGATGGCCGATGACGCGCCGCGTGCTGCGGCCGAGATCGCGCGGCGCGCCGGGGTCGGGGCCAGCGTCGTGAAATCGATGGCCGAGCTGCGCTGGCTCGTGCCGGCGATGCTGACGTCCGCGCCAACGGCGCAGCCCGAAGGGGCCTGGCCGGGGCCGGTCCTGTCGCCGGCGCAGAACGCGGCGGCCACTGAGCTGATCGCGTCGCTCGCCGGCGGGTTTCGAGCGACGCTGCTCGACGGCGTGACTGGTGCGGGCAAGACGGAAGTCTATTTCGAGGCGATCGCGGCGGCGTTGCGGGCGGGCAAGCAGGTGCTCGTGCTGCTGCCGGAGATCGCGATGAGCGCTCAATTCCTGGCGCGTTTCACGACACGTTTCGGCGCCGCGCCCGCGTCCTGGCATTCGGAGCTCAATCAGGGCGCTCGCACGCGCACGTGGCGTGACGTGGCGAGCGGCGCCGCGCGAGTCGTGGTCGGCGCGCGCTCGGCGCTCTTCCTGCCCTATCGCGATCTCGGTCTGATCGTCGTCGATGAGGAACACGAGCAGGCGTTCAAGCAGGAAGACGGCGTCGTCTACCACGCGCGCGACATGGCCGTGGTGCGCGCGCATCTCGGTCGCATCGCGATCGTGCTGGTCTCCGCGACGCCGTCCTTGGAGACCGTGGTCAATGTGTCCCGCGGCCGCTATGGCAGCGTGCATCTTCCCGATCGTCATGCCGGCGCGAGCGTTCCCAGGATCGAATTGATAGATCTGCGTCGGGAACCGCCGCCGCCGCGGGCCTGGCTCAGCCGACGCTTGCGCGAGGCGGTGCAGAAGACGTTGGCGGCGGGCGAGCAGGCGATGCTGTTCCTCAATCGTCGCGGCTACGCACCGCTGACCGTGTGCCGCGCCTGCGGCCACCAGCTGCAATGCCCGAACTGCACGGCCTGGCTGGTCGAGCATCGCCTTGCCGGCAGGCTGCAATGTCATCACTGCGGGTTCACAGGAAAATTGCCGAAGACCTGTTCGGCTTGCGGTGCGGAGGATCGCTTCGCGCCCTGCGGCCCTGGCGTCGAACGCGTGGCGGAGGAAGCGCGCGCCCTGTTCCCCGATTCGCGCATCGAAGTCATGACTTCCGACACGATCGGTGGACCGGCGGCGGCCTCGGCCTTCGTCGCGCGCATGGAGGCGGGCGAGATCGATCTGCTGATCGGCACCCAGATCGTGGCCAAGGGCCATCATTTTCCGGGCCTCACCCTGGTCGGCGTGGTCGACGGCGATATCGGCTTGTCCGGTGGCGATTTGCGCGCCGGCGAGCGGACCTATCAGCTCCTGCACCAGGTCGCGGGACGTGCCGGCCGGGCCGAGCGGCCGGGGCGGGTGCTGCTGCAGACCCATGCGCCGGACCATCCCGCAATGCAGGCCTTGGCGGCCGGCGATCGCGACGGGTTCCTCGCTGGTGAGATCGAAACGCGCGAGCGTTTGCTGCTGCCGCCTTTCGGGCGCCTGGCGGCGGTGATCGTCTCCGGACCCGACAGCGACGAAATCGACCGGCTTTGCCGCGCGCTCGCGCTGCGCGCGCCGCAAGCGGGCGGCGTCGAGACGCTCGGCCCCGCGCCGGCCCCGCTCGCGATCCTGCGGCGCCGGCATCGCCGCCGGTTCCTGCTGCGCGCGGGGCGCGATGCGCCGTTGCAGGACGTGATCGGCGATTGGCTGGCCGGTGTTAAGGTTTCGAGCCGCGTCCGGATCCAGATCGACATCGATCCCTACAGCTTCCTTTAGGAACTGCGTCACTCCTTCGCTTGCCGCCGGCTGGTCCGGAGCGGTATCCCACTCCCTGATCGCGACGCTTGTTTACCGGAGAACCGTCATGAATGCGCAGGCTCCCACACCGAAGCCGGGACTGGTGAGTCAGTCTGGCCCGGACCGGTTGAAATGCTACGCGCTCGTCGAGAATCCCTGTGAACTCGTGCCGGCGCCGCCGGAGCGCGCCTGGATGGACGAGTATGCCAACCGCCATCCCTATCGATGCCTGCCGCTGGCGATCGCCAATTCGAATGGCTGGCTGGTGCTCTGTCCGATCCCGATCGAGGTCGAGTGGAACGGCGGACACGACCTCTCCGATCTGACGGTGCGTGCGCTCAAGCCCATGCCGGATGGCCGGCCGATCGAGCATTTCTGCAAGAGCAATTTCGGCAACGGCATCGTCACGCTGCACACCGACTATGTTTTCCAGACGCCGCCGGGCTGGGATCTGGTCGCGACCGGTCCGTTCAACTCCCCGAAGGACAACGCCTATGCGCTGACCGGGATCATCGAGACGGATTGGCTGCCCTACCCGTTCACGATGAACTGGCGCGTGCTGAAGCCGGGCAAGCTGAGATTCGAAGAGGGCGAGGCGTTCTGCTTCATCTTCCCGATCCTGAAGCAGTCGCTGATCGATACCCAGCCGGAGATCCTGCGCCTGCGCGACGAGCCCGAGCTGCAGGCCCAGATGGATTCGTTTCGCGTTTCGCGCGACGAGTTCCTGAAGAAGATGGCTGCGGGGGATGAAGACGCCAAGAAGCAGGGCTGGCAGCGATTCTACTTCACGGGCCGGCACCCCGACGGCACACGGGTCGAAGGCCACATGAACAAGCTGCGGCTCAAAGACCCGATCGATCTGCGCAGGCCGCTGCAGAAGCCAAAGCCGCCTCTGAGCGTGGAGGCGATCTCTGGGCTCAAGCCGGTGGGCGTCGCGCCCAAGCCGGATTTCAGCTTGCTGTTGAAACAGACCGCGGCGCCGGCGCGACGTTGGGCGCAAGGCAGCATGCTCGACCACATCGACCCGAAGCCGAGCGTGCTCAACATCGCCGGTCGCGCGCGAATCAAGGATGGTGTTCTCACTCCGTCACCGCATACGCGTCGCATCACCTGCGCAGCCGATGCCGCTGATCTCGATCTTCTTTGCATCGATGACATGCTCACGGCTAGGGAATGCGCGTATCTGTGCGAGGTTTTCCATCGTCATGAGGCGCTGCTCTACCAGGACCAGAATATCGACCCGTTCTGGAACAACCGGTTCGTATGGCTCGCGGACATCTTCAAGGTCGAGCGTGAAGCGGCGGAGCTGATGGCCGTCGCCTCCCATGATTCGCGCGGAAGACTGGCGGAGTTCTACAAGCTCGAGGACCCGATCTACTCGGACATCCTGCAGATCGTGCAATGGAAAGTGGGGATGTCCATGCCGCCCCACGCCGACAACGCGAACCCGGATGGCAAGCCGCATGGCATGCCTCACCGCGATTTCGGCGCCATCACGTATCTCAACGACGATTACGAGGGCGGCGAACTCTATCTCACGGCGCTCGACGTGGTGATCAAGCCCAAGCGCGGCATGTTCCTGGGCTTCACGGCGGGCTTCCACCACGAGCACGCCGTGCTCGAGGTGACCGGCGGAAACACGCGGCTGACGATGCCGACTTTCTATACTTTCGACCCGAAACACGCGAACCCGCTGCTGCATCCGGAGGGCGCTACCGGGGTTCAGGTCGAATAGCCAAGCGGCTGATTGATGATCATTGCGGCGCCTTGTTGCATCGCGCTCGGCGGACGTGCTAGCTAACCGCCGCTTTGCAGAACAGGCGATTGCCTGAACCGCAAGGTTCATTTCGTATCAAAGGGTTCGGACCAATCCGGCCGGCTCTGAATCAGATCAAGGACGTCGGGTCGTCGTGGCTTCCGAGACCTCTTCTACCGCCGGCCTCGCCGGCCGCTATGCGACTGCGCTCTACGAGCTTGCGCATGATTCCGGAACCATCGATCAGGTCGCGGCGGACCTTGTCCAGTTGAAGGAGTTGATCGAGCAGAGCGCGGACATGCGCCATCTCATCGCCAGCCCGCTGATCCCACGCGTGCAGCAGGGCAAGGCGATGGCCGCCATCGTTGCCGGGGTAGGGTTCAGCGACCTCACCCGGCGTTTCGTGGGCGTGATCGCCAGCAATCGGCGTCTGGCGCAGCTCCCCGGCCTCATCGCCGCGTTCGAGTCCTTGCTCGCGCAGCGTCGCGGCGAGCTCGAAGCCGAAGTGACTTCCGCGATCGCGTTGACCCCGGCTCAGGTCAATGCGGTGGCTGGCTCAATCCCCGGCGCCACCGGACGTAAGGTGCGCCTGGTTCTCAAGGTCGACCCCAAACTCATTGGCGGCTTGCGCGTCAAGGTTGGCTCTCGCCTCGTCGATGCGTCGATCGCCACCAAGCTCAGCCGTCTTCAGCTCGCGATGAAAGGGACTGCGTGATGGAAATCCGCGCTGCCGAAATCTCCGCCATCCTGAAGGATCAGATTGCCAAGTTCGACTCCGCGACCGATGTCGCCGAAGTCGGGCAGGTGATCTCCGTCGGTGACGGCATCGCGCGCGTCTATGGCCTCGACAAGGTCCAGGCCGGCGAGATGGTCGAGTTCGCCAATGGCCTGAAGGGCATGGCGCTCAACCTCGAATCCGACAATGTCGGCGTCGTCATCTTCGGCGACGACCGCGACATCAAGGAAGGCGATACGGTCAAGCGTACCGGCGCGATCGTGGATTGCCCGGTCGGACGCGGCCTGCTCGGACGTGTGCTCGACGGTCTCGGCAATCCCATCGACGGCAAGGGCCCGCTGACCAACGTCACGCGCGCGCGCGTCGAAGTGAAGGCGCCGGGCATCATCGCGCGCAAATCCGTGCACGAGCCGATGCAGACCGGGCTGAAGGCGATCGATGCCCTGGTCCCGATCGGCCGCGGGCAGCGCGAGCTGATCATCGGCGACCGCCAGACCGGCAAGACCGCCGTCGCGATCGATACCTTCCTCAATCAGAAGGGCATCAACGCCTCGGGCGACGAATCCAAGAAGCTCTATTGCATCTATGTCTGCGTCGGGCAGAAGCGCTCGACGGTCGCGCGCATCGTCAAAACGCTCGAGGATTTCGGCGCGCTGGAATACTCGATCGTCGTCGCGGCCACCGCGTCCGACCCCGCGCCGCTGCAGTTCCTCGCGCCCTACACGGGCTGCGCCATGGGCGAGTATTTCCGCGACAACGGCATGCACGCCGTCATCGTCTATGACGACCTGTCGAAGCAGGCCGTCGCCTATCGGCAGATGTCGTTGCTGCTGCGCCGCCCGCCGGGCCGCGAGGCCTTCCCGGGCGACGTCTTCTATCTGCACTCGCGCCTGCTCGAGCGCGCCGCGAAGATGTCCGACGCGATGAAGGCGGGCTCGCTGACGGCGCTGCCGATCATCGAGACCCAGGCCGGCGATGTCTCGGCCTACATCCCGACCAACGTGATCTCGATCACCGATGGCCAGATCTTCCTGGAGACCGAGCTTTTCTATAAGGGCATCCGTCCGGCGATCAATGTCGGCCTGTCGGTCAGCCGCGTCGGTTCCGCAGCGCAGATCAAGGCGATGAAGCAGGTCGCCGGCAAGATCAAGCTGGAGCTCGCGCAGTATCGCGAGATGGCGGCGTTCTCGCAGTTCGCCTCCGACCTCGACGCTTCGACCCAGAAGCTATTGGCCCGCGGCGCGCGGCTCACCGAGTTGCTCAAGCAGATGCAGTACATGCCGATGCCGGTCGAGGAGCAGGTGATCTCGATCTTCGCCGGCACGCGCGGCTATCTCGACGGCCTGCAGATCGGCCAGATCCAGAAATTCGAGAAGAGCCTGCTCGGAGAGATCAAGTCGAAGCACCCGCAGATCCTCGAGTCGATCCGCACGGAACGCGAGATTTCCAAGGCGACGGAAACCAAGCTGACCGACCTCCTGAACGCGTTCACCAAGTCTTTCGCCTGAAGCGACGCAAGAACGGAAACGGGGCTAGCGGTCGATGCCGTCGCTGAAACAGTACCGGATGCGGATCGCGTCGGTTAAGTCGACGCAGAAGATCACGTCGGCGATGAAGATGGTCGCCGCGGCGAAGCTGCGCCGCGCGCAGGAAAAGGCCGTCGCGGCGCGGCCCTATGCCGAACGGATGAGCCGCATGCTCGGCTCGCTCGCCGGCTCGCTGGTGAGTTCAGCCGGTGCGCCTGCGCTCCTCGCGGGCACCGGCAAAAGCCAGGTCCATCTGGTGATCGTCGCGACATCCGATCGCGGTCTTTGTGGCGGCTTCAACTCGACGATCGTGCGCGGCGCGCGCAACCACATTCGCCAGCTCCTGGCCGAAGGCAAACAGGTCAAGCTGTTCTGCGTCGGCCGCAAGGGCCGCGATCAGCTGCGCCGCGACTTCGCCAAACTGATCGTCGAGTCGATGGAGGATGTCGGCCGGAAGTCGCTGTCCTTCGGCGACGCGGGCCGCATCACCGCGCGAATCCTGGCGATGTTCGGGGCCGGCGAGTTCGACGTCGCGTCGCTATTCTACGCGCGCTTCAGATCGGCCATCAGCCAGATCGTCACGCGCCAGCAGCTCGTGCCGTTCGCGATCGAAGGCGCCAGTCCCGGTGCAACCACCGGCGGCGACGCGGTCTACGATTACGAGCCGGAGGAGGAGCAGATCCTTGCCGAGCTCCTGCCGCGCAACCTTGCAGTCCAGGTGTTTCGCGCACTGCTCGAGAACAGCGCGTCGGAGCAGGGTGCGCGCATGAGCGCGATGGACAACGCCACGCGCAACGCGGGCGACATGATCAAGCGACTCACGCTCACCTACAACCGCCAGCGCCAGGCGACGATCACGAAGGAATTGATCGAGATCATCTCGGGCGCCGAGGCGGTCTAACGAAAAATCCGGTCAGGAGCAGAATGATGGCCAAGAACAATGTCGGTCGCGTAACGCAGGTCTTGGGTGCGGTCGTCGACGTCCAATTCGACGGCGAGATGCCGAACATCCTCAACGCGCTGCGCGTCCAGAACCAGGGCAAGACCCTGGTGCTCGAGGTGGCGCAGCATCTCGGCGAGCAGACCTGCCGCACCGTGGCGATGGACACCACCGACGGCATGGTCCGCGGTCAGGAAGCGGTCGACACCGGCGGCCCGATCATGATGCCCGTGGGCCCGGAGACGCTCGGCCGCATCATCAACGTGATCGGCGAACCGATCGACGAGCGCGGCCCGGTCGGCGCCAAGAAGACGTCACCGATCCATCGCGCCGCGCCCTCCTTCGTCGATCAGTCGACCGACGCGCAGATCCTGATCACCGGCATCAAGGTCGTCGACCTGCTCGCGCCCTATGCCCGCGGCGGCAAGATCGGCCTGTTCGGCGGCGCCGGCGTCGGCAAGACGGTGACGATCATGGAGCTGATCAACAACATCGCGAAGGCGCATGGCGGCGTGTCCGTGTTCGCCGGCGTCGGCGAGCGTACGCGCGAAGGCAACGACCTCTATCACGAGATGATCGAAGGCAACGTCATCAAGCTCAACGATGACGGCACCACAACGGGATCGAAGGTCGCGCTGGTCTACGGCCAGATGAACGAGCCGCCGGGCGCGCGCGCGCGCGTCGGCCTCTCGGGTCTCACGGTGGCGGAATATTTCCGCGACGAGGAAGGCCAGGACGTTCTGTTCTTCGTCGACAACATCTTCCGCTTCACGCAGGCCGGCTCGGAAGTGTCGGCGCTGCTGGGCCGCATCCCCTCGGCGGTCGGCTATCAGCCGACCCTGGCGACCGACATGGGCGCCCTGCAGGAGCGCATCACGACCACGAAGAAGGGCTCGATCACCTCGGTGCAGGCGATCTACGTGCCCGCCGACGACTTGACCGACCCCGCGCCCGCGGCGTCCTTCGCGCATCTCGACGCGACGACCGTGCTGTCGCGCCAGATCGCCGAACTCGGCATTTTCCCGGCGGTCGATCCGCTCGACTCGACGTCGCGCATGATGGATCCCCGCGTGGTGGGCGAGGAGCATTACGCCGTCGCACGCGACGTGCAGCGCGTGCTGCAGACCTACAAGTCGCTCCAGGACATCATCGCCATCCTGGGCATGGACGAGCTCTCGGAAGAGGACAAGCTGACGGTCGCGCGCGCGCGCAAGATCCAGCGGTTCCTCTCGCAGCCCTTCCATGTCGCCGAGGTCTTCACCGGCACGCCGGGCGTGTTCGTCAAGCTCGAGGACACGATCAAGGGCTTCAAGAAGATCGTCGCCGGCGAGTGTGACGATATGCCCGAGGCGGCGTTCTACATGGTCGGCACGATCGAAGAAGCCACGGAGAAGGCGCGCAAGATGGCCGCCGAGGCCGCCTGAGCATCGCGTCATAGCGAAGGAAGCGCCGCATGACCGAGAAGGTCGAGTTCGAATTGGTGAGCCCCGAGCGGCTGCTCATCTCCAGGCCGGTGGACATGGTCGTCGTCCCGGGCGCGGAGGGTGATTTTGGCGTGCTCAAGGGCCATTCGCCCCTGATCTCGACGCTGCGGCTCGGTGTCATCGATATCCACGACGAGGGCAGCATCGCCGAGCGGATCTTCGTCGCCGGCGGATTCGTCGAGGTGACGGCGGAACGCTGCACGGTCCTGGCCGAAGAGGCCATAGCTCTGGGCGATCTCAAGCGGGCGGATATCGAGGCCGATCTCAAGGGCCTAAAGGATCGCCTGGCGGTTGCCGATACGGATCCCGAGCGGCTCGCGCTGGCCGCCCGGATCGCGGTCGCGGACGCCAAGCTCGCGCTGGTGTGACCGACGGGGGTTGGCAAACCCCGCGTCGGCGCAGTAAGTCCGGTCCATGACGGTATCGTTGCGCCGCGATTGGAACCTTCGTTGCCCATGAAGCACTGGACTCTCGAGGATATCGGCTGGTCACGGTTCGACGCGGCGAAGGTCGCACCCGAACTGGTCGACATCGTCAAGGCGTCGGCGCTGGTCGAACATAACGGCTACGACTACGCCAAGTATCTCTGCAATGTCTTCGCGGACGATGCCGAGTTCCAGGCGGCGGCGCGGCGCTGGGCCGAGGAAGAAGTCCAGCACGGGCGCGCGCTCGCGCGCTGGGCGAAGCTGGCCGATCCGGGCTGGGATTTCGATGCCGCGTTCCAGCGCTTCGTGGATGGCTATAAATTGCCGTTGGATGTGCGGGCCTCTGTGCGCGGCTCGCGTACCGGCGAGCTGATCGCGCGTTGCATGGTGGAGACGGGCACGAGTTCCTATTACGCCGCCCTGGCGGACTCGGCCGCGGAGCCGGTGCTGATCGAGATCTGCCGGCGCATCGCGGCCGACGAGCTGCGCCATTACAAGCTCTTCTACACGCACATGAAGCGCTACCAGGCGGCGGAGAATCTCGGCCGCTGGGGCCGCTTGCGGATCGGCGTCGGACGCATCCTGGAATCCGAGGATGACGAGCTCGCCTACGCCTATTTCGCGGCCAATGCCGATCGCGGCGCGCGCTACGAGCGACGGGCATGGAGCGATGCCTATGCGCGGCGCGCCCTGAGCTTCTACGGCGCGTCCCATGTCGAGCGCGGGGTTGGCATGGCGCTCAAGGCCGTCGGGTTGAAGGGCAATGGCCGCGTGCACCGCCTCGTCTGGCCGCTCGCGCTGCGCGTGCTGCGCTGGCGCGCCCGGGCCGGCGGACAGGACGCGCCGCGGCCGGCGTGAGGCACGGCGTCGACGCGTCACGCAAGCTTCGTCATCCTGTCACTTGTGGACGGCATAACGCCGGTCCCTATCCGAGGTTCTCCCGCATGTTCACGCGTCGTGTTGTCGTCAGCATCGCTTTCGCGCTCGCTGCGCAGGCCGCCCTTGCCCAAGCGCCGTCGGGCCGTCTGGTCGTCTATACGTCGCAACCGCAGAGCGACGCGCAAGCCACGGTCGACGCCTTTCGCCGCGTTCATCCCGGCGTCGAGGTGAGCTTCACGCGCGATGGCACGACGCAGCTGATGAACAAGCTGCGCGCGGAATTCACCGCCGGCGCACCGCAGGCCGATGTGCTCCTGATCGCCGATGCGATGACGATGGAAGCGCTCAAGGCAGAGAAGCGGTTGCTCGCCTATCCGCAGGCGCCCTCCGACGGCTTTCCGCCGGGCGCGCATGATCCTGACAAGATGTATTTCGCGACCAAGTTCATCACGACGGGCATTGTCGTGAACAAGGCCGCCACGTTCCGACCCACCCGCTGGGCCGATCTCGCGCGCCCCGAGGTGAAGGGCCAGCTGATCATGCCGTCGCCGCTCTACTCCGGCGCCGCGGCGATCCACATGGGCGTGCTCACCCGGCAGGCTGGCCTCGGCTGGCCCTATTACGAGCAGCTCGCCAAGAACGGCACGCAATCCGCGCGCGGCAACGGCGCCGTGCTCGAGCAGGTCGCCGGCGGTCAAAAGCTCTACGGCGTGCTGGTCGATTTCATGGCGATCCGCGCGGCGCAGCGCGGTTCGCCGATCGAGTTCATCTTTCCGACGGACGGCGTCACGGTCGTCACCGAGCCGGTGGCCATCCTGGCGAGCGCGAAGAACCCGATGGCCGCGAAGGCTTTCGTCGATCTGCTGTTGAGCGCGGAGGGGCAGGCGTTGGCGGCGCAGCAGGGCATGATGCCGGCGCGCCTGGATGCGGTGCCGCCGCAGGGATTCCCGAAACTGTCGACGATCCAGATGCTGCCTGCGGAGATTGCTGCCATCCTGGCCTCCGATGAGCGCGACAAGGAACGCTTCGCGGATCTGTTCGGCCGCTGAGCCGATGGACAGGTCGAGATGACGCGCGCTGCGGTCGCGCTGCTCGGACCGCCCGGGGCCGAGCGCCGCTGGTTGCTGGCGCTCGCCGTACTCGTCAGCGTCATCAGCGGCTGGCCGCTCGCGAGGCTGATCTGGGAGGCGCTCGCGCCGCAGGGCGCGCTCGATTTAGCTATCATTCGCCGCGTGCTCGAATCGCCCGCCACCTGGCGCGCCGTCGGCCGCACGCTCGACACCAGCCTGTTCGGGACGGTGCTGTCGGTCATCCTCGGCGTCGCTTTCACGCTGCTGGTCACGCTCACCGATCTTCGGCGCAAACCGGCGCTGGTATTCGCCTTCATGATCCCGCTGATGCTGCCGTCGCAGATCACGGCGCTCGCGTGGATCAGCCTGCTCGGACCCAATAGCGCCATCCTGCAGGCGCTGGGTCTCGCGCCGCTGCCCGGCAGTGCGCATCCGCTGTTCGGCCGCGAAGGCATCATCCTGCTGTTCGGCGTCGAGCATGCGCCGCTTGTATTTCTGGCGTTGCGCGCCGGCCTGCGCGCCTTGCCGCGGGAACTGGTCGAGGCCGGACGCGCCTGCGGCGCGGGTGCGGCGCGCACGATCATGCAGATCGTCCTGCCGATCGCCGGGCCGTCGCTTGGCGCCGGCGCACTGCTGGCCTTCGTGTCGTCGATCGGGAATTTCGGGACGCCGGCGCTGCTCGGCATCCCCGTGAACTACACGACGCTGGCGACGCTGATCTATCAGCGGCTGGCGGGATTCGGACCCGGTGTGCTCGCCCAGGTCGCCGCGCTGTCGCTGGTGATCGGGGCGCTCGCGCTGGTCGGCGTCGTCGCGCATATCTGGATCACCCGGCGTCGGGATACGCGACTCGTCGGCCTCGCGCCGCCGGTGGTGCCCTGGCGCCTCGGTCGCTGGCGCCCGATCGTCGAATGCGTGTGCTGGGCGACCCTGCTCGTGCTCGTCGTGGTTCCCATGGTGGCGCTGATCGCAAGCTCGCTCGTGCCGGCGATCGGCGTCGCGCTGACCGCGTCGACCGTGACGCTCGATGCCTATGGCGAGGCGTTGCTGCGTCAGGCGGTGACGTTGCGCGCCTTCGTGAACAGCTTCGGTCTCGCCGCCGCCGCGGCGATCGTCCTGACCCTGGTCGCCGTGCCTCTGGCGCGGCTGATCGCCTGGCGGCCGACCCGGCTCGCGCGCTCGATCGATCTGATCGTCGAACTGCCCTATGCGCTGCCGGGCATCGTGCTCGCGATCGCCTGCATCCTCGTCTTCATCAAGCCCCTGCCGCTTTTCGGCGTGTCGATCTACGGTACGCTCTGGATCATCTTCATCGCCTATCTGGCGCGGTTCCTGGCATTGGCGTTGCGCCCGTTGCTGAGCGGCCTGGCGCAGCTCGATCCCGCGCTCGACGAGGCCGCCGCGGCGGCGGGCGCCGGATTCACGCGACGCCTGGAGACGATCCTCCTGCCGCTGCTGGCGCCCGCCGCAGCGGCGTCCGGCATCCTCGTGTTCCTCACGGCGCTCAATGAGCTGACCGTGTCGGCGCTGCTGTGGTCGTCGGGGCGCGAAACGCTGGGCGTGATCGTCTATTCGCTGCAGGAGGGTGGCGACACGCCGCTCGCCGCCGCCGTATCGGTCGTCGCCATTGCGATCGTGCTCGGCCTGATGGTGCTGGCCGATCTCATCGGCCGGCGGTTGCCGCCCGGCGCGCTGCCCTGGCGGGGGTGATGATCGCGTTCCAGCCCGCGCGTTTCGAGGATTTCGATCGCCTGATCGAATTGCGATTGCGGGTGATGCGGGAGCATCTCGAGCGCGTCTTGCGCTTCGATCCCGTGCGTGCGCGCGAACGCTTCAGATCCGGGTTCGTCCCCGAGGAGATGCGGCTGTTCGAGGTCGAAGGCGGCTTCGCCGGATGCGTCACGCTCAAGCCGGACGCCCAAGGCTTCGAGCTGATGCATTTCTACGTCGAGCCGGCCTTCCAGAACCGCGGCGTCGGCGGGCGCGTGTTGCGCCTGCTCTGCGCCGAGGCCGATGCGCTGGACCGGCCGATTCATCTTGGCGTGCTCAAGGGCAGCCCGGCCGTGAGCTTCTACGAGCGGCACGGTTTCCAGCAAATCCACGAGGATGCGTGGGACTTCTTTTTGCGCCGCCCGGTGCTAGGCTGAGGCGGTTCGGGGACAGAGCAAAGGGGACGCGCGATGACGATCATGCACGATGCGCCAAGCGTGGCGGCGACCAGCTTCCGCGATGCGACGGCGGCGGATTGGGAGCGCGTGACGCAGCTCGGCCGCATCGCGATCGAAGCGGATGCGGGGCGCGGCGTCGTGGCGCTGCTCGCGAGCCAGAAGGACGTGCCGCGCCATGGCTGGCAGGTGAACAATTACGAGCACTCGCTGCAATGCGCGACGCACGCGCTGAAGAACGGCGAGAGCGAGGAATACATCGTGTGCTGCCTGCTCCACGACGTGACGCAGGATCTCAACCCCTACAACCACGACAAATCGGCGGCGGATCTGCTGCGCTATCACGTGTCCGAGGAGCACCACTGGATGGTGGCGAACCACCAGATCTTCCAGCTCTCCTTCCGCGACAATTCCAAATTCGACAAGACCGCCTGCGAGCGCTACCGCGGCCATGAATTCTTCGAGACGACGATGCGGTTCTGCGAGCACTACGACATGAACTGCTTCGACGGTTCCTATCGCGCCCTGCCATTGGAAACCTTCACGTCGATGGTTCACCGCGTCTATGAAAAGGGCATCCACGCATTCCACGCGAAACACCCGTATCCACCGTCGCGCTGAGCGCGGCGCTGCGGCCTGTCACGCCACACACTAGCCAAGGAGTGACCCATGACTCTGAAGATCGGCCAGACAGCCCCCGACTTCACCGCCGAAACCACCATCGGCCCCCTCAGCTTCCACAAATGGATCGGCGATTCCTGGTGCGTGCTGTTCTCGCACCCCAAGGATTTCACGCCGGTGTGCACGACCGAACTCGGCTACATGGCGCGCATGAAGCCTGAGTTCGACAAGCGCAATGTCAAGATCATCGGGTTGAGCATCGATCCCGTGGCCAATCACGCCAAATGGGCGAAGGACGTCGAGGAGACCCAAGGCACGGCGCCGAACTACCCGATGATCGGCGACACCGACCTCAAGGTCGCCAAGGCCTACAGCATGTTGCCCTACGAGATGCCCGGCTCTTCCGAAGGCCGCACGGCCATGGACAACGCCACGGTGCGCACGGTGTTCGTGATCGCCCCCGACAAGACGATCAAGCTGATGATCTCCTATCCGATGACCACGGGCCGGAACTTCGACGAGATCCTGCGCGTCATCGACTCCATACAGCTCACCGCCCGGCACCGCGTGGCGACGCCCGTGAACTGGAAGAACGGCGAGGACGTCATCATCGTGCCCGCCGTCAGCGACGACGAAGCCACGAAGAAATACCCGCAAGGCTTCAAGAAGCTGAAGCCGTATCTGCGGACGGTGGCGCAACCGAAATGATCGGCGGCGCCCCGCAGCCAGCCTGAGCGGATCTCACACTTATCCAGAGGGTACGTCCCCATTTCCCGATCCGGTGCGCGCGCGCTTCCGCCGCGGCTTCTCGCCCGCCGCCACGCGCCTCATCGCGATCGCCGGCCGGTTCGCCGGCTGAGTGACGCCGCAGCCCGATGAGATAGGGTTCGAGCTGATGCATTTCTACGTCGAGCCAGCATTCCAGAATCGCGGCGTCGGCGGCGCTGTGCTGATCCTGCTCTGCGCCGAGGCCGATGCGGTCGCGCGACCGATCCAACTCGGCGTGCTGAAGGCCAGCCCGGCGCGCCGCCCCTACGAGCGGCGCGGCTTCCGGCATACGCACGAGGACGCTTGGGACTTCTATCTGCTCAGGCCCGCTGGCTGAGCGTGGCGTCGCGCGCCGAGCATAGCGAGCGCTATGGCCATGAGCGTCACGCCGCCTGGCGCCGGGATTTCGGTTTCGTCGAGGGCGCGACTGACGCTCACCTGCCCCGTGGGATCGATCGTGACGCCGAGGTTCACGCCGGCCGGCAGGCCAGCGAAGGCGAAGCTCGTCGACCCGTCTGAGACGATGCCGCCACCGGCATCGAATAGCGTGATGCTGTCGCTGGGTGACGGCACAAAACCACCGATGAACTCGATCTCGACGATACCGCCAAGGAGTTCGAGCACGCCGCTGACCTCGATGAGATCGCTCTGTCCAGGCTCGATGCCGCCGATCTCGAAATGAAGCCGACCTGAAGCGACCTTGAGGCCGTCTTGGACATGCAGGGTTCCAGGCGACGTGCCGGGCGTGACCGTGCCGCCATCGACGACAACGGACGCGGCGATCGTGCCGTTGCCCGCCAGCGTGCCGCCTGCTCCGAGCAGCACCTGGCGCGCCGTGAGCGCGCCGCCGTCGCGTACCGTGACGGCACCGTCGCCGGTGCCGCCGCCCAGACTCACCGGTGCGCCGATGATGACCTGATCGACGACGCGGAGCGCGGCGCCTGCACCGAAGATGTCGAGCTTGCCGCTTCCCCCGGCCGTGCGGCCGAGGGCGATCACGGCGGCGCCGACCGTCACGTCGCTGTCCGTCGCGGCCGACATGTCGAGGCGCGCTCCGCCCGAGATCGTGACCTCACCGCGTGCACCAGCATCGCGGCCGATCGATAGGAAGGCAGAGGCCGGCGATCCGAGATTGACGAGCGCGCCATCGGTCACCAGCAGCTGCCCGGTACTGGTGGCGTCACGACCGATGGTGATGCCGGTATTGCTGGTCGACAGGATGTCCATACGTGCGGTGGCGCCGCGGATCTCGACGCGGCCGGTGGAATTCGAGTTGTCGCGTCCGGCGAAGAGGCCGGCAAACCCATCCTTGGCGTCGATCGTCACGGTGGAGTCGCGCACGAGCAGCGATCCGATGCTGCCGCTTGCCGCGACCGAGGGTGCGGAGCCGACGGAGACGGCGGCGCCGTCGCTTGGACCGGAAGTGAGATTGCGTAGGATAACGGTCGAGCTGTTGACAATCTCGGTCGAGCCATGTCCGCCGTCACGGGCAATTTGAATGAAGGCGCCGGGCCCCTGGATCGACAGCGTCGACGCGTCGAGCTTGAGCGTACCGACGCCG
>Ga0163144_10001279_pt1 | contig 59398 bp, 70 predicted proteins | sample OliLak19BULKMAT1_FD_123175 | JGI IMG/M metagenome (GOLD analysis project Ga0163144, IMG submission 123175) | Freshwater microbial mat bacterial communities from Lake Vanda, McMurdo Dry Valleys, Antarctica - Oligotrophic Lake LV.19.BULKMAT1 | ecosystem: Environmental > Aquatic > Freshwater >...
AGAAAATCTGCTAGTGCAAGAAGGTAGCTTTCAATGTTAGAATTCATTGGATGGTCTTAAAATGTTAAACACTTTATTATGACCATCCGTTCATCTTATTGCAATTGTTGGAACATCTTCTATAGAGCTTTTCCTAAAAATAGTAAATTTGGAAAAAGACTTAGAAGTATTGCTAAAGTCGTTTACTGTTCAGATGTGTATGCTATAGATGGGAATGGGGATCTATATAACAATGTTTGGGATGTAAAAAATAAGCTCCAAGGATTAGAATTACATGGATTACTGTAATTTATTACCCACACGAATTACATTTTTTCTACAGTTTCTATTCCCAGCAAAGTTAATGAATTCTTAATAACCTGAGCTGTAGCAGCTACCAAATGAATTCTAGAATTAATTAGATCCTGATTTTCCGCTTTTAAAACTTTATGAGTATTATAGAATTTATTGAAAGCTTGAGCTAATTCATAAACATAAGTACATATTGTATTTGGAGCATATTCTTTAGCTGCATTTTCTACAATTTCAGGAAATTGATTTAAATGCTTAAGAATCTCCAATTCTTCATCCGAATTTAAAACCTCTTTGATATTTGTTATTTGATGCTTGATATTTTCTTGTTGTCTCAAAACAGATTTCGCTCGAGCATATGAATACATAATGTATGGTCCGGAATCCCCTTCCAGACTAATGCTTTCATCCATATCGAATGCTAAATAAGTTTTAGGACTTACTTTCAAAAACGAATATTTTACTGCTGCAACTGCTAATTTTTCTGCAAGCTCATTGTCGCTCTTATCTTTTAAATACTCCTTAATTCTTTCTCTAGCTTCGTTTAAAATATCGTTTCCCAAAATAACATTACCCTTTCTAGAAGACATCTTTCCTTTTTTTAAACCTACAAATTCATATACATTGTGATACTGCTTTCCTTGGAATAACTCTGGATCTAATAATTCTTCAACTTTAAAAGTCACTTTGAAAAAGCTAATTTGCTCTACTGCAACGTTGTGAATGCATAAATCGATTTTGCCAAAATCGGAAAACTCATAATAAGCTAACCCCAACTCTTTCCCTTCGTATGTTGGTAATCCCTCGCTATTTAAAAATACCCGAGTATCCAGGCCATGCCTTTGTCCATTAAATACTACAGCTCCTTCACTTTTTTCTAAAATGCCTTTTTCTAAAGCTTCTTGAACCTTCTGCACTCCCAAATCCATTACCTCAGATTCCATATATTCCCTAACGAATTTAGCTCCCACTCTTTCGTAAATTTCATGATTTTTTTCCAAACTCCATTCTTTTCCTAATTCCCAAAGTTTTGTAATTTCAGAATCTTCTCTTGTATAGATTTTCTTGTTTATAGCCTTAATTTCTTCTTTTGCTTCGGCATTATCTTCAAAAGCAGTTGCTCCTTCAGCGTAACATTTGCCTAATAAAGCAACTTTAGCATCTCCTGTGTCTGGATATTCAATTTCTTTTATATTTCTAAAGCTCCACAAACATTTAGCAATGTGCATGCCTACATCTCCTTGATAGTTAACAGGAATAATCTCTGCAGATTGGTTTTCTATAAGTTGAATTAACGAAACTCCTAAAATTATATTTCGCAAATGACCAATATGAAAACTCTTGAAGGGGTTTGGGTGGGCATACTCCAACATAATTCTTTCAGATTTATGTGTTTCGCTCTTACCAAAATTTTCTTTTTGATTTGTTATAGTTTCTACAATGGATTTGTAAATATTGGAATCTAATCTAAAATTTACAAATCCTGGCTTAACAACTTCGATTGAGCTAAGAGCTTCGAGTTTTGAGCCTTCAGCTTTTACAGTATTGCTCAAAGCTTCTTTAATTTCTTCAGCAATTTCTAAAGGATTTCTTTTAAGCTCTTTGGAAAGAACCATTGCAACATTAGTAGAAAAATCTCCATGTTCTGGGTTATTAGGAATCTCAATTTGTGCTTGAAGTGAAGTATCAAAAAGACCTTGAACAACCTTAGTTATTTGTTCTTGTAAATTCTCGGGGATATTCATCTAAAACAAATTAAAGTTTTTAAGTTTTCTTCTTCGGTTGTTGCAGGATTATTTAAGTAAATGCTGTAATATTCTTTTGCAGCTGGTTCATCTTCCATTATTTCTTTATAAACTCTACCCAACTGATTATACGGACCTTCGTGTTCGTAAGATTTATACTCTCCACTTAATTTTATTATTCTAGAATCGTTAGCAGCTTTTTCTGAATTTTCCACTTCAACTCCAATCCATCCAAACCCAAAAGATTTAGATTTTTCTACGATAGGAATAAATCCATCTTTATCCAAATTCTTTAACTTATATCCTGCTTTTTTAGCCTCGTAGTATAGCTTGTGATAAGGAACACGCAAAGGTTTGAAAAAAAAATAGAAACCTTTCATAGTAAAAAAAGTTCCTTCAATTGTAATAGATTCGTACATTTTGTATTTTTAATTTACTAATTATAGCTTTAATTTCTTCTTCGTTGCCAAATTGTTTTAATGAACCCTAAAGAAATTGTCGAAAGTAAATACCCACAAGTTGGAATTAGTGCATTTAAATAAAACTTATCTACTTCTAGACTAAACATTAGAACACACATAAATGCATATGTAATAATCCCTACCGATATTCTTCTTACCAAACTTGTCTCCCAAGCTTTATCTGCTTCTACTTTTACGTTTCTAGCTTTAATTAAATGAATTTCTTTTTCTAGTTTATTAAGTTTTTCTTGCATATTTTTTAGCTTTAAGCAATATGCTCTACGCTATAAGCTAAATTATAATACTCCAATCTTACCATAAACACCGTCAAACCCTTCTTGTATTTTAACATCACCAGCCCTCATGTTTTCAATAGCCTGAGGAAGACCAGCCTGAGGCTGGACAGCCCCTGACTGGAGAATTAATGGCAAACAAGCTTGAATATTTTCTATAGGTAAATCTAAAAGAATTTCTAACTCATTTCCGCAATTATTTACTAAATTATCGTATTCTTTTGCCACAGTTTTAGTTCCCACTCCTTTCCCTAAAATTTCGGAAATTATTTCTCTTTGAGGAACTATGTTTTTGAAATGAATGCGTCCCTCTCCGCCGGGTGAAGTCTGACTCATTCGTGATCGATCAGTTTTCTCTTCCACCTGGTATTCAGTTCCAATTGTCATAGGTCTCTTACAAACAGGACAAATTTCTTTTAATCTTTTAGCTTCTATATATGAACAAGAAAACTTACATTTTCTATGACCATTCCCAAAATACTTTCCTTCTTGTGGGAAAAATTCGATAGTATACAAAAGTTTCTTTGGGTCGTTTTCTTTAATAATTCTACAAATTTCTTTATATGTTACTGTATTCTCAGTGTCAAAACCCATTACAGTAGCTTCTCTGGCAATCTTATCTAAACTATGAGCATCTGAGAAAGAAAGAATTGTGAATGGATCTTGTGATGGAATTCTCCAATTCATTTCTGGATTTGTACCAAAACCTGTTTCAAATGCAAAAACTTGATCGGACATCTCTTCAAATGCTTCCTCCATAGATTCATAGCCAGATTTTGAACCTAAAATTCCGAACCAAGGTGTCCATGCATGCGCTGGAATTAACATCATTCTTTCATCCACATCTAAACAAACTTTTAATAATTCTTTGCAAGTTGTTCCTAAAATTGGCCTACCATCGTAATCCAATCTATAGCCTAAAGCTAAAAGTTTATTAGTGAATTTTTCAGCAACCTCTAAATTTGGAGATAAAATTAATACATGTACTTTTCTTGTTTTACCTTTATGATTTTGAATTACCGCAAGCTCTGTACTAACAAAGAATCTAGTTTTACTTTCTACACTCTTCAATTTATAAATTCCTTCAGTATCTTCTACAAGCTTTTCTTTTAAATTCTTTAACCAAAGCGGATGTGTGAAATCTGCTGTAGATACAATATCCACTCCTTTAATTTCGCATACCTTTGCAATATTTTCTAATTCAAGCAATGGGGAACATGCTTGCGCATATTTCGAATGAAGATGTAGATCTAAAACTTTCTTAACCATAAAGAATCTTCTCACGACTATACCTAATAGACCAATAGCTAAGCTTATGATTTGTGATGGATTATTTCAATTGAAGATTTCGGAAGGCTCGCTCTACTGCTTCTTGATCTGTGAACGGATATTCCACAGTATCGAAACACAAACTTTTTTCGTGTCCTTTTCCTTCTGTTATAACAATATCTCCAGGTGTCGCAATTCTAATTGCAAATTCGATTGCATCGTATCTGCTATTTATATTTTCTTCGTCGAAAACAAAAACAGATTTATCCATAATATCCAACTTTGGATCTTTAACTCTTTTAGAAAAGAATTCGTATTCTTTTGTGTTTTTAAATCTTCTAATATGTCTGGAACCTCCCATTTGTGTTCCTTCCACAATTTGGGAATTAATTTTTTCTAAGCTTTCTGTTCTTGGATCTTCTGCTGTTATAACTACTATATTTGCATTTTCTGCTGCTGCTTGCCCCATGGTATATCTTTTTTCAATATCTCTTAGACCAGCAGATCCAAAGACTGTTATTACTCTATTTCCATAAGTTTTTAAATTATTAACTGTTTTTAATGAATTCACTAAAGAGTCTGCATTGTGTGCAAAATCTACAATAACTGTTACTGGTGAAACTTTCATAATTTGCATTCTTCCTTCAACTCCTAAAAATTCCTTCATTGCAGAAGCTATTTGTTCTGTGCTTAATCCCAAATCCTGACATAGATTAATTGCAGCCAAAGCATTTTCAACATTATATTTCCCCAACATTGGAAGTTGATAGTCTTGATTACCTAATGCAAATCTAATGCCTATAGGAGTTTCTTGAATATTTACAGGTTCTTTTATTGAGTATGTAATAGATTTATCAGCAAAGTTTTTAGAACCCAAATGATTAGAAAGAAAATTATACATATCTTTATCCTCTCTATTTACAATAATCTTACCTGTAGGTTTAGTTTTTTCTGCCAGAATAGCTTTTGCAGCTGCGTACCTTTCCCATGTTTTATGCCAATCCAAATGATCTCTTTTTATATTTGTATATACCGCATAGTCGAATTTAGTTAATCCCAATCTCCCTTGGTCTAAAGCATGAGATGAACATTCTAAAACAACATATTCAATTTTACGCTTAACCATAAATCTTAATAGCTGTTGCAATTGCATTGGGTCTGGAGTTGTAACGTGCAAACCTGTTTCTATTGATTTCTTTCCAGCCTTTGCACCCACTGTAGAAATCACTCCAACATTAAATCCATTTTTTTCTAAAATGTGGTAAATAAGGTTGGCTGTTGTGGATTTACCGGAGGTTCCTGTAACTCCAATAATCTTTAGTTTATCTGAAGGAAAACCATAGATAATAGTTCCAATTATAGATCTTAAAATTCTAAATTGTCTTTTAATTTTTTCCGGAATTATTTTCTTCATTTAAATTTAGAGCGTTGAGAACTAATTTATTAATTTCTTTTATTGTGTTTCCTGCATCTACCTTTCTTAAGATTCCTCTTTCCTCGTAGCTTTTTTCTATTTCCGAATTATTTTTCTTAAATTCTTTAAATCTTTCTATCATTATATTCACATCTTTATCTATATCTCGTTTTTTTGTTGAGATATTTTTGGGAGGTGGATTAAAAACTGCATGATAAACTTTTCCATCCTTTCCTATTAATCGATTCTTCATCCGATTTATTGCAGTTTCTTCGTCTAATTCTAGCAAAATAACTGAATCTAATTTTCTACCCAATTTTCTTAAAGTATCGTCCAAAAGTTCCACCTGAGCTGGCGTTCTTACTGCTCCAGTAAGAACAATCTTGTTTGTTTTTAAACTCTTAATTTTATTATACAGCAGGAAATGAACAATTTTGTCGTCTACCCATTTACCTACCTTATAGTCCCGAGTAATCTGGTTTCCCAAATCTGTCTCTTTCTCGATCTCTTCCCTAACTAAATCTCCAGTCGAAATAATTTCAAAACCGAACTTTTCTTTTAAAAAAGCAGCTTGGGTGTCTTTCCCACTACCTGCCTGACCAATTAGCAATATTGTCATATTTTAATTATTTCAAATATTAGATTGGATAATAATAGCAGATAGCTAGAAACAAAAACTAGTATGGAAGACCAAAATAGAATGTTGGTAATCTTTTTGCTTTGTGGGCTTTCGAAAGAGAAATTATTTTCAAAGATTAAGCCCAAAACAATTCCCATAGCTAATCCTCCAAAGTGTGCTGCCCAATTAATATTGGGTAAAAAACTAATAACAACAGCTAGTGCTAATGTAGGATATAAACTCCTTCTATCTATAGGTAAACTTGCAGAAAATCTATTTTTCTTGAATGTTCCTCCAAGTAACAATCCCAACAAACCAAAGATAGCACCAGAAGCACCTACAGATCTAACTACATCGTCTGTAATTAGAGCGAGTATAAGAGTTGCAATTCCACTGGCCAATCCACTTAAAATATAAGTAATAAATAGCTTTCTCCCTTCGTAAAATGTATCTACAAGGTTTCCAATTTGAATAAGAGCTGTAAAGTTCAAAATAAAATGAATAAGTTCGAAGTGTAGAAAACTGCTAGTCAATAGCAACCAGAGCATTCCCTGCTCCACTGCAAAAGTATTCAACATCCCAAAAACTAAAACTTGGTCCTCTCCTGTAACTGCACCTTGAGATAGAATTAGCAACGTAAATAAACCAAAAATAACAAGGTTAATACCTAATAGAAAATTAAGCTGTTTAATTGCAAAGGAATACTTCATTGAGAAAAATAAACTCCTAATTATATACTGAAAACAGTATTAATTAGGAGTTTTAAGCAATTGTGAATTACTGTAAGGCTAGAGCAGTCATTAATTTACCCGAATAGTTCCTCAACATATCGTATAAAGGAGCTTTTTCGTTTAAAAGACTATGTATATACATTGTCCTCTCTTCTTCATCTAATTCATTCATAGAATGCTTACACGCTTCGCATTCAGTTTTGTATTTAGGATTTGCAACAATTTCTAATCTTGCATTTTTGGAAATTATATAGAAAGCTAACCCTTTTTCTTTCTGAAGTGTTGAATAGTCAATTTTCTGGTGCATATTTGCATAAACAACAGTGAATATTGTCTGATTTGTTCCAGTATTTACAAATGTATAGTAAACACCAGTTGGAATTGCTAATCTCTCACCTTCTTTTAAAACTAGAATGTCTACATTTTCCACTGCTGTGGTGTATGCATATGGATCTTCATTCTCTTTATTCTTCTGAATTATTACTGTAACTTCTCCTCTAACCATTTCAAGAAAACAAGCAAACTTATCTTTAACAGGCTTCGAATAATAAATGTGTGTTTTTATATATTCAATTCCTAAAAGTCCAAATGGAATAACCATTAGGTCATAAGATAAATTCTGTGAATTATCTGCACCCGTATTCAAAATCTTTCTATATTGTTTATAAACATTTTCAGGATATTTTATAAATTTGTTCAGTAAAACTGGGACAATCTCCGATATTGGCACATTTAATTCTTTGTCGAATTTTACAGATTCGTCGTAATAAATTGATTGTGTGTCTTCGTCGATCTGTATAGGTAGTCCGCAAATCTTGCTTAAATCGGTCATAGAGAGATGTACTAACTATTAAATTAAGATGAATTTTCTGTGAATATATTATTATGAGGATAAGAAAGAGAGATTGTCAAACATAATGGGCACAGCCCAGCACAGGAGATCGAATTGGATTGTCATTACAACGAGGCGATTAGTTTCTAAGTGTCTCCCAAATCTGTCTTTCTTTCTTAGAAAGGTTCGTAGGTATATCAACAATTACTCTAACATATTGATCGCCTTTTCCTTGTTGCCTGAATTTGGGACCACCTTTGTCTTTTAGTCTGAGTATCTTTTCAGACTGAGTTCCAGCAGGAATCTTCATTACTACATTGCCATGAACTGTAGGAACTTCAACTTCTGAACCTAAAACTGCCTCGGCAACTTTAATATGCTTATCCATATAGATATCGTTTCCACGTCTTTCTAAAATTGAATGTTCTTTCACATTAATTGTTAAATACAAGTCTCCGTATCCTCCACCTCTTTCTCCGGCATTTCCTTTACCAGTAAATTTAATACTCACAGCATCTGGAATTCCTTCTGGAATAGTAATTTTTAAAGTATCATTTTGTGCAGTAACTCCTCTGCCAGAACATGTATTACATTTTTCTTCTATTATTTCGCCTAAACCTTGGCATTTAGGACAATTAACCACAACTTGCATGCTTCCTAAAATTGTTCTTTGAACTCTAACTACTTGTCCTCTTCCATCACAATCGGTACATTTAGTTTTTTTACCGTTCTTTGCCCCACTACCTTCACAAATTTCGCAATGTTTTAATCTTTTATAGTTAATATTTTTTTCTACACCAAATACTGCTTCCAAAAATTCAATTTCTATTTCCATTTGTAAATCTGCACCATGTTGAATCCGGGACCCTCTACCTCCTCCAGCACTTCCTCCAAAACTATTGCCAAAAAATTCACCTAGTATATCTCCAAGTCCCCCCGCCCCAGCACCGCCTCCAAACAAATCCCCAAAATCTCCGTAATTACCCATTCCTCCACCTCCAAATCCTTGTGTACCTGCAAATCCATACTGATCGTATGCAGAACGTTTTTGATCGTCTAACAATACATCGTAGGCTTCCTGTATTTCTTTAAATTTCTCTTCTGCGCCTGCTTCTTTATTCCTATCTGGATGATACTGTTTAGCAAGTTTTCTATAGGACTTTTTTATTTCTTGCTTAGATGCTTTTTTATCTACGCCTAATACTTCGTAGTAATCTCTTTTTGCCATATTTAGTTAAGTTTATAGTAGTTTGTTGACTTTTAGTCATTAAGATATCATTAATCATCTGCACCTGTTAGCACTTGCAATTATATCATGCTAACTACCCCCTTTTACTATTGTAACAATTCCAGTAGTATATATTCAGTATAAGCTTTTAAAATAAATTTAATGAATAAAGCAGTATTAGTTATAGTCCTACTTATATTAGTTTTTGGAGTTGGAATAGGAGCATTGGTTTTACTAAGTCCAAAGGATGAAGAACCTGCAATCGATGAAAGCGAAGAACAAAGACAGCAAGAATTAGTAGATATCCCAGACGACGATTCTATAGAAAATACAGAAGATTACAATTTAGCAGATTTAATAATTTTGAATGAAGATTTAAAAGTAATGAGTGAAGTTATTAATACTGCGGAACTCGGTTCTGAATTAACAGGAGAAACTATGTATACTGTATTTGTTCCAACAGATTCGGGCTTCTCAGATGTCCAAGAAACCTTAGACATGTTGTTGCTTCCAGAAAATAAAGAGCAGCTACAAAATGTTCTTAAAACTCATATAGTTGAAGGTAGAGTTCTGTCTAGCCAATTGGAAGAAGGACAAACATTAACTACTTTAAGCGGTACAACTCTCACAGTTCGAATAGAAAATGGTGAAGCAGTTTTAGTTGGACCAAAAAACGAAGCTTACGTTATAAGAGTAGACACTCAAGCTAACAATGGGATACTACATGTAATTGATAGTGTTCTCCTACCTTAAAACCCTTTTTAAAAGGTCTTTAAGCGAAAATAATGCCCAAATAGTATTTAAAACTACAAATGGATAAGTTTCTAAGGCGAATCCATAAGCTGCCAATATTGCACTTCCGACAAAGTTGAATAAATCGTAGTAGAAGTTATTATTCTTCCAAATATCCATTTGATTTAATAGAAAAGCTATTAAAATAATTCCAGATCCTAAAATTCCTATAAAGAGTTCCATATTAAAATTTAATAATTAAACCTTCTCTGCAATAATAAAATGACTAATTCCAAAAAAGCGAAGCGGAGTTTTTTCTAGTAAATGAAAAACATTTTTGATTAATTTTCCTACAATCCCAAATCTTCTTTCTAAACCATCGAATCCAGGAAAGACATGAGTAGAATATAGAATTTTGAATATAGAATTTTGGATTTTGCTTTTTCCTATATTCTGTATTCTAAATTCTGCATTCTCAATTAGCGACTTTATTTCACTATTGGAGTAATTCCTAACATGAGGAGCAAATTTTTTTCTTAAAACACTGGGCATCCAAGGCAGCAATGGAATATTTCCCCAATAATATTTTCCTTTTAAAAACATTCCATGAGTTTCAAAGGGCCAACCTCTGTTTGGGGTAAAGATAATAAACTTTCCGCCTGGTCTTAAAACTCTTAAAACCTCTTCCACGGCTTTCTTATCGTCTACAACATGCTCTAAAACTTCATTAGAAAAAACAATATCGAAGAAATTATCCGGAAAATCCAAATTTTCAGCTGCTGACACTTTTATATTTTCCTTTGGAATTTGGTTTTTGGAATTTGGTTTTTCTAGCTGCTTTTGCAATTTCTCTACAAGGTCCTTATCAATATCAAAGCCAAATATTCGATCTTTTGGAGTATAACGTGCAAAAGCAGCTAGCCATACCCCTTCTCCACAACCTTGATCTAGAATTTTTTTATCTTTGAAATCAACTTTTTGGTTAATTAAGTCCAGCCTGCGTTGAAATCCTTTGGAAAAAGTAGTACCCGGTTTCCCCAAATGCGCAAATTTTGTATCTTTAGATAAAATTTCCAAATGAAAAATGTAAAATGCAAATTGTTATTTATTTTGAATTAATTCTATTTTTTAAAGTAATTATACTAGCACCAAGTACGTTGGCAACTTCTTGACACTCATCAATCAATAGCTGCGCTTCTTTCTCGTCAAAATTTTTTAAATCTCTAAGCAATTCTAACCAGAATATTGTTTCATTTGCGGATTTAAGACTATATGTGAAAAATCTTACAAAATCTTTATCTGAACTTGCCGCTCTAGCTTCAACGTAATTAGCCAAAATACTAGTTCCGCTTCTTATTATTTGTTTCGATATTTCAAGAGATGAGGTAGTTTTCTTCATTGCATCAATCGATTTTACAAGCTCTAAAGTAAATTTATACAATCTTTTCTTAAAATCTGCTTTAAATTTGTTTTTTGGACTTTGGTGTTCACTTTTTTCAATTTTCATTTTGCATTAGCAGTATAATTATCTTTCCATTTTACAGTATAATAGTTTCATGGGTCGAAGAAAAAAGAACAGCATAACTTACGATAGTAGAGAAACCCAAACATTTTTTGGATTGATATTCCTTGTAGTTGGTATCTTATTCCTAGTTTCTTTTTTAACAGTAACGGAGGCAGACAACACTACCCTATTTGCTCAAATTAAAACTATCTTTAATAAATCCACTCCATTCACTGCAATGTTTTTAGTTTTAGTTGGTATTAAATTGTTGGGAGTTCAGGTAAGATTTTTAAAATATGCATCTCTATTTGCTCAATTTGTTTTAATGTTCCTTATTGCTGGTCTTTTTACTTCTCTAACTGGAGAACCTCAAGACGTTATTAAAATGGAACCGGGAGAAACTGGAGGAGGGAAAGTAGGTTTCTTTATAGTTAGGCAAATATTTGGAGATACAATCCCAACTGAACCTGCAACTACGCTTATAATTAGTCTTTTAATAGCAATATTAGTTCCAATTGCCTTTACACTTTCTTTAAGTGCAATAATAGAAAAAACTGGTCAACTCTTAGCATTTATAAAAAATCTTTCTGGTGCCCTATTTACAACAGACGATGAAGAGTACGAAGATGAGGAGCCCGAACAAAGCATGGTTCCGAAAGCTTCTAGATTTGGAGATTTTAACAACTATCTAAAAAACAAAGATGAAAAGAAAGAAGAACCCGAAGCAGAAGATACTCCAGAAGAAGTCGCGGATAGAAGAAAATTAATTGCCGAGATGCAAGCTAGAAAACAATTAGAAGCTACAGATGTTGAATTCAAAGAAAGTATTTTAGGAGAAGAAGGCCTAAAACAAGATGAATTAAAATATCCAGATTGGAAACTACCACCTTTAAGTTTATTGCATCCATTTAAAATTACAAAAACAAAAGAGCCTTCAATTAAACACAATGCAGATATTATTGAACAAATCTTGGAAAGTTTTAGTATAGAAGCAAAAGTTGAAGACGCATACATTGGACCCTCTGTTGTCCAATATGCTTTAAATATTCCATTAGGCATTAATGTTAAGAAAATTAATAATTTAAGCGAGAATATTGCTTTAGCTCTTGGGGTAGATTCTAAAGCTGTAAGAATTGAATCAATTCCAGATACAACATATTTAGGAATAGAAATCCCAAGAAGTTCAAGAGATATGGTACGAATTAAAGAAATGATGAGTACAGAATTAATGATGGGTTCTGTAGCAGACTTGCCAGTACCAATCGGAAAAGATATTAATGGAGATCCCGTTGTTGGGGATATTCAGAAAATGCCTCACCTTTTGATAGCCGGAGCCACAGGTTCAGGAAAATCTGTTTTAACAAATGGATTTATAACTTCATTAATAATGAAGAAAACACCAGATGAATTAAGAATGATATTAGTAGATCCAAAGCAAGTTGAATTCATGGACTACAATGGAATAGCTCATTTACTAGATCCAGTTGTAACAGACATGAATGAAGTAATTCATTATTTAAAATGGGCTGTAGGAGAGATGGAAAGAAGGTATACAGTACTTGCAAAAGCTCAAGTTAGAAATATTGAAGGGTACAACAAAAAACAAGGTTTCTCTGCAATGCCATTTATAGTTATAGTAATAGACGAAATGGCAGATATGATGATGACAGCTAATAAAGTTGAATCTGAAACTGCAATTGTAAGACTTGCGCAAAAAGCTAGAGCTGTAGGAATTCATTTAATTCTTGCTACACAAAGACCATCTGTAAATGTAATTACAGGTATTATTAAAGCAAATATTCCAGGTAGAGTTGCAATGAGTGTAACAAGTTCTACAGATTCTAGAGTAATTTTAGATAGAATGGGTGCTGAAAGTTTAATGGGTAAAGGAGACTTGCTATTTAAAGCTCCAGATAAAACCAAATCTACAAGACTTCAGTGTGCAAATATTGAGCAAGATGAAGTTGCAAGAGTTGTTGAATTTATTAAGAACCAAGCTCCAGAAGTTGAATACTACAACATTGCTCAACAAGTTAAGAGTATGGCTGTAGACGATAATATAGATGGAATGGCAGACCATTCTGGAGACAATTTATTTGAACAAGCTGTGCGAATAGTGGTTCAATCTAACAAAGGCTCTTCTTCCTACCTTCAGAGACGTTTAAACATAGGTTTTAATAGAGCCGCAAGATTATTAGAAGAATTAGAAGAAGCTGGCGTGGTTGGACCAACAAATGGTAGCAAACCTAGAGAAGTTCTAATCTCCGATGCAGATGGATATATTGCACAACTGAAAGGATTAACTAGCTAAACCGATTTCTCATGCTCAACTTTGTTGACAGATGAGTAACACAATCTGTATAATCTCCAATAGACTTAAATATTACACGATGAAGCTTACACAGTTCTTGCGAACAAGAATCTTGAATACAGAAATTTTTATTTGTGTAATTTTCATAATCCTGCTAATTACATCATTTCCCTTTTATAGTAATAGTAAGATCCACGCTCAAGAACTAACTTACACAAACCAGCTGACCAAAGAGGTAAACATATCGTTAGAAAGACTGTCAGATGTAGAGGTGATTGTCATTCTCCCTCTACTTATAGGAAAGGGTCGGGGTGAGGTCTTAACAACCCGAGCGGACAACAACGGAAAAGCAAATATAACAGTACCACTAGGAACAAAAGTAGATGATCCATCAGTTTGTCACCCTGTGCTTCGACAAGCTCAGCATGACACCTCGTGCGAAGATGGGGAATTCACAGTCAACATAACCTCAATAGATCCAGCAGGAAACAGAAGTGAGCCTACAATATTAAAGATAATAAGAGATACAATATCACCAAACAAACCAAAAGTATCAGAACCTTACATGTGTAATCAAAAAGACATATGTATAGATCTAACTGGAGAAGCAGGAACAGAAGTAATAGTAAACAACCAACCAACAGGAGTCATTGCAACTTCTACTAGTGTCACCCTGAGCCTGGTCGAAGGGTACCAACCTAACACAAACTACAGCTTCAACATCCAACTTAAAGATAAAGCTGGGAACATAAGCCAAACAGTCATAAAGAATTTTACACCTCCAGCAATTCCTAATTCTGGTAATGTTGCAGGTTCAAGTGATGCATTTAAGTTGGTAGGGAATGTTGATAATAAATATGGAGATGAAGAATTGAATTCTTTAGGATCTGCTGAAATTAGATTGAAAGTTACCAAAGATAATAATAAATACAAAGTTGAACTTAAGGAAAATAAGATCCCAGCACCAAAGATAACATACATAGAAATCAATAAAGATCTTGCAACTATATATGGGATTAGATTAAATAAAAACTTTAAAACAAACTTCAAAATAGATTACTTTGAAAAATCTAAATGTAAATTAAAATTACCTATTGTAGGCTGCTTAAAATGGGATTATCAATACGAATATAGGGAATACCAAGACACGCTAGACCATACAGCTATACAATTCACTCAAAAGAGAGATTGGAAAGCAGGAGGAGATAAAAATTTCGGATGGATATGGAACGATTCATCAGATGGTAAATTTAGTTATAGGTTCAAATTAAAAGATGGAAACCCCAGTTTAGATGATTTTATATATGCTAAAAGTCACATATGGTTTGATAATACAAATTTTGAAATATCAAATGAAAATGTAGAAATAGATTTAAAACAGACATTAGAAGATTTATCCCAAAGAGTTGAATACTATTTAAATGGAATTGTTTCGGAGAAAAGTAATATAGTTGAGATTAAAGATACTGGAATAGAATATGAGAAAAGCTTGATACTAGAAAAGTATAACGTAGAATTAGTAGATGGGGATACACAATGGAAATATGAAGAAGTACTTTGGGTAAAAGAAGCTTTTGAAAGTCTAAATAAGCACGGTTGGAACTTTTTGTATAAAGATTACTTAAAGCAGATTATTAGGAATAAAGTTAATAGAACACATGAAAGGGCCGCAGGCTACACTGTTATAGACTTAGCGAACTACACTAATATTGAGATTTATGACAATATGGGTGCAGGTTACAAAGACGACGAGAGATTTAGTTCAATTTCAACAATCATTCATGAAATTTGTCATGTGTATCAACATAAAAATGGAGGTGGCTATCCAAGTGCTCACTCCAATCCTACAGAAGGGAGTTTAGTAAAAGAGTATTATTTATTGGCAGGATTTACAAAGATTACAGAACCTAGAAAAATTAATGGTGGGTTTGTTAATTATATATATACTAAACCTGAGGGACAAGAACATTGGGGAGATTTTGTAAGCAGATATGGAAAGGATGGTGCTTATAATGATGAGCCTTATGAAGAAATGGCAGAAACTATGACATACTATATTTTATTAAAAGCAGGTTATTTAGACTGGAATCCTTTTGAAACATTTGATCTAGAAATAGATGAAGTAGGTCCTTATACAAGGCTTCCTTCATATCTAAAGGGAGATCCAAAGAATAGTTCGCTTTTATTGAGCAAATTAACTTTTATTCAAACAAAAATTTTAAAATAAACCATTATGAAGTTAAGAATAAAATTGCTATTTGCCTTTCTACTTTTATGTATTATTTTATTCGGTGCAAGAATAATACTTAATCGGCAGCATTTTTTACAATGTGAAAATCTACAATATTTTTCCACTCCAAATAAAATAAATATAAATTTTGAAGTTTCCGATAATAGAGAATATGAATCAATTGAATCATTAAAGAATATATTGCCCATTAAAGATTTATTCAAACTTGTTGATTCACAACAGGAACTTGATCAAATTTTAAAAGACTATGACTATGAAATAATTTCAAGAATTGAAAAACCCAATTTAACATTTCTAGTTGTTCAAAAAAATAATGATAAATTTATTAATTTACTTATTTCATATGATTCCAATCAAAAAATACAATATATCGCATTCCAACCAGAAATTAATGTTGAGGTTGAAAGTTTGAAAACTGAAATAGAAATTCCCACAGAAATTTTTTCATGGATAAAGGTAAATGGGGCTAATAGTTTTTTCTATAAATATACTAATTCGAATTTGATGATATTTACAGTTGAAAATGAAGTTACTATCAAATATATAATCTATGGTGATATTGAGGATGTCAAAACTATCTCCAAGGATATTTATAAATGGTTAGAAGATAATTATTGTGAATGAAATCACAATTTCGATATGTGAATATAGATTTATGAAAACTTATTAACAAATTAGAAAGTTTTGGGGTAATAATTTCAACTTTTGAATTTATAAAATCCAATAAGCCAAAAGGTAGTCGTCTATATAGTTATGCCAATCCTCATGGATCAGAACATTGGGGCAATTTCGTTAGTTATTATGCAAAACAAGGTGCTATAAATAGTCAACCTTATGAAGAAATGGCAGATACTATGGCCTATTATATTTTATTTAAAGCAGGGTATTTAACTTGGAATCCTTTTGAAACTTTCAAAGATTATGTAGATCACATAGGAACTATATATGCACCTCTTGAAATATATCGAGATATGGATCCTAAAAATAGTAAACTATTGCAAGATAAGTATAATTTTATTTCAATGAATATTCTTAAATGAAAAAGCATAAAATAGCGCTGGGTGTATTTTTATTTATTTTATTATCACTTCCTATCTTTTATTAATCCCCTCTTTAAATGTAAGCAATGAAGATTGTACATACGTTGGCGAATACAAAAATGCCACAATTCAGGATGAAAGTTCTAATATAATAGACAATGAAATTTCCAGGTTAAATCAAAAAAGATTTAAAGAATTTGAGATCTTTAAAGATTTTTTTCAAATCATCGATAATGATGAAAAATATAATGAATCCACAGTGGCACAAACTTATAAGCTATGGGACGAGGAGATTAGAGAAGATTTAACGTTTAGAAATATTTCCCGACCCGGTTCGAATCTCCCATTTGGATTAATGACTAAAGGTGAGGGTGATAATGTAGATTTATTTGCAATAGAAATCCCAGGACAAATTACTGTAAATAGTTTTGAGGAATTATTTGGGACAGCAAGCATTATATATACTAGTTTTGATTTGGATTCAAAACAGATACAACTATATCAATATCCCGATTTAGATATGATTTTATATAGAGTAGAAAATTCAGAAAATTTCACAGGATTTTTTTATGGTGAAATACCTGAAATCAATGAGCTAAATGACTATCTTTATCAATGGCAAGTATTCACTTATTGTGGTGAATAAAAATTTTATTCCAAAAGCAAAATAAATATATTTTTGTTTGTAATCAGGAGAATATTAAACTCAGTTCCAAAGTTGGCAATTTGTAATGGAATAGATTTTAATGCTAAAACTTTTTAAACTACTTGCAATTCTAAGTTAAAATGAAATTACATAAAATTTTACAGATCTACCATGTCAGATAAAAAAACAGACTTAGAATTAAAACAAATGCTAAACGATGTCAGTGCACTTGTTAAATTAGGTGGAGTTTACGCTCACTACAAACAAGGACATGAATATACAATTGTAGATTTTATTGTTGACGAAGCTTCTGATTCTATTCATGTAGTTTACGAAGCACAATACGAACCTTTTATAGGTATAAAATTCTCAAGATCATTAGATAGTTTTATTGAAGAAGTAGAAAAGGATGGGGTGAAAATGAAAAGGTTTGAACTAGTTAATTAGTTTTAAAGCTTGTTTAGTATTATAAACTTCTAGCCCGTCTATAAATTTAAAATCCTTCAGATTTTCTGTGATTAAAACATAATTCTTCTCTATGCATGTTGCAGCAACTATTGCATCTTCTAAGCCTAGACCTTTAATTAAATAGTTCTCAGAAAATAGTTCCAAAGAATTTTTATTTACATTGGTTGACCCATAATCTACTTCCATAATTTTGTCTTCAATTTCTGAAACTGCATCTCTATGCCTTTTAGATCTAACTCCTTTTAACAATTCATATATGCAAACAAAAGAAGTTGCTAAATTGTAGTTTTCTATACAACTCTCAAGAAAAAGTAGCGCCTCTTTATCTTTTCTAAGATAGTTAACTAAAATATTCGTATCAATCAAAAAGTTTTTCATATTTCTTTTTTTGGCTTGCTTTGTATTTTCTAATATTTTTCTCTAATTCCTTCACATCTTCCTTGGTAAAATGGTCACGTAATTTACGAAGCGCCTCTAATTTACTTTTAGTACCTTCTTTCTTCTGACTAGGCCTAGGAGGCACAATTATAGCGGTCACTTGGCCGTATTTAGTAATAACAAATTCCTCCTTTTTATACTCAACTCTATCTAAAATCTCTGCTAGGTTAGCCCTTGTTTCTTTTACTGTTACTATATTTTTCATTGAGGAGATTTAACTAATAGTATGATAGTACAATTTGTACACTTTGTCAACTTTGTACAAAACTAGAGGTTATCAAGAAACGTTTCCAATCCTCTTGCACCAAATTCAATCCAATCTAAGGTTTGTTGTGAATCGTCATTTTCGGCCTTTAACACATAGTTTGCAGAAAGAAGGTACATTGCAAAGGTAGATATAATAAAATCTGGGATTACACTCTTTTCGTAATCTGTTAATTTTTGAATCTTCAAATATGCATCTATTACCTTTTGAGCATTATCCTTATTTGTTCCTAAATCTAAATTAGGATCTAAAACAACCTGAGCTATGAAAATACTTACATCCATAGCTTTGAAATCGAAATTTGCACAACCAAAATCTATAATACACATATCCCCTTCCTTGTTTTTTAAAACATGTTTTTTTTGTATATCCCCATGTATTACACTTTTCTCTAGCTTGCTGAACTTTATTTTTTTAAATCTTTCTAAAGCCTTATCTACCAGTTTAGTTTTTTGATCGTCTAGTAACTTAACTTTGTATTCATACTCTTTCCCGAAATTTTTAGTCCCCCACGAATCGTAATTATTTGCAATTTCAAATTTGAAAGAATGAATCTGTCCTAAATATTTAGCGATTCTTTCTGCAAGAAAAATTTCATACTTTGTTTCCTCTAATGTATCTCCATCGAAAGCTTTAATTACACAACAGTATTCATTTTGAATTTTTTCTATAAATACGCTATTCCCAGATTCAACTAGCTCACTAACTGGAATTCCAACTCTCTTGCATTCTAGTATTACTTTTACGTAATCGTATATAACTTGCTCAGTTTTCCATTCTGTATTAAAAAATTTAAGAATGTATCTGTCTGAATTAGTTCTTACGCTAAAATTTAAATCGTCGTATCCAACATGAATTAATGAAATCGCGATTGCTCTATCTATAAGCTTAAATCTCTCAAGTGCGATTTTAATAAATTCTTCACTAAAGTTTTTAGTTTTTACTCTAGATATGTGAGTTGTAGGTATTGTTAAATTCGATAAATCCATTTATTCAGAAAATCTTGAATAGTTTCTAAAATGATCTTCTGTGGTTTTAGTCATTAAATTGTTTCTTTCCAAAGGAACTACTGCACCTGTAAACTCCCTGTCTATTCCAGAAACACTCTCATAAATATTTAACCCAATATATCCAAAGAGGAAGATAACTCCTCCTATAATTAAAGCCAACCATCCTTGATTTAAATTCGACATATTTTTAATTAGTAATATCTACAACATTGGGAATTTCTGGCACTCCATTTGTTCCATCTCGTGGTTCTTGATTCTGAGGGGCCCCTTCTGGCAAAGGAATATCTTCTGTATCTACAATATAATAATATTCAACAATTGCAGACAAATTAAAAGCTCTAAATTCCCCCACCTGATTAATTTCTTCCTCAGTTTTCTGAGTTATTGTTAAATTAATAATATTAAATATTCTTCTAGAATCTTCAATTTCTTTAATATATTTAAGTAAATCTTCTCTAGATCCTTCAGCTTCTAAAGTAAATCCAATATATTGAACATTCGGAATACTTCCAACTTCAAGTTCCAATTGCTGCGAGCGGGATTGCTCGTCGAAAGAAATATTTGTTATAGAAACTTGATTCTCTTCTCCATATTTAAATAGATCGATTATTAAATTTGCTTGATTAAGTCTATTTTCAAACACACTAGAAAAGAAACTTAAAACATCTGCTTTTGATTCTTTTTCCGCCACTAAAAGTTTTAAATCTTTAACCTTTTTATCTGCTAAAGCAACTGTGTCTTTAATTAATTTATTCTCTTTATTTTGAGAAAGAACTTCTCTATACGCAGGAATAACTCCAAAAACCATAAAGATAATAAAGAAAATAACTGTTACAGCGGCAATAAACAAACTTTTATTTTTACTGCTTTTTAAATATTCGTTTAAATCGAAACTTCTTTTTTTTTGTACTTCTGCTACGTTCATTGTGTTGATGTTGTTGGTACTGCTGGTGCAACAGTTGCCTGGTTTGGAATTGGATCTATTGGAGATCTTTTAACTAATTCCGGTTTAATTATTGCCGTTAAAATGTATTGTCCTGAATTTTCTGCAACATCCTCCCCTCTTAAAGATAAATCGTCTATAAAGGCTCCCGAGAAAGTTGGTGATGTTTTAAGCGAATTTTCTAATTGTCTTAAACTTTCTAAGTCTTGGTATCCAAAAATATTAATCCTATCTGTATCTACTTTGATTGAAAAATCTGTACCAACATTTTCAATATATGAATCTACCTCTTCTAGAATATCTGCAAACCCACTCCCGTTTCTCCAAAGTTTTTTATACTCAATTTCGTTTCTCTGAATCTCTCTAAATTCATTTTCGTATTGTGTACTAAGTAAAGTTGCTTCAATGTTTAATTTCTCGTATTCTTGCTCTCCATTTTTACCAATATTATCTACAGTTATTTTTAAAACAAACGCTACAACCATAAGAATTTCAACAAACAGGACAACAATTTTGGCCCTGGTTGTTAACCACTCGTAAATTCTATCCCAATAATCTTTTGGCTCTTCTAGTGGTTTTAATAAATTGAATTCGTGATGAACTTCTTTTTGCGACATATATTAGTTTACAATAGATTTGCTTCTAGCAGCTAGTTACTAGCTTCTAGAAATAATAAAATTCTAAAATGTCTTGTAGCGAATACATTGTGACAGAATATCCTTTTTTATGTTTGAAGTTTTAGGTTTTAGCTCTTTTCATAAACTGCCGACCAACTCTTCTTATGATAAGATAAAATATAGTTTTACTAACACCGTCATGCTTAAACATAGTTTCGACTTTGGGTCTACAATTCTAGTAATTACATCTCCTAAACAAATTAAGGAGGAGATTTTAGACGAAATTTACAAACTTTTACAATTTGTTAAATACGATTTTAATCATAAAATTCACAACTCCTCTGCCTATAGATTTAACGATGTAGATCCAACAATTCCTTGTCCTTTAAGCAAAGAATTTCTTTACTACTTAAAAATGAATATTGGACTTACAGATAAAACAAATAAGGCTTTTCAACCTTTTAGCTCTAAAGATGGAGAAATTACAAATACTATGTCCGAAGTTATTTATTTAGATAAGTACGACGTAGTAAAAACTGAAAAGATAATTTTCGATACAGAAGTTTTAATTCAGCCTTTTGTTGTTGATACAATTTTCGATAAATTAAAAGAGGAAAGATTTCATAACTTTTTAATAAGTACGAATAATTATCATCGATGTGACGAAGTGGCTGAATGGACTGTAGAATTAGAAATTGAAAATAATCAAATGTACAAATCTGCAATAAGGAATGAGTGTGTTGGTTTAAATTTTAATCATAAATATAGAGAACCTAAAATTCCAAGAATGAAATTTGCAAGCCAAGATAGAATGATCAATTTCAAATTTGCAATTCTTAAAACAAAAACCTGCATAGAGAATAAAGTTTTAGGAATGGAGCTAAGGGAATTAGTTATGGAAAGCGATTTTAAAAATTTCAGTCACAACAACAAACAACCGTTTATTTTAATAGACGTTAACGATACAGAAATTTTCTTTGAGCCAATAAGATTAAGAGGAAAATAGTAATTCTAATGACTAAATCCTAATCACTAATGACTATTTTGTTTAGTCATTTAGGAATTTAGTCATTAGACATTTTTATAGTTCTTCTTCAAACGATTCTTCCAACGTATCTAAATTTACTACCTTAACTAACTCGTTTTTTATTAAATACAAACTATTTTCTATGTATAAAGATCTTGCTGGTAGATAGAACGCTCTATAACTTCTTGTTAGATAATCCAAATCGAACATATTAATTCTTCCTCTTTCTTTAATTCCATCTGTTAAATTAATATCGAATACAACAAACCCATCGTAATAATCCTCAGTAGGCGTTGTGGTTAGAGGTACTGCTTCCTCTAAAACAAAACTATTGTGGTATTCAACCATTGGAATAACTAACAATTCTTTTTCTTTATCGAACAAGAAAGATTTATGGTCGTAAAATACATCTGAATAGCTTCCTTCTTCAAAAATTACTTCGCTCTTTACAACTGGATTATTTACATCTGAAACATCGAACATAGCAACCTTCAACCCTTCAGCTCTTCCGTTTACAGGATCTGCATCTTGCCCTACGCCAATAATATGATTTGAATCGTATGGATGAAGATAGTTAGAGAATCCTGGAATTTTTAATTCTCCTTCTACCGTTGGATTATCCGGATTACTCAGGTTTATAACGTATAGCGGATCTGTTTGTCTGAATGTAACCATGTATGCTCTTTCACCTGCAAATCTTGCTGAGTAAATTTGTTCTGAGATTCCTAAATCTTCAACTTTCCCTTGTATTTCTAAATCTTCATTCAAAACATACAACCCATTTGAAGAATCTGTTGACCATCCGCCAAAATCGTTTTGAGTTGTAGCAACTCGCAAAGTTCCATAATATTCATCCAAAGAAAATTGGTTCAATAAAGTTCCTGGAACTTCGCCAACTGCTTTATATTCAATATTATTTTTATCTACATTCAGTTTAAATATTTCTGTGTTAGTTGAACTAGGTTCTCTATAATCTGGAGCTATTGTATTATTCAACAAAAAAGGATTTTCTGGCTCTCCACTTTCTTGGTATTCATAAACAGCAGTAGCTAAATATATGTTGTTTTGAGACATATAAATATTGCTAGAATCTCCTAAGATTACTTTTGTATTGTATTCTGAGCTATCTAAATCGAACGCAGCAACTGTTATAAAGCTCGAGACACTATCTCCGTATCTACTAATTTGATCACATTCTGCTGCTTTAGCAAAATTGTCTTCTGTTCCAACTTGAGGAATATAATCTTCTATATTTGAACCAGTTAATTCTTCGTATGGATAGAAGTAATTGGATGCCACTAAATATACATTGTTATCTATTTTTCTCGAAGTTACATAGTTTCCTTGAAAATTTAATTCTTCTTTAAGTTCTGGATTAGCTTTATCTGCAATATTGTAAACATAAATAGTTGTTGTATCTGCTGCTAATTTAGAAGAAGTATCGAAAATGCCATATCCATATTGTCTATACTGTCTGCCAAAAATAACCAACTTATCTCCATCTACAAACATTTCAAATCCATCTTGTTTTAGAGAAGTTTCAGAAACTTGAACTGGTTTAGTTGGATCCGATGTATCGTAAATAATTAATGTGTAATTTGAAACTAGATATAAATAATTTCCATCTGTTTTAACAACATCTGCTTCATCAACTCCTTCAACTTGAATATTCGTTTTGGAAAAATCTCCATCTGCACCTGTCCCACCTGTTGTTCCAGATTCACCCTGCGCTGTAGCTGGAGAAGGAGGTTCAGCAAATTCTGCCGTATCTTCTCTTGCTTCATTTAAAAATCCATCGAATATTGGATAATTTCCACTTAGCTCTTGTTGTAGATTTACATAATTTGCTATTTCTGCACACGAGCCAAAAACTTCGTAGTTGGCTCCATCTCTAGATCCAGAATCATCATCTTTTAATGCTACAACTAGAACAATAAATCCACTGAATAAAATTGTTATTGCCAAAGCTACAGAAACTAAAAGTACAACAGGATTCTTATGAAGATTAGATTTCATTTATATTAATTAAAAAAATTAATTTCTAATAAATGATATCAGATGACAGATAGAAGATAAAATCACAAATCACAAGCTTTCCCGCAGAGCGGGATTTCACTTCGTTCAACAAAATACAAACAAGTTCCAATATTTAAACAGATCTCGCCCCAACCCTCTCCTATTGGAGAGGGGGACTGCTTGCGGTGGTTGAGACTTTGTTATTTGGGATTTGCTATTTGGTGCTTGCATTTTTCCACAAAGAAAAATGCCCAGGTACAGGATCGTAGCCTCCTTTGCTAAATCCATTGCAACGAAGAATTCTGAAAAAGCCCATAATTGAACCCCGAATTAAACCAAATCTATCTATTGCTTCGTATGTATATTGAGAACAAGTTGGTTCGTGAATACAAACTTTAATACCAAGTCGCCTTCCCCAAAAAGATTGGTCGATAGATAGAAAGTTTTGATAAAAACAAATTAAAAATTTTCCAATTTCTTTTGGAATATTGAATATGAATATCATTGGGTTAAATTAAAACTTACTAATCTTTTTCTGCATGTTCCATGAGGTCCGCCTTCAAAAATTGTTAATCGGTCAAAAATAATTTCTTCAAGCTCACATTTTAGTTTATTTAATATTTCTGTAGCTGCTGAATACGACTTAAATTCAGATTCTTAGACGGAAACAGTGTTTGGTACATAGTTAAATGAGGATTATATTTATCGTTGTCTATAACAAACTCAATTTCATTGTCACTTAAACTACTTTTCAGCTCTTTTGCTTTAGCAAAAAGATACTTTAATGCTTCTGAATTTGGTTCTAGAGCTATGTTTAATTTTATACTTTCCATGATTGATTATACATTAAACACGAAAAGGGACCGAGCTTTGCTCGGTCCCTTTTCCATATTTTACTAACCACTAAAACCTACAACCTAAAAACTAACTTACGCCTTCAATACCAGTGTATTAGCAATAATATCGTGTAAAGTTTGTTTCTTTTCTGTAAACAAAGCTAAGAAATATCCCATTAATAAAATTGCTCCAGAAATATAACTAGCAAATGCTCTTACAGCAGCTGTTTGCATACTTATTCTTCCACCATTCATATCTGTAACTTTAATCTTCATAATTTGTTTTCCGAATGTTCCTTGTTTGTCCGAACTATTGAAATAAGTTTCGTACGCAAAGAAAGCTCCCAAACTAATAAGGGTTGCCAAAAAATCAAAAGTAATGGCACCAATAATTGTAGTAACAATAGAAGTTGGAATTCCAAAAATAATAATATCTAAAATAATTCCAACTAACCTATCTCCGAAACTCGCGTAATTTGTATTCATAAAATGAATTAATTAATAAATTAGTTTCATTTTACAAATTTATTTTGAAATGTAAAATATTTTCTCTTTAACTGCTAAACATTTTCATAAATTTAGTTCCTCATTTACTATTTACTTACAAATTTCGCTTTACAAAATTATCCACGTGGATATATATTAGTTAAAGGGCAAAATTATATTTGTTCATAATAATCTTAGCTAACTTGTACTTTTTGTTTTTCGATTTTTCTAGTTACTAATCCTGCCAAAAGCAGGCTGCCTCTGGCAGCTCAAATAAATAATCTCTAACATATGAAAATTAAAGATCCAGATCAACTTTGGAAAACAACACTTGCACAAATTGAAATTAAATTAGATGCGCCTGCGCAATTTAAAACATTTTTTTCCGAAACAAAACTTTTAGAAGTAGATGGCAAAAAAGCAGTTATTGGAGTTCCTAATCCATATACTGCAGATTGGTTAAAAATGCGTCACGAAAGAATGATTCGCGAAACTCTAACATATGTTTATGGCGATGCACTTACACCGGAATTCAAAATTTACCACCCTTTAACAGGAAAAGAAGAAGAACAAGAAGAAGAAACAAACTCCTCTCCTCTGTTTGCTTCTGAAAGTGGAATTATGGGAGAAATAATGAAAGCTATAGACGATTCTGGGATCAATACTAAATATTCAATGACCAACTTTGTTGTAGGAAATGCAAATAAAATTGCTCATGCAGCTGCACTTGCAGTTGTCGATAAACCAGGATCTACATACAATCCACTTTTTGTTCATGGGAAAACTGGAGTTGGAAAAACACATTTAGCACAAGCAATCGGCAGATCTTTACTCGAAAGAAATATTACTAAAAAAGTAATTTACACAACTTCGGAAAACTTTTTAAATGAAATGGTTCGAGGAATAAAAAGCGGACAGATGGAAAGGTTTAGAAAAAAATATAGAGCTATAGATCTTTTAATAATCGACGACATGCAATTAATTTCCAAATGGATTCAAACTCAAGATGAATTTTTTAATACATTTAATGAACTCTACAACGCAGGAAAACAAGTAATAATAATTGCAGATAGACGTCCAGAAGATATTAAAAATTTAGAAAGTAGATTGCGATCTAGAATGCAAGGAGGAATGGTTGTAGATATGAGTAATCCAGATTTCGAAATGCGTTTAGCAATTGTTCAGAAAAAAGCAGATGCACTTGGAATAGATTTAAATCCAAAAATTCTAGAATTTATTGCTCGAGCGATAGCAGATAATGTTCGAGAGCTCGAAGGCGCACTACAAAAAGTAGCTCTTTTTAATCAAATGAAGCCAGGTGGAGATCTTAGTTTAGAAGAAGTGGCACATATGCTTGGTAAGGATTCTAAATCTAAACGAGAGGCTGTGAAGCTGCCAAAAGTTTTAAAAGAAGTTGCAAAATCTTTTACAATAACAGTTAAAGAAATGAAGGGCCCAAGAAGAACAAAAGATTTAGCATTAGCAAGACAAGTAGCAATGTATATTTTGCGAGATGAGTTTAACTACAAACTAGAACAAATTGCGATGTTTTTAAACAGAAAAGATCACACAACTGTTATTCATGCAATCGATAAAGTTAAAAGCAAAATGATGTTGCAAGATGAATTCAATTTGCAAATTAATAAAATAATCACCTCAATCAACGACTCTGCAGTCGTGACTGAGGATATTGAGTGATTATTGTTCTAATTGACTGCTTGGTACATCTCTATTAGCTAATAATCTAACAGCAGCTACAAAAGGTTCTGTTGCTTGAATACTACCTTTTTGAATTAATTGCTTTTCCCATCTTGCAACTAATTTCTTAGCAGCTGGTTTTGTATAAACATCTTTTATAGATTCTAATACCACATCTACTTTTGCACTAAAAGTTTCTTCTCCTTGGGGAAGTCCCCTACGTGCATTCAAAGTAGGATTATATCCATTCATATCTGGAAAAGCGACTAACCTATTTGGTAAAGCGCCTAACATATTGTTTAAATAAAAAATTAAATTACAATTTAGAGCGGACAATAACTATTAAATCTGTCTTGAGAAACCTGCTTCGTCTACGTACCTAGCAAAAAACTTTCTAAAGATACTTCGAATCATAAGCTCTTAAATTAACAAATAAATTAATATCAGAGCAACCAATAACAAAACAATTACTGACCATCTAACACTCCTGCTAATTGCACACTCATTTCTTGAGTATCTAAAGATGTTAATTGAATATTTCCAGACATAATGTATCCAACAATCTCATCCACTTGATCTGTATTGTATTCTGGTAAAGCCCTAGTCACCTTATCTGAAATCATATTTCTTACCTCTAATCGATCTGTTTTAAAAATGTTAGCTTCTCTTACAAAACCACCTGACATACGTTCTTCTATTAATGCAGAAACCATTTTATCTGGTACTTCCCATGTTCGATAACCAATAAAAATACATATAACAACTAATTTAAATACAATTTTGTAAGGAAACTTTTTTGGAGTTTTCGTTAACTAAATTTAGCTAATTTACATAAAATAGTCAACTTGGTTATATAGAAAATTATATTGTGCATATGTGTAAAAGTATTTAACAATAATATTGAACCAGTAAGAACTTTTCGGGATGTCGACATAGTAGACAACTCGCATGTGGACAAGAAAATTTACAATCTTCTTCCAAAATTTTCTTCGATTGATATACTAATAGAAGTTGCTTTACTAACGTTTGATAAATTCTTTACATGTTGGGAGATTATTTGAGAAAAAAAGTTAATAATTCCTCGTCTGCAGTAGGGGAAGTCATTGGTAAAACCGGGATAAACCCTAATTTGTTTTCTTTAGGAGCTATTCCTATTGCACTTATAGCGGCATATTTTATATATATTAAAAACTATCCCATTGCACTAATATTCATTTTATTTGCAGCAATTTGGGACGCGATAGATGGAAGTGTAGCGAGAGCGCAAAAGAAAGCTTCCAAATTCGGAAATTATTTCGATGCTCTTTTAGATAAATATGTAGAAATAGCTATATATTTAGGTTTTGCAATATCTGGATATGAATTTGAAGCTTTCTTGGTTATAAGCGGAAGTTTAGTACTAAGCTATGCAAAACCAAGAACTGCAATGGTTATTCCTATAGATAATCACGATTGGCCAGCAATTGGAGAAAGATCCGATAGGATGATTTTCCTTGCTATTTCAATGATTATTCGGACATTTGTTAGTAACATTACTTTCAGAGGTCATGAATTTGATATTTTATCTATTCTACTAATCATTCTCGGAACTATTGTGTATATAGGAAGCATTCAAAGAATTTTATATGCAAAGAAGCTGAATGATTGTTATTTGTTAGTAGTTACTAGTTAGAACTTTATGCAAATTGGGTTTTACGCAATTTTGTCTTTCTGCATGTCCCGATTTATCGGGAAACTTGTTGGGCAGACCCTAAATTCAAGCTGACAACTTTTAGTTTCGCCCAAGTTCTAAGATATAAGGATACTATGCACTCAAAATATCCTTATATCTAAGTATCTAAAAATCGTGCTAAACCCCTACATACATTTTCTCTAGCTCTTTCATAATTCTGTCTTTTAGCGGGGCTTTTTTACCCCCAAATACTTCAGAAAAAGGTTTTACCAAAACTCTTTGTTCAATTCCAGCCAAATGAGCTCCAAAAATATCTGTTCCCACCCTATCCCCAACCATACAGGCTTGATTAGGTTTTAAATTATAGTATTTTAGAATATTCAAATACCCTGTTGGTTCAGGTTTATTAGCAGAATAGTCTATGTAAATTTCAATATTTGCAAAAGTCTCTATTAAGATTTGCTTTCTAACTGGCTTAAAATTAGATAAAAGCCCTATTTTAAAGCCCATTTTCACTAATTCATGCAATATATTGGTGGTTTTTTCGCTTAAAACACCATGGAAATCTGCCAAAGTATCGTCGTAATCATAAATCAATACTCTTATCCCTTGGTCGTGCAACCTTTGATAATCTATATCGTAGATACTTTTAACGTAGTTTTTTTTAACTGTTTTGGCAAATTCTAAATTTGTCCAAAAAGATAGGTAAGTTCTTAAATTCATATTTTAGAGTTTTACACAGTTAAGTTTACTTCACTAGCTTCGATATTACAATGTTTATTGAAGATTAACTCCCTAAAATTGCACACATATCCGTTCTGCTTTTATTCAATGCTCAGCTTGTATTTTCATCTTTATTAACTAAATTCTCCACTCGGTTTTCCACACGTAGACAAGAACGAAATCCCTGGTATAATCAATTAAATTAAAAGTTTGTACACAAATAAACATCCTCTATAACTAAAAACTTCTATTTTAAAAATTAATTATAGATATGAAAATTACTTTAAATCACGGAAAGTTAGCAAAAGCATTTTTATACTCAAGTAAAGCAGTAAGCCAAAAACCAAATATCCCTATATTGTCCAATGTTTTATTAAACATAGAAAACAACTCTTTAAGACTCTCAGCAACCAATTTAGATATGGGGATAAATATGTGGATTCCAGGACAAGTTGAAAGCGATGGAAAAGTTACAGTGAATGCAAAATATATATCTGACTTTGTTTCTGCCACTTCTTCAAGTTCAGCAAAAGATAATGTAAATATTACATTAGACGAAAATGTTGTAGTTGTAGATACAGAAAAATCTAAAGCCTCGTTTAATATTATTCCAGCAGATGAATTCCCAGTATTGCCACAAGTTTCAGAAAAACCAATTTTTAAAATTGCAACAGGGGAATTTGTAAAATCTATGGATAAAGTATTATTTGCATGTTCTACAGATTTATCTGCAGGAAGAATTCAGCAATCAGGAGTTTTATTTGAAATAAATAAGGAAGCAAATGAAGTATTTTTTATAGGTCTAGATGGATTTAGACTCTCTAGAAGAGTTAGTCCAGTTAAAGATTTAGCTGAAGATATTAATAAAGAGGAAATTATAGTTCCTGGAAGATATTTAAGTGAATTAGTAAAAATTATTAGCGACTATTCTAAAGTAGAATTTATTGAAGTTTATTTGAGTGAAAGTAGTTCACAGATTATCTTTAAATTCGACGATGTTGAATTCAGCATCAGGTTGTTAGAAGGTCCTTACCCAGATTACAAAAGAATTATGCCAGAAACTCACAATTTCAATTTTGAAGTTAAGAGAAAAGATTTAGAAGAAGCTATTAAGATTGCAAATACTTTCGCTAGAGGAAATCTAGGCAATAAAACTCTTTTTGATTTTGATTTAGAAACCTCTAAAATTATGTTGAAATCTGCAGTAGCAGAGGTAGGTGAAGGAGAAACTGAAGTTATTGTTTCCAATGCAGAAGGTGAAAGTGATTTAAAAACAGCGTATACATTAAGATACATGCAAGACGTTGTGAACCATATAGAAGGAGACACAATTCTTTTTGAGACAAAAGGTGCATTAGCAGCTTCTGTTTTTAAAGATAAAAACGACGCGCAGTTCATTCACTTGGTAATGCCAATGAGGAGAGAAGTATAACCAAAACGAAGTTTTGGAAATCCTAAAACCTAAAACCTAATTTCTAAATTTTTTTGTTAGGTATTTGGAATTTCTGAACCTAAATCAGATCTTTCGTCTGGCGTTAAATAATCAATTTGAGTTTCATTTCCAAAATCAAAATTACCATCACGATAATCTAAAACCGCATACAAATATATTTTCATTGTTCTTAAATTAGCTACATCAGGATTTGTGTCACCAAAACCATCTCCCTTGGTAATAGCAGCTTCTATTATTTCTGAAATCTCTGCAGGAGTCATGTAACTAGTAGTTTCCACCGCGTTTTTAAAAAGTTTTTTTGTATCACCGTCAAGAGTAGTTATTTAATTAACAGATAATATGATGAAGTTCTGGGTTTGTTTAAAAATTAGAAATTATGAATTTAAAATTCTTTGCATCTCGTACTACGCATAACGTACAACCTGCTTCGCATGTGATATCATAAAATAGTTTTTCAATTACCATGCAGCTTTCAATTATCAAAGTAGATCAAACAAGTTTAAACGATTGGGAAAGCTTAAACAGATCTGTCGATGAATCTTCTTTTCTAAGCTCTATTCCTTGGATTAGTTTTCAAAAAACCAACGGCAAAGAAATAGACATGTACTTAATTTATTTCCAAGGGCAACTCATTGGTAATATTTACATAGAAATCTCTAGGAGAAAAGTTTCCAAATTTGCATATACTCCATATGGACCAGTAATAGATCTTAAAAAGTTAAATGAACTTTTAGAATTTACACTTGCAGAAGACGAGGTAATAACAAAAATTTATGGACAATTAAAAAATCATTTCAAAAACTACATTAAAGAAAAAAAAGCAAATTTATTTAAAATAGATCCACTTTTAGATTTTTCGTATAGAGATGCTTTAAAAAAAGCAGGCTACACAAGATCGTTATCATTAGGCCAAGCAAAAGATACTTGGATTATGGATATTGAAGACGATGCTCCAAAAATTCTTCAAAGTTTAAAAAAAGATACAAGATATTACATTAACAGAGCTGGAAAGAAAGGAGTTGAAGTGGTTAAGGCTGAAACGATAGAGGACGTGAAAGCGTTTTATAGACTTGTTCAAGAAACAACAATCAGAAACGATTTTACAAACTATCCAGAATCTTATTTTGTTAATCAATGGACGCAACTTAGACCTTTGGGTATGACAGAAATATATTTAGCAAAATATGAAGATAAATATATTTCTGGTGCATTAATAAATTATTATAAAGAAAACGTTTATTATGCTCATGGAGCTTCGACTTCAGACAAGGAACTTTCTAATTTAGCTTCTCCGTATTTTTTACATTGGCAAATAATTTTAGATGCAAAAGCAAAAGGATATAGAAAATACAATTTCTGGGGTGTTATTCCCAAAGGAGTGGATCATCCGTGGAGAGGTCTTTCGGATTTCAAAATGAAATTTGATGGTGTTTTAATTCGATATACAGGTCCATATGAAGTTTATACCAATCCTATAAAATATTTCTACAATCGTTTAGCAGACTGGTGGGCGTATAGAAAAGAACGATACAACTAAAAGTTTCAAAGAAACTTTTAGAAACACCAAATTTCAAGCATCAAATATCAAAGGCCAAAGAGTATGTTGAATTTTGTTTTTTGTAATTTGTGATTTATCCTTTGGGATCTTGTATAATTTTTTCATGAACTTCAGAAAATCTATTTTTACAGCAGCAAGTCCAAACACCCAAAAAGACGATGTTAAACGTGCTGTTAAAATGCTTTTAATGCCATGGAAGTGGTACAACGAAAAATATAATACAGAGTTTGCAAAAGAGCTTAAGAAATATTTATCTATAGAACATGTTGAACTTGTAGATTCAGGAAGATCTGCTCTCTACACAATTTTAAAATCTTTAGGAATCGGTCCTGGAGACGAGGTTATACTCCCTTCGTTTACATGTGTGGTAGTTGCCAATGCTATAAAATGGTCTGGAGCATCTCCAGTATATTTAGATACATCTACTTCAGATTTCAATGCCAACTACGAAGAAATTAAACATAAAATAACAGCACGAACTCGCGCAATAATTGTTCAGCATACATTTGGCAAAATGGTAGACGTGGATAGGATTTTTAAGTTACTAACAGTTATAGACAAAAAGGACACCTTTGTTATTGAAGATTTTGCACATACTTTGCAAAGACATATGAATATAAAAGGAGATGTGGGTTTTGCAACTTTTGGAATTGAAAAAGTAATTTCTTCTGTTAGAGGTGGTGCGATTTTTACAAATAATAAAAAAATTAATGAAGCAGTTCGCAAAACTATAAATGAATACAAAAGGTTTCCAGACGAAAAGATTTTTATTTGTTTGTTAAATCCAATTTTTTGGTGGTTTGCGATTCCACTTCATTCTCTTGGGATTGGTCGATTCAGCGTAGGAGCTTTAATTCGGACAATATGGAGAAAGTTAGGATTTTTAGGAATAATGGTTGAAGAAAAAGAAAACCGCGCAGAACAACCAAAGTGGTTTCCTTCAAAAATGGCACCTGCACTTTCGTATTTAGGGATAAATCAATTAGGGAAGCTTGGTTACTTTAATAAGCACAGAAGAAACATTGCTAAAATTTATCATGAACATTTGGCGCAAATTTCAGATTATAAACAGATCGATTTCGATGAACAGAGAGTATATTTACGCTACCCTCTTTTATTGGAAACCAAAGCACAAAAAGATATGGTTTGGGATTTGGCAAGAAGTTTAAGAGTAACGATTGGAAATTGGTTTGCTGTACCACTTTACGGATCTACTGTAGGGAGCGATACCTACGAAAAATTAAGCTATGTACCAGAACATACACCTACTACATTAAAAAAATGCAGTTTGGTTTTGAATCTTCCAACAAGTGTAAATATAGATATGAAAAGAGCAAAAGAACTTGCTGTTGAAATTGAAAGAGTTTTGACAACTTAAGAATCTGTCCACAAGCTCAAGATGATAAACGGAAGATACATGGCGATATTTTTTCCAGTCATGACCTCACTTGAAGTTGATAGCCCATCGCGCGTAGCTGATATTTTATAGAAAATTCAATAGCCAGACTTGAATCCAACCTCTTCTTCCATCGGAAAGTTCGACTTCTACCCATCCATTTCCAGATTCACTTACTACAAAGAATCTCTGTCCAGGTGAGCCTTCTGCAACTTCGGCAGAAGAGGCTGCAGGACTTTCGAATATAGATGTTACAAAAGTAACCCGATCGTTAACTTCTGCAATTTGCCTTGTTGGTTGACCCATTGTTAACTTCACTTTAATATTTGGTGCGTCTATTTTTCTTCCATCTACAGTTTTTAATTCAAATTCTTCTTCTACATCTCCAACAAACAAAGGAGCTTTAGCTTTAAAATCGAATTTACCAGCTTGGAATGGTAATAAAATTTCTCCCGGTGTCATCACTCCAACCTGAGTTGTACTTAACCATTCATTATTAAAGAAAAATTTACTTAAATTGTCTCCAACTTTAGTAAGAATAATTTCGGAATTAGTTCCTCCATACATTCCATTCGAACCTTTGTTAGTTATATTTAATGATATTGTTACTTCATCGCCAGGGTTTATTGAAGTAGTTGGAACTTCAACTGAATCTACATTTGCTTTGTAGTCTTTTGGAGTTGGAGAAAATCTTGGTTTAACTGCATTTTTAATTTCATCCATGCTTGTTGCCCAGTTTCCAAAAATACTATCTTGTTCAATTGAAACTGTTCTTGTTGTTTGGTTTCGCACAAATTTCATCCCTTCAATAGAGATATTATCTGGGTTGATATTATTTTTATTTACAACTTCGGTAATTATATTAGTTAAAGCAGTTTTAGATTTCTGACTAAATCGTCCAGCAGATCTATTTGTCATATATCCAATTAAAACCATATCGTCTCCAATTCCATTAATTCTTATTTTTCTTTCTTCTCCACCCTTATTTCCTTTAAATATTTTTCCATCTTCGGAAACTAAATAATGAAAAGGAATATCGTTAAATCCGAGAACCTCTACTGTATAAAAATAAAGCCCACGGTACATTTCTTGTGAACTAAGTCCAACTTCGTCTGTGAAAGGATAAATTGGAATTACAATTACTTTGCTTTGCAAATTGTAGTTTGTATCGTCTCTTGTTTTCGAAGTATCTATGTTTGCATCTTGTGCTGTAATAACATTTAACACTTGAGCATTGACATTACCCATCAGCATGAAGATGCAGATGACTAGTGTAATAAAAGTAGTTGTATATTTTTTTGTTTTAGTTTGCATTTAGTGCTTTAAATAAAAATAACTTAAATCCCAAGGTATCTTTAATTTCTCCTTTTTTAATAGAAAAGTCCAGATCTAAAAGAAGTCGGGAAAGTTTTCTAAGTTTTTCCCAGCTAAAATTTTTAACTTTCTTTATATTATTTTGCAAGACAAAGGGATGTAAATTCAAGTCTTTAGGATTTAATCCGTTCTCTTGTGTATCTCTTATCTTTGCCAATAAATTAATTTCTCTTTGTAGCATCGCAATTAAATACTGAATACTTTCTTCGTACGTAATAAACTTATTGGTTTCTTCGAAAATTTGTTTAGTTTTATTTTCAGCAAATAAATCTAAAAATTTCCAAATATCTCCTTTTGCTTCTGTTCCAATTATTTCTCGCAATTCTTTGTCTGTAACTTGTTTATTTTCTTTCTTCTTTAAATACATAGAGATTTTATAAATCTCGTTTACTATTAACCATTTACTTTCTGTTATTCTCTGGGTGATATATTCTAATTGATCTCTATTTAATTTAATACCTTTTGAATCTGCAAACTTTTTTGTCCAGTCCATCATCTGCCATGGTTTAGGGAGTTCGAAATTTTGTAGTACTCCACTCTTTTTAATTTTCTTAATAAACGCCAGCCTGTTGTCTACTTTATCGTCGTTCCATAAATAAATCTCATACATATTTAGCTTTTCGAAGTTTGAATCGAAATATTCAAGAATTTTTTTGTTTTTAAATATTCGTTTTACAACAACAATTGGTTCGCTAGAAAACATGCCTACACCATCTAAATGAATAAGAATTTCATCTATGCTTTCTGAATCGTCTCCGTTAATTATTTTAATCTCAGCAGCTTTCTCTGCTGCACTTGCTTTGGCGTGCTGTTTAAGAGTTAAATAACTATCGTAAGTATTTTCTCCGCAATATAGCTTAATCATAAATTTTCACAGTTACGTCTACAGTTATAATAATTCTATTTTCTTCAATCTTAATATCGTCTACTCTAATACTATCTTTAAATCCAAGAAGTTCAGTAGTTACGTTTTTTGCAGAGGATGTATCTTTGCCTAATTTAGTTGTTGCTAAAATAGAAGAAGCCAAAAACTCTTCCACAGTTGAAGGTAAAGCAAATTTTGGTGTCCCTAGTTTTTTTATAACTATCGAATCGTCTTCAACCTTCAAAATTGCATGTCCTAAAACATCTTTTCCTTTTTTAATTTCTTTTAAACTCCATAGCAATTCAATTTCGTCTTCTTTTAAATCTACTTGTAAATCGTCTAAATTTTTAAGATTTTGTTTTGCTATAGAATTAACTTGTTCTTGGGTAATAATAATTTCATTTTTCCCATTATTCTTAATTTGATCTTGAATAAATTGCTTAGTTTCATCTGAGCTTACTTCGTTTGTGGCTTCAGATTTTGTAATAAATCTTCCATTATTCAAAAAATCTATTAAAGGATCTACAGCAAAATCTGGTCTTATAACTAAACAAGCTAAAGAAAATATACAACTAAAAATAAGCAAAATAACACACCCGCAACCCATTGTATGGAAATTGATGATGCTAAATTTTTTCCTTCTACTATTTTCTTCCACAAGTTAAGTATACCAGACCTACCCATGTCATTTGGGCATATATATTTTGTTACAATGAATTATATTAAATTAGTTAGAAATGTTTTTAAGAACAGTATTAATAAGCTTTGTTATTGGAGTAATATTAGCGTTTACTTTTGGATATTACGTTAACAATTTCTCTCCATTCGAACTTAGTAAAATTGAAGAATTAATAAAAAAACAAGAAGTTGAAGAGGGAGATTTTAATACCTTGAATGAAAAGATTTCCGAAATTATAGATGAAGGTTTAATTTTAGACTATATATCAATTAACGGCTATGTAGGATATGGCATTGCGATGATGAGTATTGTTTTTCTTTTTGCCTCTGTGCATATATTTTTCGATAAACTCTTCTTTAAAAAATATTATGAAAGAGCTTCTTTTTTCGATGCATTTAGGCGGGGGTTATTAATTGTTGCGTTTATAACAATAACTTTGTACTCAAAGCTAATTCTTTTGAATAGCACAGAAGTATTGGCTGCTGCATACATAACGCTAATTGCATTAGAAATTCTTGTGGCCAAATTCATAAAACCAGATATAAAGAAATGGATTAAGAGAGTACAAAAAAGGATTGGTAAAATTAACGATAAAAGTAAGTGAAGTCGTAATCCAAATTCTTAGCAACTTCCTCTCCTCCTACAAAAATTGCTGTTGCAATTGCATCTGCCATAGTGGTTGTTTTAGCCTTTACAAAAACAGTTTTGTATTTTTTTTTCGTAGGTTTGCCTGTTAACGGATCTATAATATGATGAAACTGCTTAACTTTTCTTGCCCAAGATCCAGAAGAAGTTACTGCTTCGTTTTCTAGTTCAATTTCTCCTACAGATTCTTTCTCCTCGGTTTCGGTATTAAACGAAGTTAGCGCAACTCGCCAAGTTTGTTTATCTTGGTTTTTCCCACTTGCATAAATATCTCCACCTGCATCTATTAAAAAATTATTTGTAATTTTGGCAAGTTGCGCAGCGGCCAAATCTACAGCATAGCCCTTTCCAATACTTCCAAGGTCTATTCGCTGATTTTCCATTAGTTTAACTTTCTTTTCTTTTTCGTTAGTTTCAATTTCTAAAACGCTTTTTCTCTTTTTAACTAAATCTTGAACCATCTTGTCTAAATTCGGATTATCTAATTTAGAAAAATCGTAGTTTTTATCGTAGCCGTAAACTTCTAAAAAATCTATTACTGTAGGATCGTACACACCATTTGTCTTATGTGCAAGCTCAAGCATTGTTGTTATTAAATCGAAGAATTCATCTGAAATCTTTACCCATTTGCCAGAATTTCTGTTTAGGTTTGAAAGCTCGCTATTTTCGTTAAATCGAGTGTATTGCTTAACTACTCTATCGAATTCTCCAAATGCTAGTTCTATGGCTGAGTTTATATCGTAGGTTTTTACTTTATCTTTAACTACTTTAAAAGTAATTAAAGTATTCATGAAATTTTTTTGAGATTCTATGACTTTCAGTTTATTAATCTAACTGAAACTATTTTAGCAAGGTTACCGAATATTTTGATAATAAAGATATAATTTTAATATTACAGTTGCTCCTTTCACTTTATAACCATCGAAGGGGTTATCTATTCCATGTTTCAAATTGTCATATAGACTGTAAGAAATAGGTTTTAAAATGTTTGTTATAAATTTAGTTCCAAAGCCAGTTGATTTAGCACTTAAATTGATCCATGCCGTATCTTTATTATTGCTTACCCCATTTCCGTTATCCATAACCACTATTCTAAGTTTTTTACCTGGAAAGTCTGGTTGAAATATAATCCACACATTAGGCGCCCCTGCCTTAATTGTAGAATTTGTTATCATCTCTTTCAAAGCTGTTAATAAGTCTGCACCTTTAAGAAAATCTTTAGAAGATATATCCCAATCACCACTTTTTAATTCCTCAGGAAATTCTATACAAACGGTTGGATGGTCTCTTTTTAATTTTTCAAATATTTCAGTTAGGCTTGGATTCTTTTCAAATAGTCGACCTGGTAAGTACTCAAAAAAGATTTGCATCAAATATTTCGACTCCTCCAGTGTTTCTCTTGCGAAATTAATAGCGTCTTCTGTTTGTTCACCGTCTACTTCATTTTCGTCAAAGCTTTCCTCTATTCCGTCACCTAGAGCCTCTAACGAAAGTCTAATTCCACCAAAAATATTGCCAACTTCATGAACCAATACTTCTATTTGAATAGGAGCGCAAACACCGTCTAAAAGCGCTTCTAGTTCTGAGCGTAACCTCTCGTTGTAAAATTGAAAAGTCTCTGGTGTGGTGTGGATAGAAAGATCTGTTATATGGTTAGCTAAATCTTTTAAATTTGCTAGTTTATGTTCGTCTAGGAGAGCTTCGTTAGGAGCCTCATGTCCTTGCATATAAATAGTTTCCGATTTGCCCTGCGCTAAACGTGTATTCGGGTTATATATACTCATTGCATATTACATCATCTGTTGACCAGTATTGGCAACAGATGTCTAGAGTCTTGCTGAGATGCTAATTTTGTAAGAAAGGTGTAAAATTGGCGATGGATGAAGCTGAAATTAAACAAAGAGCATTAAATTTCTTAAGGAATAATTCTCTTGCTACTCTTGCTACTACAGAAAAAAATAAGCCTTGGTTAGCTAATGTATTTTATGTTGTAGATTCAACAGATAATATATATTTTGTTTCTAAAGTCGATACTAGGCATGTTTTAGAAATGGTTCAAAACCCAAATGTTGCATTTGGTGTTTATAGCCCGGAAAGTAAACTTGGGAAAATAAAAGGCCTTCAAGCGGAAGGGAAAGTTTCTATTATGAAGAAAAATGAGATTAAGGCAGTGTTTGATTTATACGATGTTCAATTTCCAGAAGCTTTTGGCGAAGGGAAAAACTACAAAGATTTCGATGGGCCTTCTGCAGTTTCGCGATTTTACAAAATAACTCCAAATAAACTCTACCTTAGGGACACAGAAGCTTTTGAAGGAAAGAAAGAAATCACATTATAAATCCAAATATTCAATTAACAAATTCAAATTAATGTTTGTCGGAAGAATGGACACAAGATGATGAAAGAGAATTTTTGGAATGGATTGTTGATAGTGGTAAGAATTGGGATGATTATGGTTTACCTACTAATGTTAGATCAAGGGGCGGGGTTCTAGTTGAGCTGTTGTATGTCCCTAGGCTTTCGAAAAAAACTAAATCACCTAATGAAACTTCTCCAAATGACAAACTAATCATCGCTAAGGGTCATAACATACCCATAGAAATTGTAGATCCAAACGATCCAAATGCGCCACCATTGCCTACTATATTACCACCAGCTATTGAGCAATAAATTTCTAACTTCTTAGAGAATGAGCATCAAGTATTTTCTCAGTCATTAAGTTATTTAGGTATTTTGGGTTTTCCCTGTATAATTAAATATTCTTCCAGACTTAGTTTGGCGAGTATTACTTTTTAAAAATTTCTTATGGCAAGATTTCAAAGATATAAACTAGCATATGTTTATGCAGCTCTAGAACCACATATAGATGGAAAGACTATGGAAATTCATAGCGAAAAGCATCATCAGGCATATGGAGATAAATTAAACGCTGCTCTTGAAGGAACTAAGTGGGTTGAAAAAGAACTTCATGAAATTCTAATGAGCTTGGATAAAGTTCCAGAAAATATTAGAGCAACAGTTAGAAACAATGGTGGTGGATTGTTTAATCATAACCACTATTTCTCTATATTGAGCCCCGATAGTGAAAAAGCACCAGTTGGGCAATTGGCAGAAGATATAAACTTAACTTTTGGAAGTTTTGATACTTTTAAAGAAGAGTTTAGCAATGCAGGAATTAATCAATTTGGAAGTGGATGGAGTTGGTTGGCTACAGACGAAAATGGAGAGAATTTGCATGTTCATGGACATCCGAATCAAGATAATCCTTTAATGCACAATCATATTCCTGTGTTAGGAATGGATGTATGGGAACATGCATACTATTTAAACTATCAAAACAAAAGACCAGACTACGTTGCAAGTTGGTGGAATATTGTAGATTGGAACAAGGTTGAAGAAATTTACCAAGCTGCACTACAAAAGAAAGTAATGAGTTACTAATAAGTAAATTGTTATTAGTTATTAGTTATCAGTTATTGGAAAAGAAATTGTAGAAAATTTGTAATTAAGTAATTTAGAATCTAAAGATTCGTAATTGTGTAATTTCGTAATTACGATGAAATCCAATTACTTAATTACATTTCTTCGACAATGTCAACAGCGATATTCGGACAGCTCGGCTACAAGTAATTTCAAATTTGTTTAGTTATTGCTTTTGCCCATTCCGACATGTCGTCTAAAATTGGATCTTCAGGGTATCCATCTATAGTTTTAATTTCTCCAATTTGTATAACTTTATATTGATCTATCATCAACTTTGCTAAATTAGCAATTCCACCGCAAAAATGTTCGTAATGAGATTCTCCTAATCCAAAAAATGCTGCTTTTTTCCCTTCAATATTTGGTGGATTTTCCTTTAATATAGCAACAAAATCTTCTGTATCTGGCGGATAGTCGTTTTCGTTGTTATCCCAAGAAGAAGTTGAAAAAATAAAACAATCATATTGCTCTAATTCAGATACATCTTGAATATCGTACATACTCTTCAAATCTACTAATTCCCAATTAGTATCTTCTTTCAATACATCGTAGACCTTTTGAGCCACTAATTCTGTATTGAAGGTTAATGTGCCGTAAGCTATTAATAATTTCAAATGTTGTGCTTAAACTTGTAATTTTATCATAGTAGGCACTTGTATTCTTTTTCAAAATTTTGAACAATGAGTTAATTAATCTTTAACAAATGGAAAATTTCATTATTCTGTTGCTTTGCGGAATTCTCATCTTCAATTTCTTAAATTTATATGTTGCTGTAAGCTTTGTATGGTTTATTCAGAGTAGAAATGCCACTACTGCGAAGAGAGCTGTAAGTATTAAGAGCAATCCACTTTTTCAAATATACTTAGCTGGACCACTTCTCCCATGGTCTCATTTACACAAAACAAAAGCAGGCAAGTATTGGTACGACGATAGCGCGTGGAAAATGAATAAACTATTCATGTTGGCGTTTTTCGGTACAATCCTCTTCTTTAATGTTTTTCTGTTGCTGTTTTATATGTGGCAATAACCAGGGAAATTAGTAGAAATTGGAAATTCATAGAAATTAGTCGCAACAATTAATTTCAAATTTCTATAAGTTTCTATTAATTTCTATCAATGGGCTATAATTACCAATGGATAAATTGCCAATTACACTTGCCATAGACACTTCTTGTGACGAGACTTCTGCGTCTGTTGTTTGTGGTTTAGAGGTTTTATCCAATATTCAGCCTTCTCAAATTGAATTTCATACGAAATATGGAGGTGTTGTGCCTAGTATTGCTAGATTAGCGCATCAGGAAAGGATAAATGGAGTGTGTGAACTGGCTTTAGAAAAATCTGGCCTTACTTACGAAGAGTTGGATGCTATAGCGGTAACGATTGGACCTGGTTTAGCAATTGCCTTAGAAGTAGGTATTAGAAAGGCAAAAGTGCTAGCAGAAAAATTCAAAAAACCATTAATTGTTGTGAATCACATGGAAGGACATCTTTTTTCGTGCTTTGCAGAAAGTAAAGAATCTAGAATTCAGAATTCAGAATCTAGGAAAAACAAAAATGATGAATCAAAATTTAAAAGATTATTATCACCGGACAAAAATTACCCTTCTCTAGGCATTTTAGTATCTGGAAAGCATACGGAAATTGTAGAGATTGCTAAGTTTGGAGATTATAAAATTCTAGGCGAAACACTGGACGATGCTTGTGGAGAAGCCTACGATAAATGTGGGAGATTGCTTGGACTCGGATATCCTGCAGGTCCTGTTGTCGCGCGTTTCGCCAAAGAAACAAGGAAAGATTTTAAGTTTGAAAAAGTAAATCGAAATCAATCAACAATTTTAATTGGAACAAATAGCCAGACAGGTCAAGTATATGAATTACCCCTATCTATGATGCATAGCAAAGACTACAATTTTAGCTATTCTGGATTAAAAACTGCTTTTAAACATTTGGTCGAATCAAAATCAAAAGAGAAAGATTTAACAAAAACTCAAATTTACGATCTTTGTACAATTTTCGAAGAAGCTGCTCTGCTTCCAATAATTATTAAATTAAAACAAATTTTAAAAAGAAAAGAATATAAAGAAATTTGGCTTGGAGGAGGAGTTGCTGCAAATTCCAGATTACGATTTTTAATCAAGAAAGCTTTAAGAGAAGGTGATCATAAAATTGAATTTAGGGCTCCATATTCAAAAAAATTAACAACTGACAATGCAGCAATGATAGGTGTTGTTGCTAATTTAAAACTAGCATATGCATCGGTAATGCCGCTTAACGATCAAGTGAAGCGTGGAATTCTACATTCAAATTTTGAAAAAGTAGACCGAATTCCAGGGTTAAGATTAGATGAGAATATACAAGGTTAGGATTATCGAATGATCTGTGAAGTTAATAAAGAGAGTCATTAGTTAGCCACTTGAAGCCCGTCGCCAGGAGCTCTATTGCGTAAATGGGTTTACTTGCGATAATATTGGCTCAATACATTAAAAAAATTTTATGCTTTCAAAACTATTTACAGCTACTTTAATTGGACTCGACTGCAAAATTGTAGAAGTTGAAGTGGACTATAGAAAAGGAAACACTTCATTTTCTGTTGTTGGATTAGCCGACAGATCTATTCAAGAAGCAAAAGATAGAATTCCCTCTGCAATTCGAAACTCTGGAGCAGAATTTATCCCGATGAAAATTGTTATGAATTTAGCACCAGCTGAACTTTCAAAATCTGGTCCATGTTACGATTTACCACTTTCTGTTGGATATTTAATTGCTTCAGACCAAATAGAATTCGATCCAAAAGAAAAAATGTTTTTAGGTGAACTTGCTTTAGATGGAAGACTTCGACCAGTTTCGGGAATTTTACCTATTACAGATTCAATTAAAAAATTAGGATTTAAAGAAATATTTTTACCTTTAGAAAATGCGAAAGAAGCATGTTTAGTAGATGGAATAAAAATTTTTGCATTAGAAAACTTAAAACAAGTTATTGATCACTTTAATGGAACAAATATTCTCCAACCGTACAAAAAAGTAGATGAACCAATTTCTGAAGATATTACAATTCATCAATTCGACTTAAGCAATGTTAAAGGACAGAAACAAGCAAAGCGTGCCCTAGAGATTTGTGCAGCAGGAGGTCATAATACTTTAATGTCTGGAGTTCCAGGTTCAGGAAAAACAATGCTTTCTAGATGTTTACCAACAATTTTGCCAAGAATGACCACAGACGAAAGTTTGGAAGTAACAAGAATTTATAGTGTTGCAGGATTAACAGATACAGACAAACCATTAGTTAGTCAAAGACCTTTTAGAACACCACACCATACCAGTTCTCAAGTTGCTTTAGTTGGGGGAGGTGCACAAATTAGACCTGGAGAAATCTCTTTGTCTCATAGAGGAATATTGTTTTTAGATGAATTTCCTGAGTTTACTAAACAAGCGCTAGAAGCTTTACGACAACCACTTGAAGACAAAGTGGTAACAATTTCTAGAGCTTCCGGGAGTTTAACTTTTCCAGCAAACTTTATTTTGTGTGCTGCAATGAACCCATGTAAATGCGGATTTAAAGGAGATCCGATTAAAGAATGCAGCTGCTCTACTTTAGAAATAACTAGATATCAAAAAAGAATTTCTGGTCCAATTTTAGATAGAATCGATATCTTGCTAAATGTGCCAAAAGTAAAGAACGAAGAATTATTTTCAGAAGAAAAAGCAGAAACATCCCACGAGGTAGCTAAAAGAGTTCAACTTGCAAGAAATATTCAGCTAGAAAGATTTAAAGGAAGCGATTTTATTGCAAATTCGGACATGCATCAAAACGAAATTAAGAAATATATTGAACTTTCAGAACCAGTTAAACGTATTTTAAAAATGGCAGTAGAGAGAATGAATTTATCTGCACGGTCGTACTTTAGGGTTCTTAAAGTATCTAGAACAATTGCAGATTTAGTTGGAGCAGATAATATAGATGAAAGTCATGTAGCAGAAGCTCTAAGCTATAGAGTTGAGATTGGCGGATAAGGTATACTTGCAGATGGGCAATTACGAAGGTAAAAATATAATTTTCTACGATGGAGTTTGTAAGCTTTGCAACGGATTTACTAAATTTCTAATTAGATTCGATGGAAAAGATAATTTCAGATTTGTATCTTTAGATAGTGAATTAGCAAAAGCTCTTTTGAACAAATACAATATTAAACCAGAAGATAAAGACTCTGTGATTTATTTGCAAAACGCAGGAAATTCTAATGAAAGAATTCATTCTAAATCTGCCGCAATAATTAGAAGTATTGAGGATATTGGAGGAATATTTAGATTTTTTAAGATGTTTATATTAGTACCAAAATTTTTAAGAGATATAATTTACGATATTAATGGCAAACTTCGCCTTATTATCTTTGGAAGGTACGAAGTTTGCCCAGTCCCACCAGAAAATATTCGTCACAAATTTCTAACATGAAAGTTATAGATGTAGTTGGAGCAATATTAAAAAAAGAAGAAAAGTTTTTAATTGTTTTGCGTGCAGAAACTAGGCCTCAGCCGCTAACTTGGGCTGTTCCCTCTGGAAAAGTGGACCCTGGAGAAACTATAAATGAAGCAATAATTAGAGAAGTGTGGGAAGAAACTAGCTATAAAGTACCTATAGAAGATTTGAAATTCATATATTCTAAAGTTTACGATTTTAGTAAAGATGGATATAACGCACATTATCATGGTTATTCTATAGAAGTTCCTTTAGAATTTGAGAGTGTAGTAAAGCCAGATGAACATACTGATCATAGATGGGTAACACCAGAAGAATGTTTAGCTATGGATAATCTAATAGATGGATTTGAAGATGTTATTAAAACTGTTTTTAATCTTTAGTTATACTCAACAGATATTTATGTTTGTTTAAATATCTAATTTTAAATTCAGTATTTTCTTCAAATTCTGAAATGTAGTTGCATTGATCAATATTAGATTTAACAGTTTTATTTATCAGTTCTAACTTAATACTGCATAGTGTAACTTCTCCTTGAGATGTTGAATCTATATACTCTTCGAAGGAAACTGTTCCTACGTATTCAAAAGGACCTGTTGAAAGATCTGACATTGCTCTGTAAACGTTATAAGTTGCAGTAGAAAATAGAATTAGAAAAGTAAGCGCCATAATAATAGCTCCAGCTCTATGTACTTTAAGAAAATCTTTGACTGAATAAACTTGTTTTATTAATCCAAAATATACAATACTTAGAAGCAAAAGAAACATGAAAATACTAAAGCAAAAAAAGATACTAAACTCAATACAATTCTGCCTTCTAAATCTTGCTCCCAGGAAAAACTATTAGTTTGAAGTTTAGAAAGAGTTTGCGTTACTAAAAAGATCGTGAGAGGAAAAAGACAGAAATATGCAAACATCATACCCGAGCAATTAGTGAAAACAGAGTTTAGAAGTTGTAAATTCTTTTTCTTTTTTGCCATGTAAACATTATATTTCTTTAATTTTCCGTACACAAATAACCCATTCCCCTTTTGTAGAAACACTTTTCATTTGTTCAATGACAGAACTTGGAGTGCCACGAACAACCTTTTGAAACTTCTTGGTTATCTCTCCAACCAATGCAACATTGACGCTCTCCTCGAACATCTTTTTTAAAAGCTCAACAGTCTTAAGAATGCGGAAAGGTGATTCATAAATTAAAACTGTGCTTTGATCGTTTGTAAACAAATTGAGTAATTTTTCTGCTCTCCCACTTGTTCTGGGCAAAAATCCAATAAAAGAAAACCTATCTGTTGGTAATCCCGAAAGAACTAAAGCTGTAATTAGAGCAGTAGGTCCTGGAATTACATCTATCTCTACATCTTTTTCTATTAAATCTCGAATTAATAACCAACCTGGATCTGAAACTCCAGGCATGCCTGAATCTGAAACTAAAATTACATCGTTTTGTTCTAAATGTCTTATTACGTTAGGTAATATTCTTTCGTGGTTCTGTTCTCTATAAGAAATCAATTCTGCTCTATTGTCTATATTAATATCTAAATCCACTAAGAATTTGGCATATCTATCTGCCAATATCCTTTTAAGTTTTATGAATTCTCTTGTATCTTCAGCTAATACAACTTTCCCATCGTAAATATGTCTTAAAGCTCTAATAGAAATATCTTCAATATTTCCAATCGAAAGCCCAACAATAATAAGTTTGTTCATTTATAGTTCAGGAAAACTTCCTGCTTGTTTTTGCCAAAAAATATAATAAACGGCAAAAGCAATTATTACTAATAATACAACAAACTTTAACGTTTCTCTTAATAAATGTTTTTTTACTACACTCGATTTATCTAAATCCTGTACTTTAATTTTTCTCTTTGGTACTTTTAGCTTTTCAATTTTATGAACTTTAATTATGCCTTGAGATTTAATCGGCTTCTTTCTTGCAGGAACCGCCTTGCTGGTAGGTGCTTTCTTAGCAGGACTTTTTTTCAAGTCGCTAATGTAGCTTGCTTTAGATGAATTTGTTTTTTTAGCTTTATTTATAGTAGCTTTGCTTTTACTACTAGTCTTTTTTCTGCTGTCCATAGTGGTGTACAAGTATATAAAGTAATTATTGATTCTTTTGTATTTTGTTCTATTTCTATAGCACTTGGCTCTACAATACTAACTTCGAATACTTTATAGTTATATTTTTTATCTTCCCAAGTTAGTTCAAACGTATCTCCTTCTTCCATTTTGTCTAGATGGTAGAAAGTATTCGGACCTTCAGTAAATAAAAATCTATGTGCAACAATTACTGTATTTCCTCCTCTGTCTGGAGTGCTGGAGAAAGGTCTTCTCCAAAGACCTTTCTCCAGCACGGTTTTATCTTCTCCTTCGTAAATTACTCCATCTACAAATATTTTCGGAATTGAAAGTTTATTTTCAAAGTTTGAATTAATAACTTTATATTCCTCTATTTTGTTAACTTTACTTACTTCGCTAATCTCTAAATCCTTAATTTCAACCTGCCCATCGGCAGTTATTGGATTGGCTTTAACTTTTTTAAAGTTGTATTCGAACTCAGGCAAAAATGGAAATAATGCAATGTACAATGCAAGTATTAAACCTGCCAAAGACAATAGTCTATTTACTAATTTTAAGTTGCTTAAGAGTTTCCGATTCATTGTCTAAAGTCTTGTATGAAGTTTCTGCTTTCTCTTTTTAAAAAAATGTGTAATGTGGTGCATAAATCTATCCTCAAGTTCATAAACATTCAATTCAATAATTACTAAGAAAAGTAACATCCCAATAATTAAACTATCAGACAAATTCAAGCCAGTTTCTACTAAAGTGGTTTCACCCAAAACATTTCCTCTTGTTACATTCGAAGATAGAACAGTTGCAGATTCGTTCATACTAACAGGTAGAATACGAATTTCTGTTTCTCCTTTAACACTCCCAGGAAATTCTTTGCTAGGTTCTTCAATAACAAATTCAGGCTTTTCTTCTTCTTTTTTAATTAAAGAAAAAGCAATTCCAGCTTGCCCGGAAGTTAAATAATCTATTCTTGTTGAACTTCCCGAGCCTCCAGTTGTTCCTGTGTTTTGTCCAGATCCAGTGGTTTGTCCACTTCCGTTTTCTTCAGGTGCTTCCTCCTCACCTTCTTCAGACTCTCCGCCCCAATCTGGTCCTTTTCCCACTATTGTAAAATTGATGGTTCGCTCTCCCTGAACACTTCCTTTTGCATATTTCTTTGAATAAACCGTAGCCTTTAACTTTTGTTGGCCTGGAGTATATTTCCAGACTCCATAATCTGTCCCAGAATTTCCGCCTAACAAATAGGGACCATTATTTTCTGTTTTATACCCTTGTCCATTCAAACTAAACAACAAGCTTCCTATTGTGTCTGGTGAAACATAAGCTCGAATATTAATATTTTTTGTTGGTAAAGTTTCTAGGTTAATAACGTCTCCTTCGTTTAGTGGACCAATTTCTCTATCTGTATCTGCGTTAATTAGTGTAAATCGAATATTTCTCTGTGCACTATTAAGATCCTCTGGATATTCAGGTTGAACAGGTGCAGGAGTTTGCCCTCCCCCAGATGTTCCTCCAGATGTTGAGTTGTTTTCTGAATCTGGCCCATCTACAATTCCATCCACTATAATAAAGTTTTCAAAAGGACCTTCTTCATCTTGTGGATCTAAACGAACTGTTGCATATATTGTTGCTGTTTCGTCGGCTTGTAAAACATTTTCTCCATATAGGGCATCTATAACAGTACGTCCGTTAAAACTAGGATTAACATTTAGTCTTGAACTAGTTAAACTTTGAACTTGAAATTGTAAATTTCTAAAACTCTGCTGTAAATTATTTTGAATCTTAATTTCTTTTACGGGATGTTCTCCAATATTTTTAATCGAATATAAATAGTTGATTGTGAAAGTACCATTACTATTTTCTACAACATTTATAATTTCATTTTTAACTTCTAATGAATCTATAGATTGCGATTGGGCAGAGATGTGAATATTTGTTAACAAAACAAATATTGAAATAATTAGCGTAGGCAACAGTAACTTCCTCACGTGCTCTCTTTAAAATATAATGTTTTCTCATTATGGAGACATTTGTCGAAATTTTCAATAGCAACCGCGGGATATGATTAGTGGCTTAGGGAATTTTTTGTCTGAAAAAGTTGACTTCACAAAATATTTGTGAAAAGCAGATTAATTCTGGGCAGATTTCTCTACTACGAAAATAGTGGGATATAAACCTCCTTGTTCTACTTCAATAGATTTAATTATAGAAAGAGAGCTATATTTTCTGCATTCATCTTCAAATAATTTTTTTTCTTGAGTTAGAAAAACACCAACTCCATTTGTTATAAGTACGTCGTTTAATTTCTTAAATAAGATTTTATATATTTTCTTATTTTGCTCATGGTCGGAAACTCTAACTCCAAAAGGAAGATTAGAAACGAATTTTGTAACAGATCCTTTTTGAAGTTTAACTTGAGAAATATTGCTTCTAAAACAAACAAACTCCTTTTGGGAAAGCCCAGCATGCTTTGCATTTGCAGTTGTCCAATCTGCTGCTTTACCTAAAATATCTGAAGCTAAAACTTTTTTCGGTTTGAAATAAAGTGCAGCAGAAATTGCAATTGTTCCAGCGCCGCAAAAAGCGTCGTAAACAACGTCATTCTCATCGATTTTTGCGGCGCTGCATAAAACATAAGCTAACGCCGGATTAATTCCTGCAGGAGAAGTTTCGACTTTCCACTCTCTTCTAAATAAATTTCTAATTAACCCATTTTCTTTCTTTATTCGCAAAACAGAATATAAATCTCTAAAATCGTCAACGTTATTTAATTCGCTTTTGAAAGTTAAAAAAGATTTCTTCGTTTTAAGAATCTCTGCGTCTGGATGTTTAGATGCAAGTTCTTCTTTTACAAAGTGAATTGTTCCAGGAATAACTTGTAATTCATACTCTGTCATATTTGGTTAGCTTATAGCCAATAGCTAAAAATTTATATATTCTTTTGAATTTGATTTTTGGAATTTGGTGCTTGAATTTCTACAAAAATTTTTTTGTAGTTTTCAAAAGCTTTCTCCCAAGTAAATTCTTTTGCAAATTCCAAATTGTTCTTAATCATTTTCATCCGCAAATCGTAATCTGTAATTAAAGTATTCAGAATTTCTACAAGTGCATCTACATCTCCAAAGTTATACGAAAATCCAGATTTGCTGTTTATTAAAAGATCAACTGCATCGTTTTGATTAGTTGTAACTATAGCATTTCCTTTTGCCATTGCTTCAATTAAAGCTATTCCTGTAGCTTCGTATTCGCTAGGTAGAATATTAATTTGGGATTTTTCATGAAATATTTTGTCTCGCTCTTCATCCGAAGGCGAGTAAATGAATTGAACACAATCTTGCATCCCTAAGTCAGCAGTCATTTTTATTAACTCGTCTGTGTAGCCTGCTTTTCGTCCCATAATAAGAAATTGAAAATTAGATCCTGAACTAAATTCAGGATGACTACGAACAACGCCTAAAGCCTTTATTACGTCTTGAATTCCTTTGTACTTCTCCATTCTGTTTAAAAAAGTGATAATGACGGTTTCATCTTTAGAAATTTTTCTTTTGTCCTTTTCTATATAGCTAACATCAATTCCATTTTGTACAACTCTAATCTTTTCTAATTTAATTTTATATTCTTTTGTTAACCATTCTTTCTGCACATCTAAAACCGCAATTACATAGTTATAAAGCCAAGGTAATATAATTTTTAAAATTTGAGTGTAGTAAGTTTTTATAAATCTTCTAATTAAACTGGTAGTGCTAATGGACATGAATGGTCCATGCGGAGTGCTTATGAATTTTGTTTTTCGAGAAATTATTTTCTTGATTGTCAAACAAAATTCAGTCCAAATGAAGCCAAATCCAGAAACATGAATTACATCATATTTTCTTAAAAGAAGCTTTGGTAGAAGCATTGGGTAAAATCCTGCATATAGCTGGTTATTAATTTGCCACATTCGTTCTATTTTTATCCCTTTGTAAGTTTCTTTGTATTTCCAATTCGCATAGTCTTTTCCACGAACTTCAGTTGTTAAAACATGAACATCGTGGCCTTCTTTTACCATGCGCTCTGCTAAAGCTTCAAAATTTCTTTCGACGCCTCCTTTCCAAGGATGAAATCTCGGGATTATATATAAGATTTTCAACTTTTTATCCATTTAGAGCATTTTCTAATTGAGATTTAAATTCCTCGTTGTTTCTGTAGAAATAAGATTTAACTCCGTTGCCATTAGCTAAATCTACATTAGCTTGATCGTCGTCCCAGAAAATTGAATTAGGTCTATTTTCTTCTCCTTCTTTCTTAAATAATTCTTCCCAAAACTCAACATCGTGTTTTTTAAATCCTAGTTCAGAAGAACTATATACTCTATCGAAAATTCCAAATTCATTTAATATGTTTATCATAAATTCGGTTTTGTATTTTTCATTGTCTGTAGCCACAATAAGTCTAAATTTATGGCTAGTTTTAAGTTCAGTTAAAAGATCTAAAAGTTCCTCGTTAATTCGCATTTCGCTTTCAAACCATTTCATTAAAAAATCGTCCATAGTCCCTTCCCATTTCCAATCTTTAAGAACTTTTGGTAATTCTTCTTTTAAATCTTTTTTGCCCACTAGAATATCTTGAAATACTCCGGAGAAAAATGGTGTAATTGTTGTAGATTTATCCAATTCTGCCTCGGAAGCATATCTGTCGGTGAAATATCCATCCCTAAAGCTTATTACCCCATCTAAATCTAAAATTATAATCTTACTCATTAATCATATTTAAAAAATAATCGTAGACGATTTTAACATTTGCAGGCTCGTTTCGGGTTCCTCTTTTGCCTTCTGGAGCTAAGAATGGACCATCTGTTTCAAAATATATTCCTTTTTTATATAAATCTTCAATTGAAAAATCCGCAGGCACCTCTTTTCCCAAGATTTTCTTATACATTTCCCTTAAGTCATTTGCATTTTTAAAAGTAAAAATGCCATTTACCCCTATACCCCAGCCTAAATCTAGAATCTGCTTTGCTGTTTTGTATGTTCCTGTATATGAATGAAAGATGCCAGTTACGTCATTTGCTGATCTTTTAATGAAGTCTACACATTCTTGCTCCGCTCCCCTAGAATGAATAGTTAAGGGTAATTTATATTTTGAAGCCAATTCTAAATGGATATTAAATAGCTTTTTTTGCAGATTCAAAGATGCTTCAATATCATTCTGTGAAGCTGGATGACCCACAGCCCAGTGATTGTCCATCCCGCTTTCACCAATTCCAACTATCAAAGTGTGGTTTTGGTTAATGAGATCATCGAGAATTTTAAATTGCTGTTCAAACCAGCTGTTTTCAATATCATTTCCTATAAACAAAGGAGATCCAGGGATGAAAACTTCAGGATCAATCCCTACAAAACTTTTAACCATTCCACTCGAAGATTTGGAAATTTCAATAGATTTTCTAGAGCTTTCAATATCTATACCAACGTCCCATATTTGCGCCACTCCTGCTTCTCTGGCTTGTGTAATCAATCCTGCTCGGTCTTTATCGTAAACAACGGAATTTAGATGGCAATGAGAGTCTATTAGTCCTTTTGGTTGTGTCATTTATTTAGAATTATTACCTAAGTATACCCAATTTAGCCTTGTTAACATAAGCCCTATCTGATAAAATCTCATACGTATAAATAATTTATTGAATCTATGGCAAATACAAGTTCTGCAAAAAAAGCAATTAGAGTTACTGCAAGAAAGACCTTAATTAATGCTAGACGCAAAAGAGATTTCAAATCTACTAGAAATGAAGTTTTAAAGGCTGTTAAGGCAAAAAACAAGAAATCTGCCGAATCCCTAATGCCAGAAGCATACAAGGCAATTGACAAAGCTGCTAAGATGAATATAATTCATAAGAACACTGCTGCTAGATATAAATCGCGATTAGCTACCAAAGTGGGTTCTATTGAATAATTCTAAGTTTTAAGCTGATTAAAGTGTCGAAGTCTCTAGTAAAGTTAATTGATTTCTCTCTATTACCTGCTCTTATTTTGTTGGTTGGAAAAGCTGTGGGCATACTTCTAACATCAAGGCTTTTCGGTACATCTCTATCTATTCGAGAATATTCAAGTAGCTTATTTTCTGTTACACCTGTGGTTCCAGCTGAAGATCTAAAATTTATAACCACTTTCTCGGATTTATTTATGTATATTGGGATTGCAACATTCTTTTCTTATGTTGTTATTAAAGCAGTTTTTTTCCATAATACACACGTTAAACCAAAATTAGTTACTGCATTGGCAAATCAAAATCTATTAAAGTTAGTTCAAAATACCTACGAGATTTATCATATGGGGGCTATTGCGCTAATTTTTACTTGGATGGCTAATGCAATTATTATAGTTAATGCTCTTTCTGGAAGAACTTTCCCCTGGTTAGCTATAGCATCTCTTATCTCTGCAGTTTCAATTACTGCAATACTACTGTTGGATGTTTATAAAGAAATTGAAAATATTAAGCATAAGCCAGGTAGCTACCAGTGGATTTAAATAAAATGACTAAATCCTAAGTACTAATGACTAATTAGCTCGAAATTTAGTCATTCGGGTTTAGAGCTTAGTCATTTCTTGTTCAGTACCATCCTTCCACTATTTTCACACTCATTTTGGTTGATTGGTTAGTCATAAGTTCTAGAATTCTTCTATCTAAATGGTTTGCTCCTCTGTTTAAATTAAATCCAAACGTTCGGTCGGATTCAAAAGAACTTTTTCTAAGTACAATTTCGTGGTTTGAATTGAATTTTGGATTAACAGTGCATTTGAATTCCGAACTAATATTATCCACTGTGCAAATAAATTTAACTTTTCGATCAAATTTTTTTAATTCTTCTAATTCAAAATCTGCTTTAATACCCACAATACAATCGCCTCTCTCTGTAAGATCTATGTCTTTTGTAAATTCTAGAGTTTTAAAATGTGTAGCTTTGATGTTTGGATGCCCGAAGCAAACAAAGTCATACGTTCTACGTTCTACGTCATTCGGAGTAGTCTTGAGGTTTAGGTCTATTTTTTTATGTTTTATTTTTAATGTTTTATGTACACTTCCCTCTATTCTATAAACTTCCCTATCTCTCTTGTCTAAAATCTTCTTCCCCCATGGAGATTGGATTTCTGCTTTTTCTTCTTCAGATAGAATTTTAATATTTTCAATTTCTATATCGAATGCTTTGAATTTTTCTCTTAAATTTTTCTCTAAGTAATCAAAATCCAGTTCTGGTAGTTCTCTGTCTGTCATAAATTCGCTTTCGAATTTGGAGTCATAAGTTAGGTAAATAACCAAAGAGGCATTTGGTTTTGCGATTTTGCAGATATTCTGCAAAATCGCATCTTCTCCTCTAATAACTCCTTCTAGTAAGCTTCCCCATGGGAAATTAATTTGAATTTCATTTGCAATATTTTCTAGCTCATCTGGTAGATTTTCTACACCAGAATAGATATAACTTAGATTTTCTAAACCTCCCCTTTCCTTCTTCTTTAAAGACTTTGCAGAAATTTCTTCTAAATCTTTGTAATTTGCATCTATCCCAATAAAAAGCTTACTTTGGTCATTTTTGGCTAAATTATAAATCTGTTTACCATTCCCACACCCTAAATCCACAACCACAGAGGTGTTTTCGATACCAGGTACTAATTTCCCTATGTTATTAACTTCAACTATCTTTTTGCTTTTAATTTGTTTAATCATTAAAGAATTATAACTCACCTGGATGCTGAATTATTCAATTGAATAGTAGTGTGTTAAAATTTGTCAATGGAATCCAACAGATCTGCAAAATATTATTATCAAAATCTCGAATTTAGGGATTAATTTTGCATATCTATATAAATTAGTAATTAATCTCGAGAAATCGGGATTTTTTTATGGACTTTAGGAAAAACATCAAGAAAATAGGTTACTACTTTCATACTCATCTCTATTGGAGGTGATAAACCTTTGTATTGTTAATTTTAAATATTATTAATTATTTATGAAATTTACTGTTGGGATTATTGGAAATGGACGATTTGGAAATTTACTTTTCGATATTTTTTCAAAATCTGAAATATTTCACACTAAGCTGTTTTCTAGAAAAGCAGAATTAGATGGGATTGAATTCTTTAGTTTGGAAGATGTTTGTAAAAGCGATATTGTTATTCCTTGTGTACCAATTTCAAAGTTTGAAGAAACAATAAATTTAGTTAAAGATAAATTGGTTTCTGGATGTCTTGTTGTAGATGTTTGTTCTATTAATCTAATGCCAGAAAAAGCTATGAAGAAAATGTTAGATAAAAAAATAGACCTACTATCTACACATCCAATGTTTGGACCCGACTCCACTAAGAATGGCACTTTTTTTGAAAACTTAAATTTTATTTTTCACCCTACTCGAATAAACGATGCGGAAAAGTGCAATGCGTTCTTGAAATTGTGGAAAAACTTAGGATGCAATATGGTCCCTATGACTCCAGAAGAACACGATCGCCAGGCAGCATTTACCCATGCATTTGCCTTTCTTGTAGGAAAAGTTGGCATGAATATGAACGTTAGGAAGAATACGATTTCCACAAAAGGATTTGATTGTTTAATGTACAATCAGCAAGCTATAGAGAACGATTCGAGCCTGCTATTTCAAGACATGATGTTGTTTAACCCATTTGCTAAAGAAATGTTAAGCCAATTCGAGAAGGCTTTAGAGAATATACGAGTCGATTTAGAAATAAATTAGTTCAGTATTGTTCATTCGAATTTCGAAAGAATCGATGGAAAATGCTAATATTTGCAAGAGCGCTAAGTATACTTTAATTTAAACTATATGAAATTTACAAAACAAAAAATATTAAGTCTTTTAGAACCTATAAAAATTGCAAAGATAGTTTCTGTTAAAAAGCACGAAAATGCAGATAGACTGCTAGTTGTTACCCTTCGACAAGCTCAGGGTGACACATCAGAAGAAATTACAGTCTGTACTGCAGCGAATAACTTTTCTGAAGGAGATTTTGTTCCATATCTAGGGGTGGGTGAAATTGTTCCAGGATTTATATTTAAAGATGGCACTGAATTAAAACTAGAAGTTAGAAATATGCGAGGCATAGATTCTCATGGAATGATTTTGGCTGAAGATGAAATTGGGTTAAGTGAAGACCACGGGGGAATCCTTATCCTTACAGATAAAATTACAAATTACAAATTACAAATTACAAATAAAGCTCCAAACCCTGAGCTTCAAACATCAGAAGAATTTATTGGCAAATCAATAGTCGAGATATTATCGGAAGAAGATTTTGTCAAAATTTACAAATTAGCCAAAGTTATAGAAATTACTCCTGAACTACAAAAAAGAATAGATTTGGTAATGTCTGTAGGAGATCCAGCAACAGGTGGTGAAGTAGTTGGAGCAGATCAGTTAGCAGAGATTTTAACTTCTGGAGAAGAACTTTTTACTTACGATGGATTTGAACCTTCAGGACAAATGCATATTGCTCAAGGAATAATTAGAGCAATCAATACAAATAAAATGATCGAGGCAGGATTCATATTCAAAATGTGGGTGGCAGATTGGTTTGGATATTTGAATAACAAAATGGGAGGAGACATGGAGAAAATTCAAAAAGTAGGAAAATACTTTATTGAAATTTGGAAAGCATGTGGAATGAATTTAGACAAAACAGTGTTTTTATGGACCAGCGATTATGTTGGACAAAGAGAATACTGGGAATTGGTAATGAAGATTTCTAGATCTGCAACTTTAAAAAGAATTTTAAGAACAACCGAGATAATGGGGCGAACAGAAACTGACGATCTTTCAGCAGCTCAAATTATTTACCCTTGTATGCAAATTGCAGATATTTTCTATGTTATGAAATGCCAAGTTACACAACTTGGATTAGACCAAAGAAAAGTGAACATGTTGGCAAGAGAAATTGGCTCAGAGTTAGGGTTTTGGAAACCTGTAGTTGTTAGCCAGGGAATGTTACAAGGATTAAGTAAACCTCTTCCAAAAGATGCAGATCCAACTGAACGTGCAATTTCTATGAAAATGAGCAAATCTAAACCAGACACTGCAATTTTTATGACAGATTCAGAAGAAGATGTAAAAAGAAAAATTATTAAAGCATATTGTCCTGAAGGAGAGGCCACTGATAATCCAATTCTTGCGTACTGCAAACAGCTAATTTTTGAAGCTAGCCACTTAATTCGGCAAAAACCACTTTTGGAAGATGGAAAATTTATTGTTGAAAGAGACGAGAAATTTGGAGGAAACATTACCTACTCTGCTTATGCAGAATTAGAAAAAGATTATGTAGAAAAGAAATTGTTCCCGTTGGATTTAAAGAATGCGGTAATTAAATATCTAAATGAATTATTGCAACCAGTTAGGGATCATTTTGAAAACGACGCAAATGCAAAAGCGCTACTTGAAGAAGTAAGAAGTTTTCAAGTTACAAGATAAATATGCAAGATAAAAAATTTTTAGAATTAACAATTCAACTTGCAGAAGAAGCTTATAAACTCAATTCCATTCCAATTGGAGCTGTGCTTGTGGATTCTGAAGGAGAAATAGTTTCCAAAGCTTTTTGTGAAATGAAAATTACCAACGACGAAACTGCACATGCAGAAATTCTTTGTATTCGCCAAGCAAAAGAAAGTGTTAATCCAAAACATAACCCTCAGAAGTTAACAATGTACACAAGTTTAGAACCTTGTTTTGCTTGCACATATTTTATTACTCGAACAAATATTAAAAAAGTTGTTTGGGCTTTGAGCGATCCGTTGGGTGGAGGTATGACAGAACTAAAAGACTCACCAAAATTAAAAAAAGATATTGAAAATATTGAGCAAATTGCAGAGCCGTATGCAGGAATAAAAATAGAATCTAAAGCTCTGCTCCGGAGTTACTTCGAGAAAAAAGGAAAAGTTGAAATGGTTAAACTTTTTTCTCTTTAAAATAACTATAAGTTCTATTTTTCACAAATTCATTTTGATAAGATCGGATGTTTAAAAATAAAAAATGGTTTTAGCATTAGAAGCTCCTAAGTTAATAATCGAGCAGACAGGTATTCCTGGCATAGTTCAAATCATAAACCCCGCAGCAGTCGATATAGGAAATAACATATTACAATGGTTGACTGCTTGACTTGCTGAATATAATGGAAACCCACGAGTAAATCTAACTCCTCTAAACGGGGGAGCAATCCCAAATATATTATTTGCAAAAGCAATAGGATTAGATCCTGGAGATGTAATTCCAGTGTATGGAGTAAAAGTAGATTATACAGATGTAGCAAGTGGGGAAAAAAATCATAGAAAAGCCTCCATACTTCCACTTCAAACTATAGTTGATTTAGGAAATTCTGATAAAAAAATACAAATCGTGGATGACATGATAGATGTTGGAGAAACAGTAGATGGTATAAATAATGCTTTAGTTAATTCTAAGAGACAAATAGATGTAGGAAATTTCTTAACTAGAAAACCTGAAAGCAAATACGAAGGTGGATATTATGAATTAGTACAAAAATGGATTACAGCAGGATATTTTCTTGATGGCGGTTTGATTGAAACGAATTTGATTTCAGATGAGCTTATAGAACAACTATTCCTGGATCCTGAACTAAATCTGATGGAACTAATTGATTTTATTGAGATAGATTTAGCACGGAGTGATAAGAAATGGGTATTTCAAAATTAGTAAAAGGATTAGATAGATTGGCAAATATAGTCTTAGCAAAAGAAGATATGGATGCTTTTAACCTAGCTCAATTTCACAAATTTGATAATTTGAAGAAATATGTTTTGTTGGTTAAAAATAACCAGCTTCCAATCAATGTAGTTTCT
>Ga0163144_10001280_pt1 | contig 59393 bp, 48 predicted proteins | sample OliLak19BULKMAT1_FD_123175 | JGI IMG/M metagenome (GOLD analysis project Ga0163144, IMG submission 123175) | Freshwater microbial mat bacterial communities from Lake Vanda, McMurdo Dry Valleys, Antarctica - Oligotrophic Lake LV.19.BULKMAT1 | ecosystem: Environmental > Aquatic > Freshwater >...
TCGCGTTTCGGCGCGCATGGAACGATTTGAAAAGTCGCGCGGGCGCCGCACTTGAAAATCGCTGGCGACCGCTCCACCTCGCCCCCGCCGCCTGACAACACTGAATTTCAACGGACTGTTAGGTTGACGAATCTCAACGGATTCAATTCGACCATTCCCGTCAATCACGCCGGAATATCCGCCGTTGGCATTGCGCACGATCGTGCGACGGTTCTCGACCGCTCGTAGCCTAGCCATTGCCAACAACTGCTCGGCCAGAATCATTGTCGGATCCGAGGCCTCGTTGGCCGGCACCAAAATCATGTCGCATTGCGCCATTTTGCGCATAAATCGGGTGAAACCAATGTCGTAGCAGATTGCCAGACCAATCTCATTCCCCGCTATCGAGAAAGTCACTATTTCCTGACCGGCCGTAAGATCTGATTCCGAGTAGGGAACAAGGTTGCACTTGTCGTAACAAATCCTGGATCCGTGGGTCTCGACAATGGCGGAGTTATAAGTCCTATCTCCAACGTATCGCAGACATCCCTGAACCGTTGGACAATACGCTATCAGCTCTTCCGGCTCTGAGAACGCACATTCCGACCACAACGCCAAGTCGACGTTCGAAGGAATCTCGATTTCGCGACCCGGAATCAAGGCAACCGCCGGACCGGCCGTGAACTTCGCCGTCTCAATCCGAAACTCACCGTAGACGATCCCCGCCAGTATGAACAGCGCTGGCCAGGCCGGAATCCGTCGTTCGACAAGGGTATCGGCGACGACTCCGCCAAACATCGCCGCCATAAATCCGACGGCCCATACCCCGCCGATGTCGGCAACTTGACAGCCGGCGATAAAACCTGTCTGCGAGTAGCCCAGAGCAAGCCAAGGATACTGCCCGCCGACGAAACGCCCTCCTTCGAATCGCAATAAATCGCCGACGGTCCAGACGATGGGCATCACGATCCACATTCGCCAGTGCGATCGCATCCGAGACGCGAGCCAGAGCACGACCGGAAGCACCGTGCCGAAATACAACCCCAAGAGGAGCCAGTTTCTTAGGCGTGCCTCTGTCAAATCCGGGTTGCTATAGCAAGTGGTCATCCAGGCGACACCTGCCAGCTGGAAGACGACGCCGGCGACATAGGCCGGCAACCACTTATATCGGCCGACGCGGACTACCATCGCAATGACGGCAAGCGCGAACCATGAAAACGGTGTCAAACTCGGCGAGTGAAACGATGTGCCCAAGATCAAACCGGCCACAACGAGTGCTGCAGCAGACCAGGGATCGCCAATGGCTCGCATTCTTTCCAAGATAGACGCGCTGAACTGCGAGTCAAGGCTCCGCAATCGGCCTGCCTACTGCTGCGTCTGAGCGCGGCGCAACATCGTCAGTGCGGCAGGCCCGGCAAGCCGTCGATGCTGTGCTGGTTCTTCTCGACCTGGTAGGCCTCGACCGCGGCGCGGCCCTTCTGGTCGGCCCAGGCGACCAGTTGCGTGCGATCCTCAACGTACTCGTAACGCGGCACGCCAAAACCGCAGGAGTCGGCGATCCGCTCCAGCTCGATGACCATGATCGACCGCGCGCTGGTGTAGCTGGGAAACTGCCCGGCCAAGGCGGACCACTCAGCGTCGCCCGGCACGACCGCCCTGCCCCGACCATATAGCCGCACGATCCGCGGCCGGCCAGAGAAGGCACACAGCAGGATCGTGATCCGGCCGTTCTCGCGAGCGTGGGCCACGGTCTCGATGCCGCTGCCCGTCAGGTCCAGATAGGCCACCGCGCGCGGACTGAGCACCCGCAACGAGTCGAGCCCCTTGGGCGAGAGGTTGATGTGCCCATCGGCCGCCAGCGGCGCGGTGGCCACGAAGAACATCCGCTGCTGGGCGATGAACGCTCGCAAGTCGTCATTGAGCTCGGTGTACTCGCTTCCCACTTTGGACCTCCCTCGTTTCTCAGACCGGTTCGCTTCACTAGAGCGGAGCCTAGGTGAAGAGGTTCGCACCGCCGGGCGAGACCTTCTCAGCCGCGAGCATTGCACGGCGGCAAATTCTAGCAGTTGGACTCCGCTGGTCGCAGCGCGATCGGACCACTGAGGGGTCGGCGATCAGAGCGATGTACAGATTGAGCGAGGATGAGGTCAAACTGACGACACGGACCACGGTTGCTTACTTCCGGTTCAAAAAAATCATTTCGACGCAGTGCGGAGGAAAGGCCGGGAATGGCCCTATGCCCGGACTAACCCAGTGGCGGGAGTGCCGAAACGGCTCAGTTGGCACACAGCTTGCAGAATCGTTAGCGACCAGGCTAGACGCCGAACGGAGCGCGGTATGATGACGCGAGTCACTTCCTGGCGCTGCACACATTTCTTATCGGGCACTTCTCGCAACGGGGGCGGTAATGAAACGCAACGAGGCTTCCTGCGGCGGTACGTCCTGGTGGCAGCCACGACCTCACGCAGCGCACTTCGCGCTGGCCGCGATCTTGGCTTGTGCGACCCTTGGAGGCGCGGCGCAACCGGCGCCGTCAGACGCCCTGCCCGGCGACCGGCAACCCCTGCCCGGTGACCAGCAACCGCTAGGGGGAAATGAAGCCGGACCCGCGCTCGGCGCCGCTGACCCGACGGCCGCCAGCGATGACATGGAAGTGCTCACGCGCGGGCCGGTGCACGAGGCCTTTGCCGAAACGGTCTCGTTCAATCCGCAGCCCGGTCCGGTCGTGCCCAAGGCCGCGCCAGAAGCGATCGAGGAGCTGCCGCCGGATCAGAAGCCCGAGGGAGACAACGTCGCCTGGATCCCCGGCTACTGGTCGTGGGACGACGAGCGCCGCGACTTTCTGTGGGTAAGCGGCATCTGGCGGGCTTTGCCGCCGGGTCGCCAGTGGGTGCCCGGCTACTGGCGCGACGTGCGCGGCGGTCAACAATGGGTGAGCGGCTACTGGGCCGACGCCCAGGCCACAGAGGTCGAATATCTGCCGCAGCCGCCGGCAACGCTTGAGGTTGGGCCCAGCACGGTCGCCATTTCCAACAATCAGACCTGGATTCCCGGCACGTGGATCTGGAACGTCTCGCGCTACGCGTGGCGGCCCGGCTATTGGATCCAGCCGCAGCCGAACTGGGTCTGGGTGCCGGCGTCTTACGTCTGGGCGCCCGGCGGATACATATTTGTGAACGGCTACTGGGACTACGAGCCGAACGCCCGAGGCGTGCTTTTCGCGCCGATCTACTTCAACCGCGGCGTGGTCGCGCGGCCAGGGTTCTTTTATTCGCCGCTGGCTGCCATCAACCTGTCGGTCTTCAGCAATCACCTCTTCTGCCGACCCGGCTTCAACCATTACTACTTTGGCGATTACTACGCCCCGAACTATCTGGCCGGCGGTTTCTATCCGTGGTTCAGCGCCGGCCGCAACCGCGGCTACGACCCGATCTGGGCCCATCAACGCTGGACCAACCGCAACGATCGCGATTTCGTGCGCACGGTTGAGAGCGGATATCGTGACCGTCGCGACCATGTGGAGCAGCGGCCGCCGAGCACATGGCACGACAAAGCGATGGTTGGCAACGGTCCGCAAGGAAAACCAGGCGCTCGCCCCCAAGGCCCGCAACTGGGAATGACCCTGGACCAGGTCGCCAAGACGAAAGACATGCCGCACAAGTTCCAGACGTTGGACAAAGATGCGCGGCAGCAGCTGGCGGCACGCGACAAAGAGCAGATGCAGCACATGCGCGAGCAACGCCAGAAGGTCGAGTCGCAGACCGCGGGCCGCGACCCGCGGCGCCCCACGAAGATGGTGCTTCCCAAGAGCCACATCGCCGCGAAGCCGATCACCGAGGCAGGCCAGGAGAACGCGCCGCCGTCGGTGCCGGCCGGAGCCAGAGTACATGCCACGGGCTCGCAGAACACGAATCGGGGCGATCGACGGCCAGGCCAGCCGACGATCCCTTCGACCGACAAGCAGCCCACTGTCGGTCAGCCGGGCAGCGGCGGACCGAACAAGCAACTGCAAGATCCAGCCGGACGGCGACGCTTTGGCGCTCCACCGTCCGCAGGCCAACCGACGCCGGGGCAGAACCTGCCCGGTCAGCCGTCGACCGGGCAGCCGCCGCTGGGCGATCCGGCAAAGGGCGATCCGGGCAAGCGCCCTGGCACGTTCAATCGCAAAGTATCGCCGCCGAGCAATGGCGAATCGAAACCGAACGAACAAACTAAGCCGCCCGGCAATTCAAACCGCCCGGGCCGGCAATTTAAACCGCAGACGAGCAATCGCCTGCCGCTGGACGCCGGGGCCGCGGGTGTGCAAGGTGGCGCGCCTTCGCAAACGAACTCGCTGCAGCAGCCGCATACCATCAACCAAGGCAACAACACACCTCGCTCGCAGCCATCGTTTGATCCGCGCCGCAGCCGCGGCAATGCCAATCCGACGCCAGGCAACTCGTCGCCTGGCAATCTCGGTCAACAAGGCAACCCCGGACAGCAGGGCGCGGTAGGACAGCCCTCGGGCGCAAACAACTTCAATCGGCAAGCGCCATCGCAACGCCAGTTCACCGCCCGCGGCGGTGCGCAAACTCCGGCGGCGACTGCGGGTCCCAAGCCACAAGTGCAGCCGCAGTCTCAGGCGCCCACGCAAACTGACGCAAAGCCCGGGCCTGGCGACGGCGGCGGTCGACGAAAATTTCAGGACCGAATCGTTAGTCGCCCTGCTGCATTTGGGCAGCCCTGTGTGGTAATCTTACGAAGCGCCGGGGACGTTGCGTGAGCACCCTCTCTGGTGAGATCGCTAGCGCGCGGGCGGCGCGGTTCGCGATCAATCTCGACGCACACGGCGCGGGATGGCCCCGACGTCTGCAAGAACCACATTACGACTGAGGTTGACCCATGATGAACCGCACCATTGCCCTCGTTGTTGGATTCGCCACAATCTCGTTGGCCTCTCAAATCGCCTGGGCCCAACGTGACGCCGCCAGCAAGATCGACGGCGCCGCCTACGAAGCACCCTACTTCTATGACACCGCGGGCGCTTACCAAAGCAACGCTTACACCCACGCCCAGGTCCTGACCTCCGCCACGGCCAGCGGCGTGGCCGTGCCCAAAGCCGTCGCCAAGGAACATACCGACGCAATTCGCGCGAACCTGAAGTCAGCTGCCAAGCACCATGCCAGTCTGCGGCAAACCGCCAAGGGCAACGCGGCGGCCGCCAAGCACTTGGACGCGATCGACGCGCACCACAAAAAAGCCCTGGGCCTGGCCGACGAGATCGACACCGCCACCGCCGGCGGCAAGGGAGACGCGGCCAAGGTATACAAGCTCTCGTCGTCGCTATCGGCCGAGCTCAAGGCGGCGCAGGACAAGCACAAGCACGTCGCCGACCACTTGCAGGGCGACAAGAAATAGCAGCGACGGGCTGCCTTCGCGCTGACGTTTCATGCGCTGACGAGACCTGAAGATGGCCTACAGCAAGTCGCTCTGCGGTCGCGTGCGCGAAGCACTGGCCGGCGAACGGGGTGTTACCGAGAAGAAAATGTTCGGCGGCGTCTGCTTTCTGCTCCGCGGCAACATGCAACTGGGCATCTGGCAGGACGCGTTGATCGTGCGGCTCGGCGTGGACGCGGCTCGGCAGGCCCTGACCGAGCCGTTCGTGCGACCCTTTGACGTCACCGGCAAACCGATGCGCGGTTGGGCCGTGGTCGACCCGGACGGCGTCGACTCCAACCTTCAATTGCGCAGTTGGATCGAGCGGACCCGAGAGTTTGTCAGCACGCTGCCGCCGAAGTAGGACGCACGAACGATATTGACAGTTACGGTCGCGGTCCCGTCAGCACCCAATTGACGGCTTCGCCAAGCCAGCCACCGTGCCAATCGTGCTTGCGCTCGGGGCCATCGCGATAAGCGTGCGGCACGGCGAGCGATTCCAACAGCGCGTGCATCTGGTCGTGCGCTTGCCGAAACCCGCCGTAGCCGAACAGGGCCAGTCGCGGTGCGCCCCGCAGCGTCGGCGCCTGACGGCGGACCAATTCGCTCATGCGATAGCCGGCAAAGTTCTCTGGCGTGCCAAAAATCGGACCGGAACCATACGGGCCCGGCGCGTCCATCATCAACGGGGCGTCCCAGGCAACTGCGCGAGCAAACAAATCGGGATGACGCAGCAACAGCGACCAGGCGCCCCAGCCGCTCTTGCTGAAGCCCACCAGCAGACGTCCTCGACACTCGGCCAGCGTCGGATAGGTCCGTTCGACGTAAGGCACGACGACCTCCAGGAAGTGCATTTCCTGGCGGATCGCCGGATCGGTCGGGTGGTCTGCGTACCAGGGCAACTGCGAAAAAGTCGGCGCGACCAGGATCGCCTGCGTCTTGTTGGCCAAGTCCAGACGCCGGGCCTCGACCAGCGCGTCGCCAAAGCGGTTCTCCTCGCCGGGCTCGACCGGCAGCAGGTAGACCACCGGATAGCGCCGAACCTCAGCCAGTTGGTCGGGCAGCAGAACGCGAATTCTCGTCGCGCCGGCCTGATAGGGCGAGGTCACCTCGTGCGTCAGCCAGCCCCGCGCGTCGCGCGTAGCCGCCGAGACTCGCGCGGCGTCTTCCGCCCAGGCGATGCCGCCCTGCCCTACCGCGCTGCACAGGGCCAACAGGGCGGTCAAGGTCGACCGAGCGGCCCGCGCGAGTCTAGTTCGCGTCGGCATGGTTGTGCGAGTGCTTGTGCCCGTGCGGCTTCGAAGATTTCTGTCCTGGCGCGATCGGCAACGGCAGTCCCAGCATGTCGCCGTTGGGCATAAAGCCCTTACCGTCGACGTCGACGAAGATCGGATTGGCCACCGCCGCCGGCATGTCCTTGGCGTGGTCGGGGCCCATCACGGGGCCCAGCCCTTCGCCTTCGCCGCCGCAGGCCACGACCAGATGGGCGTCGGCCGGTAGTTCGACCGCCAGGTCTTCGTCAAACACCACCGTCGCGGCGTGGAACTTTGTCGGCTGGGCTCCCCGGGTGAAGTTCAACTTCGGGTCGGGCTTGCCGTTGACGAAGACTTGCACCCGATTGACCTGCAACCAGTTGGGACACTGTACGCGGACCTTCAGGTGTAGCTTGCCGTCGGGCGCCTTGAGGTCCTCGCCCACCGCCGACTTATCGTCTCCCTGGTCGGCCCGCGCGCTGACCTCCAGATACGGGCCGTTGGTCATCACAATGTTGCCGTGCTCGCTGGCGTGCACCAGGTCTCCGACCTTGGCCTGCGTAGGCTCGTCGGTCGAGGACTGGATGTAGTTTCTCAGCCAGCCGGAGCCATGAAAGTTCCAGTGCGCGTCAGTGTTGACCACGCCCGGCACGCGATAGCCCAGGTTCAACAGTTGCAGCCAGTGAAAGATCGTGTTGCCTTGTTCGCGCTCCGTCGGCAGCTTGTCGGGCCTGAGGAAAATCTCGTTGAGCGGGTGGACCTCGATGACGTCCACGAAGCTGAACATTTTTTCGAAGCCGCCGTCGGGCGAGCCGTTCAAGTCACGGTCGCCGACCATCTGAGGAATGTTCGGATGATTGATCTGTACCAGCTTCTCGGCGCCGCCATCCCACATCGCCAACCGTTCGATCTGCACCACAGGGTCGACGTCGGTCTTTGGCCCGCCGCCGTCCTGCGTGCGCGGACGGGGCGCCAGCGGAAAGGCGTTTTGATGATTGAGCGGCAAGGGGCTGCCGGTCAGCTCCATGCCAGGACAGCTCAACATCCGATCGGTCGCGGCAAAATGCTTGAGATGTGGATCGTAGACCGTGATCCGATTGTGTTCCGTGCAGGGCGCAAACTCCAGGTGCTCGGCCAGCAGGTTCAATACCCGGCCGCGCTGGCTGGAAGTGTTGTCGCCTGAGGGGGTCGAGTGGCTGTGAAAGTCAGCGCTCAACCAACCCCGCGTATCGACCGTGCGGACCAGCTCGGCCTTTAGCGGTGAATCCTTTCCGCTGGCGACGGTCAAAGTCGTGAACACGGCGTCAAACTCCGGGCCGTGACTGACGATCACGTCGTACTCTCCGGGCGCCAATGCCGTGCGAAACTTGCCGTTCTCGCTGTAGTAGGCGTTGCGCACGCCGTGCACGGAACTGTCGGGGCCAAACTTCGGGTCGGGCGATTTGCCACGGCCGATAAACTGCACTTTGCAGGCCGTCGCAGCGCTCTTGGGGCCGGCAATCGCGGCCACGACGTAACCGGGGGTTGGCAATTCAACGCTCTTGGCCGTGTCGCCCAATATCTCCAAGGGCACGCTCTGTTCGGCCCGCCCTGGGCCGCTGACCTGCAATTGATATGCGCCGGCGATCAGTCGCATCGCCAATTTGCCGTCGGCGCCGGTGCGACCGTGGGCAATCGGCTCGTTTGCGGCCGACGAAACCGTGACGTCGGCGCCGTCGACCGGTCCCGCGCCGTCGCGAACCGACAGGCTCGCAGTTGCCGGCTTCTGTCCGCGCAGTTCGCGGGCCAATGCGATCAGTTCGATCGTGTTCGCCGCCGGGAACAGGTAACGCACCGTCTCGCGCGTCTCGCCGGGACCCAGCGGCGGCGCGGGGCCTTTTTTCGGTTGCGGCAGCAGCTCAGGCCGGGCACGGTTCTTCACTTCGGTCGTGACGAAGTGCCACGACGAATCGGCCAGCAGCGACCCATAGGCCTGTCGCCAATAAGGGTCGTAGGCCCAAAACAATCCCAGCTCATCTTGCTTGCCAAACGTAAACTCACCGTCGGCCCGAATGGCATCGGCCTGTTTCCACTCCAGCGGCTCTTTGCCCGTGTTGGTCACGCGGGTGACGATCTTCAGCCACGGCTCGCCGTCATTCAGCGTGTACAGTACCTCTGCGGTCAGCGGCGTTTCCTTTTGCTTCGCCGGACCCTTGAAACGGAACGAGAGCGTCTTGCCGCCGAAACCCTGGGCATCGCTGATGACCTTGCCGTCTTTGTCCAGCGGGCCCTCCAGGTCGTAAAGTCTGCCGACAGGATAGTAGGCGCTCAACTGGTCGCTCTGCTGGTCGCGCTGGGTCAGATCGACGACCGAGCCCCCAACGTTGATCACCGACATGTTGGCATGCCGCGTGCGAATGGCCTCGCCGATGACCGCCACGATCTTGTCGTTGCGCAGCACCCAATCGCCGTAGATGCAGTCGACCTCCTTGCCCTCGGGCGCGGCGCCCTCCCAGGTGGCTTCCGAAAGTCGAATGACTTCGCCCGCCTGGGTCACCTGGCAATTGGTGCACGAGGCGGCCAGCAGCGCGAACGTGGTAGCAAGAGCGGCAAGTCGTCGCATGGCGGGGTGTCTCCGTCGCGTTTGGTCAGGTCGGGTCGCCCGGGCAAGATCGTGCCATGATAATGGCCGATTGTTAGGTCGCTGTGAATAGGCCGGGTGAGCCGGAAATCGACGATTTTGCCGCGATGGTACAGGGCGGTACCGCTCAGGCTTCACTGGCGGTTTCAGCCAACGCCGCGTCGATGGCCGAAAGCGTGGCGCCGATCGGTTCGTGCAGCACCACGTCGGCCATGGAGTCGAGGTCGGTCGGATCGCGGTTGATGATCACCAGCTTCGCGCCGGCTCGCTTGGCCAATTGCGGCAGACCGGCCGCCGGATGGACGACCAGCGACGACCCGATCGCCAGGAACACATCGCTCGTGCGAGCCAGCTCCACCGACTCTTCCAGCACCTCGGTCGGCAGCATCTGGCCAAACGAGACCGTGGCACTCTTCAATCGCCCGCCGCAGGCCGGGCAAGGCGGCACGGCATTCTCTGCGCGAAATCGGGCCAGCAGCGGCAGCGGCTCGTAGCGCTCACTGCAGTCGACGCAGGCGATCCACCGCGCGGTGCCGTGCAGCTCCCAGACGCGGCGACTGCCGGCATCCTGGTGCAGGCCGTCGATGTTCTGCGTGATCACGCCCAGCACGCGACCTTGCTGTTCCCAACGGGCGATCGTCTGGTGACCGACGTTGGGCGCCGCCTGCTGGAAGTCGCCGGCCGCTTCGGCCTTTTGCCGCCAGTATTCGTGCCGGGCCTCGGCCGAAGCCAAAAACTCGTCGTAGTAGACCGGCTTGTTCCGCGCCCAGACCCCATTTGGCGAACGGAAGTCGGGAATGCCGCTCTCGGTGCTGATGCCCGCGCCGGTGAAGACGATGCCGCGGTGCGCAGCGGCCAACCAGCTTGCGACTCGTTCGATTTCGGCGGACAAGTTCTGGGCCATGGCACACCTTGGGGAGGAATGGTCGCTAGCCGATTGAGGTCGCGAGCTAACCTCGTTTGTACGGCGCGATCAGCCCTTGGTGCAAGGGACTGCTTGCATGTCGGCCACGACCCGTTCGTGCAGCTTCTTGCGATCGATCTTGTTGCTGGCATTGAGCGGCAGCTTGTCGATCAGAAAGAAATGCACAGGCACCTTGTAGGCCGCGATCCGCTGGGCCACGAAGTCCTTTAGCTCAACGGCCGTGGGTCGCGGATTCGCCTTTGCGCGCAGCGAAACGTAGGCCACGACGATCTGCCCCCACCGCGCGTCGGGCATGCCCACCACGCCGCTGGTGTGAACGGCGGGGTGCTGGTCGATCACCTCTTCCACTTCCAACGGTGAGATGTTCGACCCGCCGCGGATGATGATCTCCTTCTTGCGGCCGACGAACCACAGGTACCCTTGCTCGTCGCGGCGCCCCAGGTCGCCGCTGGCCAGCCAGCCGTCGCGATACGTGGCCACGCTGTGCAGCGTGTCGTTCCAATAGCCCACCATGTTCGAGGGGCTTTTGATCAGGATCTCTCCTTCGGCGCCGTTGGGCAGCTCGGCGCCGTGCTCGTCGGCGATGCGGACTTGCGTCATGCCCAGCGGTTTGCCAATCGAGCCCAGGCGTTTCTCGCCGAACGGCGGATTGACCGTATAGGTGATAGCCTCAGTCATGCCGCAGACCTCGCTGACGTCCAGGCCCGTGGCGCGGCGAAACCGCTCGTGCGTGTCTAGCGGCACGACGTCGCCGCCGGCAAAGAAACTGCGCAAGCTCGGCAGCGGCGTGGGATGAGCTTCCAGGTACTCGACCAGGTCCTGCAAGCTGGCCGGGAGCATTTGGCAGCGCGTGGCGCCGTGCTCGACGATTGCCCGCACGACGTCGGCCGGGGTGGGCGCGTCGAGCATCACGATCGTGCCTCCAATGTACAGGTTTGGAAAGATCTGTCCGTAGGTCGCCGCGCAATGGCAAGCGCTGGTGGTGACCAGGTGCACGTCGTCGGCCGTGTATTGCATGCCCTCACATTGGACCTGCACGCAGTGCCACAGTGTCTGGTGCGAGTGCACCACGCCCTTGGGCTTGGCCGTGGTGCCCGAGGTGTACATGATCGTGGCCAATTGCCGCTGGTCGAACTCGGTCGGCGGAGGCGCCGCGTTTCCATCGACGAGCGGGGCAAAGGGCTGCCAACCCGGTTCGCTCTTGGCGCCGACCAGGTAGCGCCGAGTAACGCCCAAGCGGTCGAACTCAAGGTGGGCGACGTCGGGCAGCTTGTCCGCGTGGACGATTAAGGTGGTCGAGCCAGAATGGCCGATTGCATACTCGGCCTCCGCCTGGCGATAACGATGGTTGAGCGGCACTGCCATCGCCCCCAGCTTGAAGCAGGCCAGGTACGACAAAACCAGCTCGGTGCAATTGGGCGTGAACAGCGCCACGCGGTCGTCGGCCCGGACGCCGGCGGCATGCAGCCCGCCGGCTAACCGGTCGGTCACCTCGTCGAGCTCGGCGTAGCTGAACTTGCGATCGCCGCAGACAAATGCCAGTTTGTCTGGACTTCGCTGGCGCGTGGCGCGCAGCACCTCACCAAAAATCATGCGGGCCTCCCCTGCCCTGCGTCGGGCCTGGCGACGAATAACTCGTTAGTCACCGTGAACACGTCGTCGCTACTTGGCCGAGAGCTTCTCGATCAGGAACTTGTTGATCGAGCCGTACTTGTCGTCCTGGTGGCTTGGATAGCTCACGATCACCTCGACCCCGGCCGAGCTGAGCTTCTCGGCCAGCTTGACGCCGTACATGGCCGAGTGCGTGGGGTCAGACTCCTCCTGGCCCACCTTGGGCGGCGACTTCTGGTTGGGATAGTCGAGGTAAATCGCCGGGTCGTCCTGGCTGACCAGCTCGATCGGCGAGTACTCCTTAATCCAGGGCAAGACCTTCTCGCGGTTGGCAATCAGCAGCTCAAATTCCTGTGGGCGAGTCCGACCTTGCTGAGCAAACCCAAACGCATGGCCGCCGTAGATCGCGTTGGGAATCCACTCGCGCAGCTCCTTGGGATCGAGCGAGGTCTGCGCGCCCGACACCGCCGCGCATTGCAGCTTGGTCGATTGCCGCGAGATCGGGTCGGCGCTGCTTGCGTCGGCCAGGTCGTCGTGCAGCGCCAGCCACAGCGACGTGCAAGCGCCGGCCGATCCGCCCGTGGCGCCGACGCGCGTGGGATCGAGGTTCCACTCCTTGGCCTTGGACCGCAAGGTTTGCAGCGCCCGGGCCGCGTCGTGCAGGCAGCCCTTCACGGGCGGCTCGACCTTGTCGTCCATCGCTTGCAAGATAAAGCGATAGTTGATCGAAGCGACCGAGATGCCGGCATCCAAAAACGGCTGGATGGCGCTGGTGCCATAGCCGGACTTGTCGCCACCCATCCAACCGCCGCCGTGAATCAACAGCACCAGCGGCGTGGGCTTGTCGCTCTTGGCCTGCCAAAAGTCGAACTTTTGTCGCGGCGAGTCGGAGCCGTAGGCAAAGTCGGCCACGGTCGGCTCGGGACGCTGCGGCGGCTCCTTTTTCTTCTTGGCGTCTTGCGACAGGGCGATCGAGGGCAACAGCACCAGCGCGACGAAAAGGGCAAGGCGACGATACATGGCAGGCTTCCTGATTGGGGGCAGGTGAAAAGGCAGACACCGCGGCCCGTTATCTTGGGCGATGCCGCGGGCCGGGTCAAGGATTTTGGACCGGGCGGCCGGGCGACCTGCCGATAAGGTGACGCGGCCCGGCGCGGCCTGATCTCAGTCAGCAACCTGATCGCGCAGCGCCCGGTCGACCTTGAGGTGCGACAGGTTCAACAGCGGCACGATGAGCACCATCACCAGGGCCACGGGCACGCTCACTAGCGACATGCCCACGGCGGCCAGGTTGATCAGCGGGCCAGCCAGGATGCGCCGGCTCATGCTATGCATCACGGTGGGCGGAATCGGCTTGGGTATCAACCGGTGCTTGTAGTTGGCGTACCACCACTGCACGGCCAAGGTCACGCCGCAGGCCACTTGCAGCAGGCCGTAGATCAGCACCACGAACGTGTCGTGGCGATAGACGCTCAAGAGCTTGGTGGCAAACGGGATCAGCGTGACGAAGAACAGAAAGACAAAGTTCAGCCAGGTGAACGTGCGGTTGGCGTGGTGCAGAAAGAGAAAAATGACGTGATGCTGCAACCAATAGCTGCTGATGATAAGAAAGCTGAGGGCATAAGCGCCCAGGTCGTGGCGAATCTTGATGAGAAAGGCGGCGAGCCCATCGGTGGAGAACTTGTGGTCCTCCGGCACGGCGATGCCCAGCACCAGCAGCGTGGCCACGACCGCCAGGATCGCATCGCTGTAGGCTGCCAACCTCTCTTTCGTGCCTTTAGGAATGGACATGGCGGCATTGTGCGCGGGCCAGACCCAGGCTGTAAATCACAAATCGGCTTCGCACGACCAGTCCACGACGCCCTGCCGCAGAGACCATTTCCGAGACATCCTCCCCGCGAGCGCTTGCCTCTTGCCCTTGGGGTCGATAGTTTGATGACACGCTTGGGTGTCAAGAACCAATCCACTCGTGGGGGTCACCAAGATGAGCAGCATTACGATCAACGGCATCGCGATCAATCCGCAAGCTCCAAAATCGGCCCTGGCGGCCGTCGGCCTGGCTAACCTCACTGCCAAGGCCTCAGACTTTCTGGTGGTGCAAACCAAGGCGCCCCTGGATGCCGACCAGCGCAAGGCGCTGAAAAAAGCCGGCGCGACCATTTTGGAATCGGTGCCCGGCAATGCCTATGTCTGTCGCTACCCCAAAACCGCGTTGACTAAGTTGCGCGGACTCAATTTCGTCACCTGGGCCGATGTCTACCCCCAGGCGGTCAAGATCTCTCCCTCGCTCCACAACCTGGCGCCGGCCGCGGGAGGCGTGCCACTGATGGCGGTGGCGAGCATCGCGCCGCTGACGTTGGACGCCACGGAGAAAACCATTGATGTCGTGTTGCACCGCAGCGTCAACGCCAGGCAAGCGGCCAAACGCATTGCCAAGGCAGCACACGTTCCGCCAGGCGAAGTCGAGGTCGCGGGCCAGAAGGTCCGCCTCACGGCTAAGGTCCGCCGGCTGACGGAAATCATCGACCTGGACGAAGTCAGGCACGTCGAAGAGGTGTTCCCCGTCCAACTCCACAACACGGTGGCTCGCAAAGTTCTGCGAGTGCCAAACGGCGCCGCGTCGAGTGGCGGAGAAGGCGCCGGCGAGATTGTCGCGGTGGCCGACACGGGCTTTGACAAAGGATTGACCACCAACGTGCATCCGGCTTTCACGGGCCGCGTGAAAAAACTGTATGCCTTGGGGCGACCTGGGAAGAAGGACGACCCGCACGGACACGGAACGCACGTGGCAGGCTCCGTGCTGGGCGATGCCACAAGCGCTTCAGAAGGAGCGATCCGTGGCACGGCGCCGGCGGCCAAGCTCGTGCTGCAGTCGTTGCTCGACTCGGCGGGGGGGTTGGGCGGATTGCCCGCCAACCTGGGCCAGCTATTCACCGACCCCTACACGACCGACAAGGCCCGCATTCACACCAACTCCTGGGGCAGCACGGGCAACTTCGGGGTCTACGATCAGCAGGCTTTCGAGGTCGACCAGTTCGTCTATAAGAATCGCGACTTGCTGGTCTGCTTTTCCGCCGGCAACTCGGGCAAGGACAAGGATGCCAACGGCCGCATCGATCCTGACTCGGTGACGCCGCCCGGCACCGCCAAAAACTGCCTGACCGTGGGCGCCTGCGAAAACGACCGCCCGGGCAAGTCGCTGACCTACGGCACGGGATTCGGCTTTCCGGCCGAACCGATCCGCTCGGACCGGATGGCCGACAATGCCGAGGGCATGGTGGCCTTCAGCAGCCGCGGCCCCGTGCACGACGGCCGCATCAAGCCGGACATCGTGGCGCCGGGCACCTACGTGCTCTCGGCGCGGTCTCGCGTGACCAGCTCCACTGGCTGGGAGCTCTCGTCCGATCCGCTCTACATGTACAACGGCGGCACGAGCATGGCCACGCCGCTGGTGGCCGGTTGCGTGGCCGTGGTCCGCGCCTTTCTGCGCTCGGCACACGGAGTGGACAAACCCAGCGCCGCGCTGCTCAAGGCCCTGGTGATCAACGGCGCCCACGACCTGGCCGGCCAGTATCTGCCTTCAGAGGCGGATAGCATTCCTAACAACAGCGAAGGTTTCGGACGGCTCGATTTGCAGGCGGTCGTCGGTCCCTATGCCGCGGGCGAAGATCTGAAGTTCTGGGACGAAGCTTCGGCGCTCGATACGAATCAGAAGAGCGAGCAGACAGTGAACGTGCCGGTAGGGGCTAAGACCTTGAAGGCCACGCTCGTCTGGACCGATCCGCCGGGCGAAGGTTTGCAAAGCGATCTCGACCTGCTGGTCAAGATCGGCGCTGAGGAGCGCCACGGTAACGTCCCCGCCAGTTCGAACGACTTCGATCGCACGAACAACGTGGAGCAGGTGCTGTGGGATCACGTGCCGACGGGCACGGCGACGGTCACGGTCTGCTGCCACAAGGTAACGCTCGCCGCGCAGTCGTTTGCTCTGGTCGTCCGCGTGGCTTGACGCGACGCGAAGAATCTAACTCAGCCGATAGTGACTCGCCGCGTTGTCGTGAAACAACCGCTGCCGCTCGCTGGTGGACCGGTCGGCGACGATTTGTTGTAGCGCGTCGTACCATTGGCGATAGGTTGCGCCCAGCGTGCAGACTGGCCAGTCGCCGCCGAACATCACGCGGTCGGGCCCGAACACGTCGAGCGTGTGGTTAACGATCGGCGCCAGTTGGTCGACCGTCCACTCGCCGGGCCTGGCCGAGGCGATGATGCCCGAGATCTTCACCACCACGTTCTTTCGCTCGGCGACCGTCGCGATGTCGCGCTTCCAGGTGGTCTGGTCAGCGGTTTGTACATTCGCATTGCCGCAGTGGTCCAAGATAAACCGTGTGCCGGGGCAAGCGTCGATCAGTTTCGCGGCGTCGGGCAGCTCGGCGGCCCGCATACAGACGTCAAAGCTCAACCCCAGCTCGCCCAGGTGCTGGATGCCGGCGATGAACGGCTTCTCGAGGCAATATCCTGCCGGGGTCGAAGGCCCATGCAGCACCTGGCGCAGCCCGCGAATGTGCGGATGTTTGGCGAAGGGGGCGACGTAGCTCTTAAAGTTCTCGGCAGCCGGTCGACCTGAGATCACGGCGGCGGCCAGCGGCCCTTCGCCCCGGCGGCACAGTTCGGCAATGTAGTCGGCCTCGGCCTGTTGCTGCTCGGGCGCGACGTCGACCTCCAGGTACACGCTCTTGACGATCGGAATGCCCGCCGTCGCCGCCAGGTAATCTTTCATCAGGAAGTCGTGGGCCAGCTTCGGTGCGCCCGCGGTCCACGGCAAGCGAAATCGCTTCAGGTCCCAGAGATGCTGATGCGTGTCGACGACGGAAATCATGGGTGTTTGAGCAATGGCTTGAGTTGGAAAGGCCACGGCGGTCGTCGCGACCGAGCTGGCCGCGGCTAGCGACCGCCTGAGAAACTCGCGACGCGGTTGGGAAAAGTCCATGCCTGGTTCCTACAATGGAAAAAGAGAATGCGGCAGCGCGCGTCGGAAAATCAGGATAGGCGATCAGCCCGCGGGTCTGGCCAACCGCTTGGCGGCCATCCGTTGTTCAAAGCGCCCCAGGTCGATCGCCGCCCGCACGTGCGAGCCAGAGCCAATCTTCTCGATGCCGTCGTGCGCCTCGACCTCAAAGTAAACCAGGCGATCGCCGATCTCGGTCACCTGGGCCGTGGCCGTCACGGTGCGGCCCACGGGCGTGGCGGCCAGGTGCTTCACGTTAACCTCCGCGCCGACTGAGACCCAACCGTCGGGCAGCAGCGGCTGAATGGCATTGCTGGCGGCCACTTCCATCAGATAAATCATGAACGGCGTGCCATAGACCTCGGGCATCTGCGAATGAAAGTGCGCGACCGTAAGCTCGCGGGTCACCGTTGTCACTTCAATGCCGCGCATGCCAAGTTGTATTTTTTCGGTAGGGTTCAAACCTTTGTCCTCATGTCTTGTTGGGCGACGCACTGTCGTCGACGAGACTATTCTCTCAGGTCACGCGGGACTGACGCAAGCCGCCGGAAGGTTCAGGCGAGCGATGCAACCTGGTGACGTTTCAGCCGGCGAATTGCCGTTTGCGCGGCGTAATAGCCGCACATGCCGTGCACGCCGCCGCCAGGTGGGGTCGAAGCGGAACAGATCAGGATTCGCGGGTTCGGCGTCGTGTAAGGATTTAGCCGAGCCACGGGGCGAGTGAATAGCTGAGAGAGGTCGGCGACGCCGCCGGCGATCGCCCCGCCGACGTAGTTGGCGTTGTACCGCTCGAAGTCCGCGCAATTGGTCACATGCCGCGCCAGGATTCGCTGGCCAAAGCCGGGCGCGAACCGCTCGATCTGCCCTTCGATCGCAACGGTCATATCCACGGTCGAGCCGGCCGGCACGTGGCAATAGGCCCAACCGGTTTGCTTGCCGGCAGGCGCGCGACTGAGATCGAACTCGCTTTGCTGGCAGAGGAGCACGAAAGGTCGCGCGGGATGTTCGCCGCGCCACACGGCCGCTTCCGCCGCGGCGATCTCTTCGAACGTTCCACCTAGGTGAACGGTCGAGGCCAGGCGGCAGCGCGGGTCCCGCCAGGGGATCGACCCATCGAGGGCCCAGTCGAGCTTGAACACGCCGGGGCCGTAGCGAAACTTTTTGAGTCGTCGCAGATAGCTCGCCGGCAACGCGGCGCCGGCGATGCTTGCCAGTTGGCCGGGATTGGTATCGAACAGATAAACGCGTGCCGGCGGCAGGTCGTTGATCGCGCCGATGTTCACACCCGTTTCGATCCGCCCATCATGACTTGCTAACAAGCTGGCCAGCGCGTTGGCGATCGCCTGCGACCCGCCGGCAGCCACGGGCCACGGTTCAACGTGGCCGGCCAACAGAAACATTAGCCCGACCGCGGCGGTCAACGGCCGGTCGAGTGGCAAGATCGCATGGCCCGCACAACCTGCCAGCAAGGCGCGCGCTTCGGTGTCGCGAAATCGCCGCGCCACACCTTCGGCCGACCGCAGTCCGCGCAATCCAAACCGCGCCATAAGCAGTGGATGCCGGGGAATGCCCAGGGGCGCCAGCGCGTCGGCCAACAGCCCGTGAGGATCGGTCAGGAGTGGCGCGAGCAACCGACGATACGCCTCGCCGTCGTCGCCAAACTGCGCTACGGTCTCGTCGAGCGACGGGTGCAACAGCACCGCCGGGCGGTCGTCCAAGGGATGCGCGACCGACGCCGGCGGCCGAATCCAGCGCAGACCGTGCGTCTCGAGCGGCAGTGTGCGGAGGTAGGGCGAAAGAATTCCCAGCGGGTGCACGGCCGAGCAGACGTCGTGCGCAAAGCCGGGCAACGTCAGCTCGGCGGTTCGGGTTCCGCCGCCGATCTGGTCGCGGGCCTCCAACACAAGCACTGCCGCCCCGCGCTGGGCCAGCGCGACCGCCGCGGCCAGACCATTGGGTCCCGAGCCGATGATCACTGCGTCCCATTCACTCACGGCGTCCCCCAAGGCTGGAGCTCGGTGAGCGTGCGAACGTCGATGGAGCCGCGGTCGAGTTCTCCGTCGTGACCGTCAACGATTCGGTAGTCCAGATTTGAGCGCGCCAGTGGCTGCGACTCGACAAAAATGCAACGCAGCTCGCCGGAGTCGAATCCGCATTGTGCCTGCAAGGCGGCCAGCAGCGCCTCTTGATGCAGGTGTCCGTCGCCAAAGTTCCAACCCAGCGCCAGTCCCGCGATGAGCTCGCCGTCCATGTATTCGTAGTCTTCCAGTCGTTCGACGGCGCGGGGCACCAGCGCGCCCAGCGCGCGGCCGTGCAGGTGCATCATGCGAAAGGCCATGACCTTGCCGACCAGACCCACTGCGGTCGCCCGATCATAATACCGCGCGAGCTGATCATAGACCCAGGGCGCGCTCTTGGTCAGCCGGTCGAGCTTGCGATAGCTCTCGCCGCGGAACAGCCACACACTATAAGGCCAGTTGCCGGCATAGTAGCGCATCGCCAGCAGGAACGAAACGCGACGCGGAAACAGATTGCCCAGCAGCGGCACCACGACGAGCATCACGATCAGGAAAATGGCCACCGGCCCCAAGCCCAGGTCTGACACGGCGACGTCCTGATGGGCCCAGAACAGCGCGAAAGCGCCGTAGACCATCATCAGGTTCCATTCGATTGGCACGCCCATCGGCACGTTGCTGGTGATGTAGCCGTGCAAGAGCAGCATCAGGACGATGCCGAGCTTGAGCGACCAGCCGCCGGGAGACAGGAAGAAGACCGTGGGCACCGCCAGCTCCAGGGCCGTGCCGGCGTGGGCCATGGCGTGCGCTATCCGGCTGGGGCGCAGGTCGTCGGGATAACTTCGATACATCCGCTTGCGGAGCCAGGCAAATCTCAGCACGGGGCTGTTGCTGGTCATCACGCAGACCACGGCCGGAAAGTGCGGATTCAGCTTGGACACGCCCGCCCAAAACCACAAGGCTAGTTGCACGGCCTTGGCCCCGGCGATCCAGTTGCCGGCAAAGGCAAAGCAGACCGTCATCGTCCAATAGTGCTCGGCCCGCAGCGCCAAGAAAATCGTGCGGTCCAGCAAACCGAGCACGGCGACCAGCAAGACGATCGCCACCAGCAACGATCGCTCGGGCGCCGGCGAGACGAGCGCCATGGTCAACAATACCAGTAGCGTCAGGTACAGCCCAACGTCCAACCAGGTGCGGCGAAAGCCGCCGATGATGGGCCAGGTGGCCAACAGCGGCAGCTTGGTCGTGCCCGGCCTCAAGAAATACAAGAAACCGCCGATGGGCGGAAAGTACCGACCCGTGAGCGGCCCGCTGCCGCAACCCAAGCCCAAACCTTCAAAGAGCATGCTCCACAGCACTGCCTTTTGAAACGCGGTGGGCAGCACCCACCAGCGGCCGATGGCGCTCAGCTCGCCCATGCCGGGCGTGGAGGAGCAAAAGAAGATCCACATGCCGACATAGAACACGACCTTGAGCGCGTGCAGACCATAGGCGGCCAGCGGCGTGCCGTAGCCCTCCAGCGCCCATGCGCTGCAGACCATCTGGCCGCGCACGGCCAGCGGCTGTTTGACCCAGTCCAAAGGGTCGTAGGGAGGCAATGTCGGCTGCAGCAATCCCACCGCGATTTCCTCTAGCACAGTCGCGCTCGATCAAGAGCAAGGCGACAACGTCCCGACCGCGTCTCCGGCCCTCTCGTGGCACCATCATAGCCTGCCAGCACGGGTGACCAAGGCGGATTGCCGCGGCAACCTATTTCACCTGGGACCCCGGTTTGATATACCCCAGGGCGACGGCGACGCGTAGGCAGACGGCGCGGCCGATTGCCGAGCGGAACCAACGCTTTTACGACACAAACCAAGCTCGCTCTTGCCATGGCCAAGGTGCTCATCATCGGCGGCGGATTTGTCGGCCTCAACGCCGCCAAAGGACTCGGCGACGCGCCGGGCATCGAAGTCACGCTGGTTGACCGCACCAACCACCACCTGTTTCAACCGCTGCTCTATCAGGTGGCGATGGCCGGATTGAGCCCGGCCGACATCGCCGCGCCCATCCGCAGCATGGTCTCGCGCTATCGCAACATCACGGTGCTGCACGGCGAGGTCTCGGCCATCGACCTGGCGCACCAGACGGTGACCGCCGACTTTGGCGAATTGACCTACGACTATCTAATCCTGGCCTGCGGCGCACGGCACAGCTACTTTGGCCACGACGAGTGGGAAGAGTTTGCCCCGGGCCTGAAGAATCTCGAACAGGCCACGGAAATCCGCCGCCGCGTCTTGTCGGCCTATGAGGAAGCCGAGCGAAGCAAGTCGCCGGAGGACCGCAAGCGGCTGTTGACCTTCGTGGTCGTGGGCGGCGGACCCACCGGGGTCGAGCTGGCCGGCGCCATCGGCGAAATGAGCCGCTTCACTTTGGCCAAGGACTTTCGCAACATCAACGCCGCGCTGGCCCGCGTGATGCTGATCGAAGCCGGACCGCGCATCTTGCCGCAATTCAGCGAAGAGTTAGCAGCACGAGCCACGCGCGACCTGGAGCACCTGGGCGTGCAGGTTTGGACCAATAGCGCCGTGACCCGGATCGATGCGCAAGGGGTCGAGATTCGCGGCGAGCGGATCGACGCGGCAACCGTGCTGTGGGCGGCCGGGGTCAAAGCATCGTCGCTGGGCGCCGCGGCCGGAATGGACGTGGACCGCCAGGGGCGCGTGCTGGTCGAACCCGACCTGAGCGTGAAGGGGCATCCCAACGTCTTCGTGGCCGGAGATCAGTCGAGCTTCTTGCATCAGACCGGCAAGCCGCTGCCCGGCACGGCGCCCGTGGCCATGCAAGAAGGACGCTATCTCGCGCGTCTCATTCGCGACGACCTGGCGGGCAAGCCGCGCGCGCCGTTCCACTTCGTCGACAAAGGCCAGATGGCCACGATCGGCCGCAGCCGCGCAATCGTCGAGATTGGGCGACTGAAGCTCGCGGGCTTTCCGGCCTGGGTGATCTGGCTGGTGGTCCACATTTACTATCTGACCGGCTTCAAGAATCGTTTGCTGGTCGTGTTGCAATGGGCCTGGAGTTACCTGAGCTTTCGCCGCGGCGCCCGGCTGATCGTGAACAAAGAGTGGCGGCTGAAGTCAAAGTGCGACGAGGTGCCGGCGACCAAGATCCCAGACGCGAGCTAGGTCCCCTGCCGACCCAGCGCGGTGCTAAAGATCGCTCGCCGGTGCGCTGCGGTTCAATGCTGCTCAAGCTGGGCCTTCACGTCCAGTTGATTGCCCTTGCGACCGCCGCTCACTAGCGCCACCTCGCCCAGCGCGCCGGTGATCATCAGCCGGGCCATGTCCACGGTGCGATTGGCCAGGCCGCGGGCGCCTTCGTGCAGGTCGTGGCTTTCTTCAACGTAGCGGACGTTGTTCTCCATGTCCTCGGCGCTCCACCCGCGCGAGTGTGCGATGTAGGGAAACTGCGGGAACTGGCAGCCGACCTCGGCAAAGAAACCCAGCATCTGTCCGGCGACGGCCTGAATATTGTCTTGACCGCCGGTGATGATGAACGCCGCGGCCTTGCTCTTGAGCAAGTGGCGGTCGGCGATCGTTTCTTGGTTCTGGACACAGTTCATTCGCTCGACCATCTTCTGATACAAGCTGCTGGGCGCGCCCCAGCGAATGCTGGTGGCGATCAGGATGGCGTCGGCCCAATGCACAAACGCCTCGTAAACCCGGTCGAGCTGGTCGGTCGGGTCCATCTGCGTGATCGAACAGGGCCAGGTGCAGGCGTGCGCGCTCTTGGAGTAGTATCCCTCGCAGTGGCGAAAGTCGAGGTCGCGCAAGCGAATTGACTTTGTCTCGCAGCCCAGCGTGCCTGCGTGGCCCAGCGCCGTGGCCATGAGCAGCTCGCTGGTGCTGGGCCGCGGGAACTGACGATTCATCATCGTGGTGGAGATGCCCACCACGCGAATCGGACCCGGCGCTCGCTCGACGGGCCGGGCCAGCGGATGCGGCGCGTGCGCAATATGCTTCCGCGCCGTGGCCGAGGCCAGGTCGACCAGCACCGTGCCGTCCTCGACCTTCACGCGATAGGCCGGCACGCTGCCGTCGCCCACCTCCGGCCGGGTTCTGCCGGACTCGCAGTGAAACTTCCAGAAGTGCCAGGGGCAGGTCACATAGTCGCCGTCGAGCACACCATCACCCAACGGTCCGCCGACGTGATTGCACACACCGGACAGCGCCGTGAATTGCCCGGCGCGACAGACCAGCGCGATCGGCGTCTCGCCGGCCATGACCTGTTGCAGCTCGCGGGCGGCCAGGACTTGAGCATCGCCGACGGCGACCCATTGTTCGTTGGGCATGTCACTCATGATACGGCTGCAGCTCCAGGAAGTTGAAGGTCTGTTCCTGGCCAAACGGCCCGGCGGCGGACTTGTCGGCCGGCCAGTCGGTAACCGTGAGCTTGGCGGTCGTGCCGCTGGCGCGAAAGACCTTCCAGTGGTAGGTGATCCAGATGGGGATCGGCGGCTCCGGCGACGAAGGATACGGCTCCGTGAAAGAACGCTGCTGGTCGAGCTCCACGCCGTCGAGCGTCACCTGCCCGACAAACGGCTGAGCTTCTTCGACCTTCTTGGCCTTGGGTTCCGTCAGGTCGCGGTAGTCGCAGGAGAACATTTTCAGCGAGTACAGCCGGCCTGGCGTGAGATTGCGAATGGTCTGCGAGAACGTATTCGCTCCTTTCTCGCTCCGTTTCATCCACAAGAACGTATCGCCTATGTGCTCGGGATCGGCCGGCCGCCCCAGGCCCATGTAGCGACCCTCGATGCGGCCGTAACGCGGAAAGCTCTGGGGTCGGATGCTCTCGGGCTCGGCGGCCTTTAGAGTCCAGTTCTCGGTGCCCCGCTCAAAGTCCGTGTTGTCCAGGTGCGTGAGGAACAACGGGTCTCGCGTGAGCATCTCTGTGTGACCTTCGATCGCATAGTGCCGGTAGAGCTTGCCGACAAATCGGGTCGTCTCTTCGTCGGCCAGGATCGTAGTCCACCACTCCAGCCCCGCGATGCCGGCCAGCGTGGGATTGTTGGCCGCCACGTTCATTTGCTGGTCCATCCAGACGTGATAGTCGACGTTGGGCTGCTTGTTGATGCCTCCTGGCGGCATGGAGAACAGCCCAAACGCGATGACCATTTGTTCCTTGACGCCCGGCGCCTTGGCCGACCAATCGGCGATGCCGTCGACAAACAGCTTCAGCGCGTCTTCTGACTTCTGCTCGCTGGAGACCTCGAACAGGTATCGTTCCAGCGCCACGCGATAGCCGCACTCAACAATCGTGGGGATGAACGACTGCCCGACAACCTCCTGATTCAGCGTCTTGCCGCTGCCGCCGACGTAGGCATAGAGCATCTTGCTGCGAAAGCGCGGGTCGGTTTGCAGCAACCGAAAGGCCGCCTCGTAGACCTTGTGCTTCGCCTGCTCGGTCACCAACCGCTCTCGACGTTCGGGGCTGAGCTCGCTCGGCAAGCGGTTGGAGGGCGCGTTGACGATGAACTCGTTGACGATGATCCCGTCCAGCCAGGGAGACTTCTCAATGAAGCTCGTCCAGAATTTCACGTGATCTTCGGCCGTGTTGACCTGAGCGTTGATGCCGACCTCGGCCACGAACTTTTTTCCCTGGCGATGCCAGTCGTCAATCACCGCTTGCGGCAACTCGATGTTCGAAGGCACGATCGTGGTCGTGATGTTCGGCAGAATGTCCTTTTCCAGAAACTTGAGGTCGTAGGCGCCGTAGCCCTTGATCGCGGGATTGAAGCCCAGGCCGCAGTGGATCAGCTCGGGCACCGCCCTGACGACCAGACGCTCGACGACCGCGCCGCCAGAGCACTTCACGCCTAGGGTATGTTCGCCAAGGGGCACTTCGCGAAACGCCTCGACGGTCCGCGGTCCGGCGGCATCCAAGTTAGTCGCGTCGGCCAGCGGTGTACCGTCCAGCGCAAGCGCGACGGCGCCCGGCCCGCGGCATTCCGCCGAGACAAACACCCAGCCGGCGCGCTCGCGACGGAAGGCCAACGCACTCTCAGGGTCAGAGATCGCTGCCGCTTGGAGCAACTGGGTGACCAGGTTGTTCTGCCGGCGCTGACCCGAGACGACAACCTGCGGTTCGGCGGCCCGCGCGGTCGACAATGCGAGCAGCGCCATGAGCAAGACGATCCCAACGCTGGTTTTCATCGCACGCTCCTCTGACTGTCCTTGGTGCCGGGAATCTAGCCTCGTCGCGGCAATTCAGTCTAGCGACCGCGTCCAGCGGGCGAAAGCAACGAGCCTCGATGGGGCAATCGGGAGAGGATCTATCCCATCTCTGGCAGGCCGAACAGGCGCGTGGCGTTGCGATGAAAGATGTCTTCCACTTGCGAGTCTGATAGGCCCAGCGACATCGCCGCGACCTTGAGCATCCGCAGCGACTCGTGGCCAACCAGCGCCAAGTCAAGCGGGGCATACGGCACATTCAGATCGGTATTGTCCGCCGAAATCCAGAAGAAGCTATCGCCCAGCGCCACGCAGCGGCCGCGCAGGTGCGACACAGGAAAGTCAGCGCCGTACAACACCCGAGTGTGCCCCAAGGTGCGGACGATCGCCTCGACCGCGCCCGAGTCGGTGACCGCCGAGGTGTCGAACCAGACGTTGTCCAAGCCGCGGAGCGAGTCGATGCCCAGGATCGTGTGATGCGGGTTAAAGCCCCGCGCGGCATGTGCCAGGATCATCCGCATGTTCGGATAGGTCTGGCAATACCGGCGAAGCGCTTGCTGATTGGCAGGGTCGGACAGCGCCCGCGGCCGCACCATGTGCAGCGTGATCGAAAGGCCCTCTTCGTGAGCGACGCGCACCTGCGGCTCGGGCAGGTACTCTTCGATGAACGACTCGAAAGTCGGACGGCGGGGCGAGTAAACGTGATAACATTTCAAACCGACGAAGCCGTGTCGCCGCACAGTCTCGCGAATGAACTCGGGATCGTGCTCCGGCGTGATCACCATCTGTCCGCGCGAGCCCGGCCGGCCGCGGAGCTCGTCGGCCAGAAACGCATTGGCCGCGTCGACGTCCAGTCCCGGGTGCGGAAATGGAAAGAACAAACCCTCAACCGTCCGACCTGGCGTCAACTCGCTCATCGCCTGATCAAAGGCCGCGCCGCCAGCGACCGCGGGCCCGGACTTGACCAGGCCGGGAATCGTGTCGGCCTGGAAATGGTCTGCCCGGTACCAGTGCGCATGCGCATCAAAGATCACCGGCGGCACGAAGCTCTCAAGCTCGCGGTCGAACAGAGCTCGATCTTGATCCGTGACGATCCAATCTCTTGCCTGGGTCATCGGTTCGCTCCCTCGGCCACGTTGACGCGTGCCCATCGCAGGCCCATGCGATCCGGCGTGCCCGCGTACCAGGCCAGCAGCACGCGGCGGTCATCCAAGCGGCGGATCGCCGGATGCCCAAAGCTCCACTTGCCCATGTCTTCCCAATATTGCTTGAAGTCGACGTTCTCACGACCCTGCGTCACAGCCGCGCGTTCATCGTGCGTGTAGACAATCAGCCGGTCTCGCTCGGACCAGCTTGCGCCGTGGTCCCGCGAGCACCAGAGGGTCATCGTGCCCGGCCGTCCGCGATCGACCACGAACGCCAGCAACCGGCCGTCGTCCAGCAGCAACGGCGCCGCGATCTGTCCGGGAATGGTCGTGGCCTGCGGCGCGTCGGCGGATGACATGTCCTCATCGCAGCGACCGTGTCGCAAATGCACGCGCAAGTCGCGCTTCGCCGCCAGGTCGTGGGTCCAGAACATGGCCGTGAACTCTCCCGATGCTCGACCGACACACAACCGCTGGTCCCAGTAGTACACCTGATGCTGGGGATGTTGCGCGACCAGCACCGGCGGCGCGAACGACCGGCCGCCGTCGCGCGAGGTCATCAGCCAGGCCCCGTGCCGGCCGGGGCCCGGATCGTCATATTCCTTAAAGCTCTCGAAGGCGACACCGATCGTGCCGTCGTCCCACCGCACGACCGGGCCGGTGAGCGAACAGCCTTTGAGGCCGCCGACGTCCAGCTCCTGCCAAGGTCCAAACGTCAGCCCATCGTCGACGGATACGGCCAACAACTGCTTGGATCGCAGGATTCCCTCGGTGACCGGGTCGAACAACGGGCGGGTCGGATCGCTACGGTCGAACCAGGTTGCAAACAGCAGCAGTCGGCCCGGTTCCGCCTCGACCAGCTCTACCGCGCCACATGATACGGAGACGCCGTCGACCTCGCCGCTGAACTCCGTGGGCAACGCCTGCCAGGTGCGGCCCCCGTCGGTCGACCGGCTCAATCCAATCGTGCTGTTCACGGCGTGCTTGGCCGTGCCGGTCTGACAACCGCACAGGATCGTGCCCGAGTTAAGCGGGCAAAGCGCCGTGAAGTAGGAAATCCGCCGCGCGTCCGGCTGCCTGGCCGCATCCAGGATGATCCCTTGGTCTTCGATGGTGAACATGGCGAAGGTGCTTTGCGTCGGCGGATTTTATGTGAATGAGGCTAGCGCACCAGGCGGCGAAATGCGTCATGCTGCACGGGGCATTCGAGCTTGTCAGCGACGTTGCCGGCCGCCAACGCATCGCGAATGATGGTGAAGGTCTCCCGAGCGGCCGACACGGTCTGCGACAACTCAGCCTCGCCCTGCGCCGCGTTCAAATAGAACGAGGCGTAACCGTGACAACCTCGCTTGGCCATCTCCTGGATATAAAGCGTTGTGACCAGCCCCTTCAGCCGCGGATCGTCCACGGCAAAATGCAAATGCGGATGGACGTCGACGCCTTCGCACGTCACCGCCAGCCCCACCTCGCGAGCGACCTCGTTCAAGGCCTGCTTCAAACGACCGCCGAACTTCCACAACTGCCCGGGCACGTCGCGGCGGCGGACCTCGCTCAGCGTGGTCAAGGCAGCCCGCAGACCGATCGTGTCGCTCCAATACGTGCTCGAGATGAACATCCGCGCCGAGGGCCCCATGACCTCGCGCTTGCCGACGATCGCGGCCATGGGATAGCCGTTGGCGAGCGACTTGGCAAACACGGCCATGTCGGGCGTCACGCCCAGGTATTGCTGCGCGCCCCCCGTGCTGAATCGCAGGCCCGCCGAGACCTCGTCCAAGATAAAGACCGCGCCGTGGTCGCGCGCAAGCTGGCCGACCTCAGCCAAATGTCCGGCCGGCGGTAGCTCGGAACGCAGCGGCTCCATGATCACAGCCGCGACCTGCCCGCGGTGCCGATCGAGCAGCTCGCCGAGCGCTCTGGCGTCGCCATAGGCAAACGGCAGCGCGGTGCCGGCCAGTCCGCGGGGCACGCCCGTCGCCTCAATGCCCGGAAAGAGATGCGCGTCCAGGCTGGCCTCGGCCGCCAGGTTGGCTGCCAGGTACCAATCGTGCCAGCCGTGATAGCCGCAGAACAAGACCTTGTCGCGGCCGGTCACGCCTCGGGCGATTCGCACCGCGATGGCGCAGGCCTCGCCGCCGCACTTGGCAAAGCGGACCATCTCGGCGCAGGGAATCGCCTGGCAAAGTGCCTCGGCCAGCTCGATCTCCAGTTCGTGGTTCACCGAATAGATCGTGCCGCGGGCAATCTGCTGGCGCACGGCATCGTCGACCACCGGATCGGCGTAGCCGAGCAAAATCGAGCCGATGCCGCTGACCCAGTCGATGTACTCAAAACCGTCGACGTCCCAGAACCGCGCGCCGGCCGCGCGCTCGGCATAGACCGGCGAGACGCCATAGGCCGTGCGGGTCGGGCGGCGGCTAACAAGCTGCGTGCCGCCAGGTATAAGTTCCAGCGACCGCTCGTAAAGGGCCATGGAGCGGGGCACGCGGCTCGTGTGCGAGGTGGTTGCCATTTTTTCCCAAGTTTTTGCAAGTTCCAAACGCGCGGCCCGTCACCAAGCCGTCCAACCGCCGTCGATAATCAGATTTTGTCCCGTCACGTAGCTACTGGCATCCGCGGCCAAAAACAACACTGCACCTTTGAGCTCGTGCGGTCGACCCATCCGGCCCAGCGGCAATTTGGTTTGCAAGCGTGCGACCAACTCCGCCGGAGCGCTCGCAGACGGAAAGGGTCCCGGGCTGAGACAATTGACCCGCACGCGATCGGCGGCCCAGTACACCGCCAGATTCCGGGTCATCTGCACGATGCTGCCTTTGAGCGCGTGATACGCGACCGAACTGGCAGGGCTCACGCCCTCGTAGGCATCGGGATAGGAACCGACGATGCCATACATTGACCCCAGCATGATGACGCTCGCTGCCGCGCCGCGTCGCACCGCGTCGTCGCGCACCAGCCGTGCCAGTTCAAAGTAGCCCGTGGCATTGGCCAATTGGCGAGTGAATTGTTCGGCCGTGACCGTGGTCCAATCGGCGGAGAGTGGTTCGTGGCCGTTGTTGACCAGGATGTCGATCGGACCGACGGCGCGCGTGGCGTTGGCGACACTCGCTGGCAGAGTCTCGGGCTGCATGTGGTCGAGCGCGACGCCCGCGTGCTGGGAGTTGCCAGCGCGAGGCAGCGAGTCGGCCACCTCCGCGGCCCGGGATGCATCGCGACTGGTGACCACGACCGAGGCGCCGGCCTCGGCCAGCGCGCGGCACATTGCCCGGCCCAGGTGCCCTGCCCCACCGGTCACCAGCGCGACGCGACCCGTGAGGTCGAAGAGTTGCTGCACGGTCGGTTCGAAATCTGTCGGCTGTGGATTCATGGCCATCACCGTTCAATCGCAGGTTGTGACAGGACGAGCAGCGCCTGGGCAGCGCGCACGCGGACGTCGAGCACGGCGTCATCGAACCGCTCGATCAGCAGGGCCTGATGCTCGACGGCGCGACTGCGCCCGATGGCCTCGGCGGCCACGACTCGCAGGGCCGGATCCTTCGACGCCAGGAGAGCGGCGAGCGCCTTTCGCGCCTGGGCATCGCCCAGGGTCGCCAGCGTGGAAGTCAGGATGGCGCGGGCAAGCGGATCGGTCTCCGCGGCCAAGGCCTTCGCGAGCGGCGGAACGTCCGAGGCGTTGCCCAGACCCGCAAGGCCAAACGCCACAGTGTTGCGAACCGCACGATCGGGCGAGGTCAACTGCCCGCGCAACCAGGCAAGCGCCTCCGCGTTGCCGCCGCGCGCCAAGGAGGCGGCCGCCATCAGCCGCAATTGTGCGACCTCGATCTGGCGAAACGCATCGCCGAGCAGCTCGCCGTCGCCGGTCTCGCCCAGCTTGTAGAGGCTCTCGGCGGCGTGGATGCGACCGATCGACGTCGGCTCGGCGAGAACTTCGAACAACACCGGCAGGGACTCGCGGTTCCCTGCTCGGACCAGCTCACGGGCCAGCCCGCAGCAGCGTTGATCGTTGCTCTCGTCGGGCAGCCGAGCGGTAAGCGCCGCGACGACCTCAGGTCCTGTGCCGGCGGCGGTCAGCGCCTCGGCGGCGTGCATCGCGGGCCAGAACTCGTCTGAAGCGAGGCCCGCGCGGAGAGTTTTCAAGCAGCGGTCGCGCGTGGCAGGCGGCAGCGCGACAGGTTTCGCGCGGTCAACCTCATCGGCCACCGCGAGGCCGACCGATAGCAGCGCGACCACAAGATACAGGAAACGCCAACGCAGAGGCTTCACGACGCACCTCCGACCCGCTCCCAGCGTCGAGAGTGCAGACTAGCCAACGCCGCCAGATTGACCCGCAACGTTTGCAACCCTTCGGTCAGTGAGCACGGCGGGGCGGCGCGACCTTCGACGGCATCCATGAACGCCTGGGCCTGGGCGATGAAGGCCGCGTCTCGTGGAGGTGGCTCGTGTGGTTCGTCGTGCCACGCTTCGTCGGGGCTGGTGGTCCACCGCCAACGGTTTTGATGTGATTCCCACCGCACCGTGCCGCGCTCGCACACCACGGTCACCGTGTTTTCGTTGGGCGCCTGGTGCTGGTTGAGGCTGTAGCTCGCCGGCACGTCGTCGTGGCGGGCCAGCAGGTGCACCGTGTCCTCGACCTCCAGGCCACGCAGGACTTGGTGAGCGGCGTCGGCCACCAGCCGGTCGATCGGACCGACGAGCCACTCGCCCAGGTTGAGCACGTGGGTCAGCGCGTCCTGGATGGCTCCGCCGCCGGTCGCGCGGGCCGCATAATAGGTCTGGCGATAGGACGGCCGATAGGTCGGAAAATGCTGACCGCCCACGGCCACCAGCTCAACGGGCCGGCCAAAGCGTCCGCTGCAAATCGCCTGGCGCATCGCCGCTAGCGCCGGGAAGCAGCGATACACATAGGCGACCGCCACGACCACCTTGTGCTTCGTGGCGACATCAGCCAGGCGATCAATGTCGTCGAGCTGGGTCGAAAGGGGTTTCTCGATCAGCACGTGAATGCTGCGGGAAGCCAATCGTGTGGCCTGCTCAATGTGCAGATGCGCCGGCGTGGCGACCACAGCCAGGTTGATAGGAGATGAACCGAGAGCGCCGGCGTCGAGCGCCGCCTCGATCGATTCGTAGCCGGGCACGCCGTGCTGCTGGCACACCGCGGCTCGGCGCTGGGGGTCGGTTTCGACCAGCGCAGCGGTGGCACGTCCCGTCGCCTGAAAGCAACGCAGGTGCCGCTCGCCGATCGAGCCGACGCCAACGATCAGCGCGTGATGCTTGGTGCCCATGGTTAAGAGTTACTTGGTGTCCTTCCCGACGGCCTGCCCATCGAGTCGCGCGTCAGGTCTTCAGGCCCAATTGCTCGTGCTGCGTTCGTGCCGCCGCCTGGTAGCGGGCGAAGGCCGCTTCGTCGCGCTGGCACGAAGCGCCTTTAAAGACCAGTGCGAAGGAGCGGCGGTGGCGGTCCGAAGAATGATTGGCGTCGGCCCGATGAATCGTCATTCCGTGGTGCGCCACGGCGTCGCCCGCACGTAGCGGCACGGCGACCTCACGGCGAAAATCATCTGGCGAGTAATCCGTGATCCCCTGTGAGAAACCCAGGATGCTGGAGCGCGCGTGCGTGCGAAAACCCGCGGTGTGCGAGCCGGCGACATAACGCAAGCAACCGTTCTCGGCGTCAACGTCGTCCAGCGCCAGCCAGATGGTCAGCACGCGCGGCGGCGTGAGGCAGAAGTAATAGTTGTCTTGGTGTGGCGGAGTGACGTGGTTGGTGCCCGGCGGTTTATTGAACCACTCGGGCTGTTCGGCAATGGCCGCCTCGCCCAGCAGGGTCTCGGCGACCGAAACCCAGCGTGGATGGCGCGTGTAGTCGGCAAAGAATGGGTCGCAGCCCATCCGCTGCAACTGCTTGAGCGTCTCGGGCCGCGCGCGGTCTTCGTAGAATGCCTCGGCGTCAGCCAGGCCGGGCACGACCTCGCGAATGTACCGATCCAAGTTCGCGCGCAGCTCGGCCACGTCATCATCGGGCAGGAACTGCCGGATTACGACGAACCCGTCGCGGTCCAGCGTCGTCTGGAGTTGGTCGATTGGTTGACTCATCGGCAGCGTTTGCACGGCGGCCTCCTGCTTCGCGATAGACTCACAGCCGCTTGGCCAGCTCGGCGGCATCGGCGGCCAGGCGGTTGTCGAACGTGAACCCCAGCGGGGCGTAACTCTTCTGTATATGCTCCATGCCCTGCTTGACCATAATCAGGTCGCAGCCGTGGCAGATGAACTTGGCGCCCAGATCCATCAATCGCTGGGAATGCTCCGGACTGCCGCTAACCGTGCCCCACCACTTGCCGGCGCGAGCCGCCGCCTCGGCCACACGGCGATAGGCGCCGGCGATCAGCGGATGATCGAACTGATAGGGAATGCCCGCGATCACGCTCAGGTCGCCCGGCCCCAGCATCAACACGTCCACGCCGGGGGTGGCGGCGATCGCGTCGGCCTCGTCGAGCGCGCGGGGTGATTCGAGCTGGGCAATCAGCAATGTGTTGTCGTTGGCCGCGCGTAGGTAGGGCGGCATCGGCATGGCGCAGTAGGGATTGTCGCCGTTGGCGCCGTCGACCCCGCGCTCCCCCTGCGGAGCGAACTTGGCCCAGCGGACCAGCTCGGCCGCCTCCTGACCGGACTCGCAGCGCGGGTACATGATGCCCTGCGCGCCGGCTTCCAGCAGCCGCCCCATCCGCATGAACTCCCCCTTGGCAGGTCGCGCGATCACGTCGGATGCGCCGACCCGGGCCGCGCGCATCAGCGCCGCGGCTGTCTCATCGCTGGTCGCGTGATGCTCAAGGTCGAGCCAAATGCCGTCGAATCCCAGCAGGCTCACCAACTCATAAACGCTGGGGTCGATGAAATGGCAACAGACAATCAGGGCCGCTTCGCCCTGTTGCAGCTTGGCCTTTACCCGACTAAATCGCATACCACCCTACCTTTCATGCCACTGGAACTGTCACTCACGAGGACGTTGCTCGCGCGATCATTTCATTCCACAAACTGCAACGCGTACAGGTCCGCGTTCTCGAGGACAAATCGCAACCGCACGGCTTGCCCGCTGAGCGAAGAGACGTCACCGCCGCGCGCCCAGCTCACCGCCTGATCGATGGCGTCGCCCACCAGCTTCGCACAGTCCGCCAAGGCAAACCCCGGGATCGGTTGACCGGCGGCATCTTGCACTTCGACTTTGACGCTACCGCCCGCGGTCGTGGCGTAGTTGAGCTTGAGCTTGTTGCCTGTGAACTTCAGCGGCCGGGTGACGAGCTCGCCGGGTGATGAGTCGGCGTGGACGGACACAAACCCGTCGGTGCGGATTGTGAACCGCCGCACGCGGCTGGCCGGGCCGGCATAGTAGGCCTCGGTGGCGTACAGCGACAGCTCGCGGTCCTGACCCGGCAACTGCAGCAGTCCCCAGGTCATGTAGTTGCTGCGGTTGCCATCGCGATCCTTGGGCGCCGTGATCGGAATCAGCGGCTCGTTCCAGCGATGAAAGTTTCGCCCGTCGCGGCTAGTCATCAGAATCGGCTCGACCTGCTCGTGCTTGGGCTGGAATCGTGTGGGAAAGCCGAGGAACAAGTGCGGGGCGCGGAAATAGGGCTGGATGGCGTTGGTATAGAGGTGCTCTGCGGGCGCGTCGCCGTACTCCAGAAACACAGGCTCGGTCCAATTCAGAAAATCGGTCGACGTGGCGGTCATGATGTCGCGCACGCCGCCGCGGCTTTTGCGATGAAAGTCCAGATACCGCTTCTGCTCCGGATGCCAAAACGCAAGGTTTTGCGAATCGAAATTGCCATCCGTGATGACCGGCTTCTCTTGCACCAGCGACCAATGGATGCCGTCAGGTGATTTGTACGCCCGCAGACCTTTGCCGCCCCACTTCAGCGCACCGCCGGCCAGGGCCTTGTAGCGGGCATCCGGCGCACAGTCGGGGTTGGCATCCTTGAATGGCGTGAAGTTGTGCGTGTCTTCGCCGGCCCAGACGATGTTGTTTTCCTTCGATCCGTCGAACTCGAACAGACCCAGCTTGGGCTTGGTCCAGTTCACTCCGTCGCGGCTCTCGGCGTAGCAGGTCACCTCGGCGTGGCTTTCCTTTTTGGTCTGCACGTCAAAATGCGCACCGCGATAGTACATGCGAAACAGCTCGCCGTCGGCAAACAGCGTGTAGTACGCCGAGGTATTGCCTTCCCAAGGCGCGTCGCAGACCAACGCCACGTCGCGCGCCTCGGGCAGGTGCATTTTCAGTTGGGCACCTGGCAGCTTGTCGACCAGGTAGTCGTCCACGAACAGTTCGCGCCGCGAGCCAATGTCGCGCACGGCCGGCGGCAACTCGACCTTGGCCAGGTAGATGCTCGTCTTGCCTTCGTGCGAAGAGTAATAGCTGACCCACAACAGGCCCTCGTGCAGTACCATGCCCGCGTAGCTGGTGTCGCCGCCGGAGGGGAGCTTGAGACATTCCGTCAAGCGGCCCGATTGCGGATCGATCCAGGCCAACGACGTGCGGGCGCCGCCGTCATACAAACGCACGGCTGCCAGAAATCGCCCGTCGGGCAGGCGGATCATCTGCGGACCGCCGATCCGCGCGCCGACGTCTTTCCACTCCCACTGGGTATACGGCGGTTGCGACACGCCCAGCAGTCCGTGGGCCCCCTTGTCGTCGCGCCGCAACAGGCAGTAACAGGTGCTGCCGTCGAACAACAGCGACGTCTCGTTGGGGTAGCTCACGTCGTGCAACCGCTCGACCAAGGTGTCGAACTTCTTGCCGTCGGCACTCGAGTAGAGCCGCACCGACTGATCCTCGCGGCAGCCGTAGCCGACTCCATAGGCCTTGCCCTGGTGCCAGGTCACACGCCACAGCCAGAAATCGGGGTCGCCGATCGGGTGCTGCTGGCTCCAGGTCCGGCCGTCGGCCGAGAACCAGGAGAGCGACTGATGCGTGTGCTTCGACTTGTCGTGCCATGCACCGGCGCCGGCGAGCATCAACTGACCGTCGGGCGTGACCGTGATCTTGGCGTCGCGCAGATCAGAGTCGGGCGACGTGATCAGCGCGGCCGATTCCCACTTCTGGCCATCGGTAGAGGTCAGCACGCGCAGCGCGCCGTCCGGCGACACGTGACCCGCCCCTTCGCGAAACACGCAGAACCAGCGATCGTGAAATCGCACCAGGTCGGTAAAGGCGTTGTGCGGCGCCTGGTCCCAGATCTTGCGGACCTCGACCAGCTTCGGCTCGTCGCCGGGGGTCAACGCACCGTGGACTATGTTGCAGTGGACTAATCCGACGCACAGCGCCACCAGCAGCCATACCAGCGATCGTTTCACGTTGTCACCTCAAAGTGCGGTTCATTCTTGAAATTGAAAGCTGTACAGGTCCGCGTCGCGAACTTCGAAGCGCAGCCGCACCGGCCGCCCGGCAAACGACGACAGGTTCGGCGTGTTCTTCCAGCTCACCACGCGCGCCAGGTCGTCGCCATAGACCTCATCGCAGTCGGCCAGTGCGAAGCCAGGCAGCGGCCGACCCGAGGCGTCCTGCAGCTCGACGCGGATTGCCCCAGCGGCCGAGGTCGACGCGTTCACGAGCAGCCGACCGCCGGCGAACACGAGCGGTTTGGTAACGAGCTCACCACCGGCCAGCGGCGCGTGCAGCGACACAAAGCCGTCAACCCGCAAGGTGTAGCGGCGCAACACGCCGGGGGTCTCCTGCAGCGTGCGCTCGGTGACGTAGATCGACAGCTCGGGCGGCGCGTCCGGCAGGTCGCTGCGAGTTTCGACCAGTCCCCAGTTCTGATAAGCATCGCCATAGAACCAGCTATCGCGTGTGCGCGGACCCGGGCGCAAGAACGACTCGGGCCAAACGGAGAACTGCTGCCGGTCGCGGCTGGTGATGAACATGCCGTCGGTGAGCGCCGTGCCCTCGCGGGTCGAGTTCTTCGCACGAATCTGGCGATAGTCGTAGCGGGGCAAGGCCTTCGCCGACTCGGTCCAACCGCGGTCGATGTAGCGCGTAGGAAAACCCAACAGCAGATGCGGTGCGCGGTAATACGGAATGATCTGGTTGGTATACAACTCGCTCACCCGGCCGGCGGGATACTTGGCGCCGACCGGATCGCGGACCTCCGGTGCTGCTGCCGCGCCGCGCCCGAGATCGACGTTCGCCGCATAGCCGACAAACTCGGGCTCGGTCCAATGCACGAAGTCCTGAGAGGTCGCGGTGCGAATGTCGCGGCCTTCGCGAAAGTCGCGGTGGTATTCGCGATACTCGTCGCGGGCCGTATCCCAAAACGCCAGGTTCTGCGAATCGAACGCTCCCTTGGTGATGACCGGCTCTGGGTGCATCAGCGACCAGTGGATGCCGTCGGCCGACTTGAAGACGTACAGCCCCGGCTTGTCGCCGCCAACGCCGAGGGCTTTGTAGCGGGCGTCGGATTCGCATCCAGGGTTCGAATCGCGAAAGGGCACGAAGGCGTGCGCGCCCACGCCGTCCCAGACGATGTTGTTCTGCTTCGACCCATTCCAGGCAAACAATCCCAGCTCGGGCTTGGTCCAGTGAACGCCGTCCGGGCTCTCGGCATAACAGTAGACGTCGCGGGTGTTAGGTCGATCCTTGCCGCCCAGGTACGACGCGTGGCTGCCGCGGTAGTACATGCGGTACTTGTCGCCGTCCTGAAATACGGTGACATAGTTGGTCGCGTTGCCCTCCCACGGTTCGCCGGTCTCCAAGGCGACGTTGGCGGGTGTCGGCTGGTGCAACCGCAGCTCGGCCCGTCCGGCCACACGGTCGACTAGCCAATCGTCGACCAATAGTTCGCGCCGCGTCCCAATCTCGTGCGGGGCAGCGACGTCGTCGGCCGCCGCCACTCCGAGGCTCAAGCAAGGCAAAACAAGGTAGATCAGTCGATGCATGGCATTACCTGGTTGAATTGTTCAATGCTGGTTTTGGCCAACGGCGCAATCGCCGCTTCGGACATATCAGGTCAAACATCCCGAAGCCTCGATCGGCCAGACGTCCACCACTCGGCCCGCCTCGTGCACGACCAGCTCGCGATGCAAATTGCAGGTCGTGCAGGCGTGCGTGGGAATCAGGTGCAACGACTGGCCGATCTTCCAGTCGGGCACGTTGCGCACGACAACGTGCTCTTCGGCCATGAAGTGCGTGATCTCAACGTCCGGGAAGTCGCGAATACCCGGCACGCCAAACTCCGCGCCGGCGCCTTTGACCCCCACGTCCAACACGGCCTTGTTGGCCGCCGGCCGGCTGATGACGCGGACCAGCAGCGACAGCGCTATCTGAAACTCCGGCGCCAGGCGTTGGTACTGGCGGTCCATCGTCGCATAGGTGCCAGCCTGAATCTCATCGACCCCGGCCATCGTGCCGGTGGCGTCGTAAGTCGCACTCGAACATCCGCTGACGCACGAGACGGGAACGCCCGCGTTCTCGAGCAGCCGCCGCGTGTCGATGGCCAGCTGCATGGCGGCCCGCGCGCGCTCACCGCGTTCGGCCCGATCCAACACGTTGACCAGATGCCCTTCGTAGGCCTGCAAGCCGGCAAACTCCACGCCGGGTAATTCGACGATTCGCCGCGCGAGGTCCAGCGCCGGCTGGCCTGGTTGCACGCCACAACGCCCCATGCCGATGTCCACTTCGACCAGCAGTCTCACCACGCTGCCGGCGGCGCTGGCCGCTTGTGAAATCGCCGCGGCCTGATCCCAATGGTCGACCGCCACGGCCACTCGGGCCCGCGCCGCAAGTTTTGCCAATCGCAAGACCTTCTGCGATCCGACGACCTGGTTGGCGACCAGCACGTCGTTGACCCCGTGGTCCACCAGGACCTCGGCCTCGGACAGCTTGGCACAGGTGATCCCCACCGCCGCACCCGCGGCGAGCTGCCGTTTGGCGAGCGTGACGCATTTGTGATTCTTAAAGTGCGGGCGAAGCTTTGCCGGTCGTTCGGCGAAAAAGCGGGCGAGGTACGCTAGATTGGCGTCGCTGGCCGCGCGATCCAACAGCAAGGTCGGCGTGTCGAGCTCGTCGAGCGCACGACCGATCCGCGGGTCCGACCCTTGGCGTTTGTCGTCTGGCATCATGGCGAGTGAGAGATCGTTCATTCGGTCGCAGGTAAGGCTTGCCAGGGCCGCGCCAGAGCGCTGGCCAGAGTTCCCACGGTCACGCCCGCCAGCAGCGAGCAGGGCATCATCCACACGAAGCTGACCCCCAGGTTCAGACCCAGGTCGGGCGAATATGCGACGGCCACGGCCGTGCCGATCGCCGCCAGCAACCCCAGCCAGGCGCCCACCGCATTGGACCAGGGGACAAACAGCGCCAGGAAGAACAGCACGAACAACGGCGCGGTCAACAAATTGACCAGCTTGAAGCAGCGTTCCACCAGGTTGCCCTTGATAAACACATTCAAGAGGCTTAGGCCAATGGCCACTGCAGCCACGATCCAAGTGAGTCGCTGCAGCCGGGTGACGGCGGCGCTATCGGGTTGCGAGCCAACCGCCCGTCGCGAAATAAAGTCGCGGTCGAGCACCGCGCAACTCGAGTTTAGTCCCGAAGACACGCTGGAGAGAGCCGCCGAAAGAATTGCCGCCACCACCAGTCCCGAAAGTCCCGCGGGCATCTCCGTCATGATGAACATCGGAAACAACTGGTCGCCGATCGAGTGCAACGTCTGGTCCGAGGTGAGGTGGGGCGAGTTCGCCTGGTAGTAACCCAACAGCGCCACGCCGGTCAGGGCCAGCAGAATCGCCACGGTCGCATCGGTAATCTGCGCCACGGCCAGCGTGCGACGTGCAGAGGCCGGATCGCGAGTGGCAAGAAACCGCTGGATCGACATTTGGTCTGAGCCATTGGTACACACGTACCAGAGAGTCGTTGACAGAATCAAGATGCCGAACGAGACCCGCTCGGTCGGATCGAAACCCCAACTGGGAGCCTGCCAGTTCGTCGGCCAGTCCGACGGCCACCAGCCCGCAAAGCCGCCCATCCTCACAGTGATGACCGTCAGCGTGGCAATCGCACCAATGAGCATCGTGATCGATTGAATGGCGTCGGTCATGACCACGGCCTTGATGCCGCCCCACGAGGCGTACAAGGCGGTGACGAATCCTAGCGCAACGCACAGGTACGGCGTCCAGCGGTCGTCGATGCCAAACAGCGGCACCAGCACCACGTAACTGGTGGCGTAGAGGATCGTGGCCATCCAGCCAAACCGCAGCAGCAGAAACACGCCGGCGCCGGCCAGGCGAATGCTCGTGCCCAGGCGCGACTCCAGGATTTCGTAAGCGCTGGTCACCGGCTGGCGCATGAGCAGCGGAATCAGGCCATAGCCGACGATGGCAAAGATCAGGGGATGGGCGGCAACCTGCGTGATCATCATCGGCCCGTGGGCCACCATCTCACCCGGCGTGCCCAGGTAGCTCAAAGTGCTGACCAGTGTGGCAAACAACGACAGCCCCAGGGCCAGCGGCGGCATGCGTCGCCCGCCGAGCAGGAAATCGTCGGCCGATTTGTTCTGGCGCGAGTAGTACAGCCCGACGCCGAGCATCAGCACGGCGTAAGCCAACAACACGAGCCAATCCAAAGGGGACATTCGCTCTGGACTCCCAACAGGAATTGCCGCCTCGGTTATTCGGTGGCGGAAAGAAATCCTACTTATTGACGATTGCCTCGTCAAATAGTTAGGATTAGCGACCAAAGGTGACCATAAAATGAACACCGCCGCTCCGGTCGCGCGCCGCGCCAGCCAGGCGCAAGAGCTCGCCAAGATGATCCGCCAGCGCATACAAAAGGCGCAACTGCCCGACGGCAGCTTCTTCATGACCGAGGCCCAATTGGCCGTGGAGTATGACGTCTCGCGCACCGTGGCGCGCGAGGCGGTCAGCCGGCTGCAAGCGCTGGGTATCTTGGAAGGTCGCAAGCGCAAGGGGTTGTTGGTGCGGCATCCCGACCCCTTGAGGCTGCTGTCCAACAGCTTGCCGTCGCTGGTCGCCTCGCCCGACGATTGGCAGGAGCTCGCCCAACTGCGCTACGCCCTGGAGGTCGGCGCCATCGAACTGGCTATCCGCGCGGCGACCGACGAGCAGATCAAGCAGCTGGCTGAGATCACGGAGAAAATGGAACAGGCCCTGCGCGAAGACACGCAATCACCGCGCTCGATTGGCCTGGACCTGGAATTTCACGCCCAGATCTTGCGGATGACCGGATCGCGAATGATTGCGGGCATGCAGCAGATCCTGGTGCAGTTCTTCCAGATCGCGCCGCACAGCGCCGAGACCAAGACGGCCGCCGACCGCATCATCTGGGAACACCGCGAGCTACTCAACGCGATCCGCGACCGCGACGTGGAACGCGCCAGGTCAATGATCCGCCTGCAATTTCGGTCCACGCTCGACTCGCCTGGGCCAGCCCTCGGCGAACATCAGGGAGCATGCAAATGAATGCGAGACCTAGTGCAACCCCGACAAAACGGTCCGCCCGCAGTTGGTCGAGTGCCGTGACGATGCTAACCATCGGCCTGTCGGCGATTGCCCTCTCACCTGCCCCGCTCGCCGCCGAAGACTGGCCACAGTTTCGCGGTCCGAATTCCAGCGGCATCTCGACCGCTACGGCGACCTTGCCCGTGAAGTTTTCGGCCACCGAGAATGTCCGCTGGAGTGCCGCGGTCGGTGACGGGGTCGGCGGAGCGGCTGTGGTTGACGGCAGGGTGTTCGTCAGCGGCATGACCGGACCGGAGCAAGTCAGCCTGTTCGCCTTCGACGCCGCGACCGGCACCAAGCTTTGGCAACGCGATTGGCCAACCGGCCCATTGCCCGAGGTGCACCAGACCAACAGCCACGCCAGCAGCACGCCCGCAGCCGACAGTGAACGGGTCTATTTTTACTCGAGCTCGCTGGGCCTCTTGGCCGTCGACGCAAAGTCCGGCAGCGACGTCTGGCAACGGAAATTACCGACGCCATTCTTTGTCTTCAAATGGGGCGCCGGCATGTCGCCAGTGCTCTATGGCGACCTGGTGATCTTCTGCCAGGACGACGACCTGAATCCCGCGCTGTATGCCTTCGACCGCGTCACGGGCAAGGAAGTTTGGAAAGACGACCGGCTAGACATGGCGGTCAACTATTCGCACCCGGTTGTCAACCGCGTCGACGGGCGCGACGAGATCGTCGTGGCGGGCACGGGATTATTGATTGGCTATGACCCCGCGACCGGCAAACGCCGCTGGCACGCCAAGACCCTGCTCCGCAACATCAAGACCACGCCGGTCTGTCGCGATGGCGTAATTTATGTCTCGTTGCAAAGCAGCGGCATTGCCAATCAGTGGCTGGTCGCCGTGGACCAGGCCGACACGGGCAATCGCGACGGCAAGGTCGACAAGGCAGAGATTCGCGCCTATGTCGGAGCGGCCGGCGTGCCTGAGGAATTCCTGAAACGCACGTTTGACCGGGGCGACGTCAACGGCGACGGCCAGTTAGAAGGGTCCGAGCTGGATGCGGCATTTCTGCATCCCGATAACTTTGCCGGCGTGACGTTCACGACGCTGGGCGATAGCGCCGCCGAGGAATACATCCTGGCGGTGCGCGGCGGCGGCCAGGGAGATGTCAGCGCGACGCACGTCGTTTGGAAGCATCGCACCAAGCACACCGACCATGTGGTCTCGCCGCTGGTGACCGACGGCCGGATTCTGCTGGTAAAGAGCGGCGGCATCCGCACCGTGTTTGAAACCAATAGCGGGTCGCCGCTGGGCAGCCCGAAGCGCGTGGCCAATGCGACCAGCTACTTTGCCTCGCCCGTGACTGGCGACGGCAAGATTTATCTGGCCGGCGAGAACGGACTGGTGGTCGTGCTCTGCGATAACGCCGACTACGAGGAACTGGCGGTGAACGACGTTGGCGACAATGTGGTCGCCACGCCCGCCATCGCCGGCGGCGCGCTCTTCATCCGCACCCGCGGCAAGCTGCTGTGCATCGGCGGCGACGTGGCAAAATAGTTCGCTGGTCGCTGCTCGCAGGCTCAGGCTAAGCCGCCAGCGGATGGTTGCTCGCGATGGTGGTATATTCCTTCCACCTGATGCCCGAAGCCTGTCGCCTGAAGCCTTCATTAACTCACCAACTGCGCGTCCAGCGTGATCTCGGCTTTAAACAGCTTAGAGACGGGGCAGTTGGCCTTGGCTTTTGCCCCCAGTTGCTCGAAGGTGGCCGCGTCGGCGCCAGGCACTTTGCCGCGCAAGGTCAGATGGATCGTTGTGATGGCCCAGCCGCCGTCGACCTGATCCAGGGTGACTTCGGCGGTCGTGTCCAGCTGCTCGGCAGTGAGCTTGGCCTCGCCCAGGATCAGCGACAGTGCCATGGTAAAGCAACTGGCGTGGGCCGCGCCGATCAGTTCCTCGGGGTTGCTGCCGCGCTGGCCTTCGAAGCGGCTGGAGAAACCGTAAGGATAAGCCGCGAGCGCGCCGCTCTCGGTCGAGATGCTCCCCCGACCATCCTTGATCCCGCCCTGCCAGGCGGCCGATCCTTTGCGCTTGATCTTCATGGCGAATGCTCCGTGATTGAAATGGACTTTGGTAGAATTGCCGTCTGACGCGCCGCTAACAGGCGACATTGTAGCTCGGTTGCAACGGTCGGCGAATCGACCTGCGATGGCAAGATTGCGCGTCGAGGCAAGACTTTTCCCAAGCGGGTCGTCGGCATATAGTTTGCGGTCGCGGACGAGGGCAAAACGTCCCGTCCGAGTAGTAACTCGCCACCACTGGACACTTTCGCCTGGCCGCACGTGACCGGGCAAAGCGGGCAAATCAATCACTCTGTCGTCGGGAGAACCAACCATGGCAACGATGCTGGCGGCCCAAGTCACGCGAGGCGGCGCCCCCTTCGAACTGGTAAACCGGCCAATCCCAGAGCCCGGCCCCGGCGCCGTGCGAATCAAGGTCCAGGCCTGCGGCATCTGCCACAGCGACGCGCTCATCAAAGACGGTCTTGTGCCGGAAGGCATCTACCCGCGCATTCCGGGTCATGAGGTGGCGGGCGTGATCGATGGCCTCGGCCCGGGCGTCGACCGTTGGCAAGTGGGACAGCGCGTCGGCGTCGGCTGGAACGGCGGCTACTGTGGAGTATGCGACCCCTGCCGCCGCGGCGAGCTGTTCGCCTGCGAAACCAAACCGGTCACCGGCATCAATTTCGACGGCGGCTACGCCCAGTACATGGTCGCGCCGACCTCGGCCGTGGCCCGCATGCCCGACGATCTGTCGCCGCTGGAAGCGGCGCCGCTGATGTGCGCGGGCATCACCACGTTCAACGCGCTGCGCAATAGCGGCGCCCGGCCGGGCGACCTGATCGCGGTGCTGGGCCTGGGCGGACTGGGCCACCTGGGTGTCCAGTTTGCGGCCAAGCTCGGCTTCCACACCGTGGCGATCGCCCGCGGACAGGAGAAGGGCGCCCTGGCCAGGCAGTTGGGGGCGGCAGCGTACATCGACAGCCAGGCCCAGGACCCCGCCCGCGAGCTGACCAAACTCGGCGGAGCAAAAGCGATCCTGGCGACGGTCACCAATGGCGATGCGATGAGCGCCGTGGCGGGCGGGCTGGGGATCAACGGAGTAATGTTGTTGATCGGCATTGCACCGTCGGTTACGGTTTCTCCCCTGCAGTTGCTTGCCGGTCGTCAATCGGTGCGCGGCTGGTATTCGGGCATCGCCAGCGACGCGCAGGACACGCTCGACTTCAGCGCTCGCAGCAGCGTCCGCTCGATGAACGAGATCTTCCCGCTGGCGCGCGTTGCCGAGGGGTACGAGCGAATGCTCAGCGGCAAGGCCCGGTTTCGCGTGGTGTTGGACATGCAGGCGTAGTCGGAATCCAGGGTGACTCTGCGACCCTGGCGCGGTCTGACTTGCGCTGACCGCATCTGCCCATGCGCGCCGGCAGCGATGCGGCAGCGTCGCTAGCAAGGAATCAAACCGCCCTTCTCACGCGGATCTTGTGGAACTGCGCAAGGTGGTACAGCCGGCGCAAAACGTTTTACCTGTTTCTATCGGGTGGTCGATAACCTGCATACCGACCGGACTGGTTCGCGCTTGCTCACCTCGGCATCCCCTGCCCTACCGCCAGACCTTCGGTTGACCGCTCGAAAACCTGCCCGCGTAACTCCCGCCGCATAGCGTTCGCCGTTTCACACACACCATTGCGTGCCGCGCTGCGCAGTTTTGCGCGACGTGCAGCGCGCCCCCCGAGGTCCTCCCATGCATCTCCTTCAAAAGGCGTTTCGTGCCGTGCGTTCGCGCGGCGCCGCGCGCACTCGCTCGGTCCAGAAGAGTCGCCGGCTGCGTTACGAGCCGCTGGAAGTGCGCCAAGTGATGGCCACGATGCCATTCACGATCATCAACAACAGCCAGATCAATGCCAACGGCGAGTTGGCCTACCAGGACAGCGAAGTCTCGATCGCCATCTATGGTCAGGACTACTCTTCCTCCGCGACCTACTACTACTTCAATGCCAACGGTGCGCCGTTCCTGACCACCAGCGCACCCAACAGCATCATCCCCACCTTTCATCTGAGTGACCTGGTCAAGACGGGCGATCACACCTATGTGATCGACATGCCCGAGGAGCTGGCGGCCGGCGCTCCCTACGGGATTCAATCGGCGCGAATGTATTTCTCGATGGATGGCGGCGATCCGCTTGTGTTGACGGTCAATGGCGACGGTAGCGTGAACAACCCCACGCCAAACGCGTCGTACTTCGACTTTATCGAGTTCGTCATCAACGCGCCCAATAACCCCGTAGGCAACCTGAACATCGACACCACCAACGTCGACCAGTTCGGCATTCCGATCACGATCAAGGTGGACCCGACCTCGGGCGCGGACCAGACTGTCGGCGCGGCCGAGACGCGCGAGAAGATCCTGGACGCTTTCAAGACCTTCACCAGCGACCCCAACGATCCCTACGCGATCTGCCTTTGGCCGACCGGATCAGGCGACTACGGCAGTTACCGGATCCTGAACCCCAGCGGCCTGTTCGACGAGGTGAACCCAGGCATTCAGCCGATCCAGGTCAAAACCACGCTGCAAGACAGCATCTCCGCGACGGACTCGGTCATCAACGTCTATTGCGCCTCGGCCTTTCCGGATCCGAACGTGGCGCCGTTCACCATCCAAATCGACAGTGAGGTGATGACCGTCACGCACGCCGCCTACGACACAACGACCCAAACCACCAATTGGACCGTCACCCGCGGCGGCAGTGCCACCGGGCACAACTCCGCGACGCCCGTTTACCAGACAGACCCCGTCGTGACCATCAGCCAGACGACCATGACCGTGGCGTCCAACGCGGGATTCCCGCCAACGGGATCGTTCTACGCGCTGGTCGGCAACGAGATCATAAAATTCATCAGCGCCAACCCTACGAACAAAGATGGCACGACTACCTACAATATCGCCCGCGCCCAGTTTGGCACGACCGCCACGACGCACGACAACGGAGACCAGGTTTACTACAGCTCCAAACGCGACCTGGCGCTGAACACGACGTTTAACGTCGCGATCGACAACCTGTTCACCAAGTACGTGCCGACCGACCAACACTACGCCGGTCCGCTGCAGATTTTCTCCAATGCCGACACCTTTGACCGCACCTACTCGGGCACAGTGATCAATAGCGGCGCGGGCACGCCGTACTACTTCCACTTCATCTGTGACCAGGACTCCAGTATCACCTATGACGTCTACTATCCGTTCTTCACGGACAATCAATACTTCTGGGCGGGCTACACCCCGGCCCTGACTCCCGCGCATTCGCCCGTGGAGGCCGCCGGGGCCGACCTGAACCAGTCCTCGCCGACCGAGATGGTCTTTTCCAACAACGGGGTCTTCGCCGACAACTCGTTCCGCAAGGCCAGCTACCCCACTGCCGATCAACAGAAGGTGCTGGGCGACCTGGAGAACCAGATCGTCTCGGCCCTCAACCGGGGCGTCGCCCTGCGTCCGGGTTACACGGTCAGCGGCGCGGGTTCCTGGAAAGACGCGAGCCTGTATTACGAGAACAACGGCGACGGCCAGGTCTGGAACCGCTATGCCCAGTTCCTGCACCAGGACAGCGTCAGTATCGCCGGGCTGAACTATGGATTTGCCTTTGACGACCAGGCCGGCCAGGCTTCGGACATCGGTGTGGCCGGCGTGGATAGCGTGACCATCACGCTGGCGCCGTGGGCCACGGATCTGAATCCCAACCCCGGCCCGGGTCCCGGCCCTGGCCCTGGTCCCACGCCGGGGCACGGCCTGTCGCAACGCTGGTTTATGGCGTCGACGGTCTTCCCGGTCGGATCTTCGCAGAGCCAATCGTTCCAGTCGCAGTCGTTTTCCACGATGTCCACCCCTGACGAGGAGTCGGAGTCGGGCGGCAACAACGTCTCGGCCGCCATCTTCAACGCCGGAGGCGCCAACGACGCGGCCTTGATGTCCGCGATGGCCATGGCCGACGACGACGACTCGCTGGGGCTTGATGATTTTGCCGGCAGTGCGAACAATGGCAGCACCGCCTCGCCCGTCGACGAAGCGCTCGCTGACGACAACGAGAACGTCGCGGTGACGACCACGCCCGACAGCCCGATGCATACCATGTGACCACGCGGTTAGCCGATGACGGCCTTTCTGTTCGATCTTGACGGCACGCTGGTGGACAGCGTCTACCAGCACGTGCTCGCCTGGCACGAGGCCTTGTCGGCCGTGGGCATCGAGGTTGCGGTGTGGACCATACACCGTCGCATCGGCATGAGCGGCGGGCTAATGGCCAACGCCGTGCTGCGCGAGACCGGCCATGCGGTGACGGCCGAAGAAGCCGCCCGCTTGCGCCGCTTGCACTCCGAGGCCTACGCCCGATTGACGCACCAGGTCCGCCCATTGCCCGGTGCCCGCGAGCTGTTGGCCTACTTGACCAGCGTGGGCGTGCCCTGGGCGATCGCCACCAGCGGCCGAATGGAAGTGGCTCGGCCGACGCTCGAAACATTGGGTGTTGGTCCGGACGTCCCGGTGGTAACCCGCGACCAGGTTGCCTTCGCCAAGCCCGACCCCGATCTGTTCCTGGCGGCCGCCGAACGGTTGGGTGTGCCGATCACCGATGCCGTGGTGGTGGGCGATAGCGTCTGGGACCTGTTGGCCGCGCAGCGCGCAAGAGCATTAAGCATCGGCCTGCTCTCCGGCGGCTACGGTCAAGACGAGCTGGAGCGCGCGGGCGCCTATCGGGTCTACCAAGATCCGGCCGACCTGCTAAAGCACCTAGACGAAGTCGGCGTGCGCGCCTGAGGGCTGGTTATCGACCGACCTAGCGCAGCACGAAGTTTGACTTTGCCAGGTCGACTACTTCGCTGCCGCGGCCGTTTAGCACGGCGCGGATCAGGTAGAGGCTGAAGCCCAGGGCTTGCTCGGCGGTGATCGAGGGGGGCATTGCCAGCTCTTGGCGATTGACCACCACGTCTACCAGGCAGGGTCCGTCATGACGGAAGGCCGACTCCAGAGCGGGCTGCAACTGCTCGGGCAATTCCACGCGAATGCCCTTGAGACCTGCCGACTCGGCCAGTCTGGCAAAATCGGGATTCACCAGGTCCGTGCCATAACTCAACAGTCCGGCCGCTTTCATCTCGAGCTCGACAAAGCCGAGCGAGCTGTTGTTGAACACGACCAGCTTCACTGGCAGCTTCTGCTGAACCACCGTCAACAGATCGCCCAAGAGCATCGCCAGGCCGCCGTCGCCCGAGAGGCTGACGACCTGCCGCCCGGGGAAAGCCGCCTGCGCGCCGATGGCTTGCGGCAACGCGTTGGCCATCGAACCGTGCGTGAACGAGCCGAGCAACCTGCGGCGCCCATTCATGTGCAGATAGCGGGCGGCCCAGAGGGTCGGCGTGCCGACATCGCATGTGAAAATGGCATCGTCGGCGGCCAGCTCGTCGACCAACCGGGCAACATACTGGGGATGAATCGGCTTGCGGCCCGGCTCGCCGGTGGCCAACTCGTCGAGCTCGTGCCGCGCCTTGGCATAATGTTGCAAGCAGGCATCCAGGTAGCGTCGGTCATCGCGCTCGACCAACAAGGGCGTGAGCGCCTGCAAGGTTTCTTTGACCGTTCCCACCAGGCCCAGGTCCACGCGAGTGCGGCGGCCGATCTGCTCGCCGCGGACGTCGACCTGAACAATCCGCGCGTCTTTGGGATAGAACTGCGGATAAGGAAAATCGGTGCCCAGCATAACCAGCGCGTCGCAACTCATCAGCGCGTGATAGCCGGAGCTGAATCCCAACAGTCCGGTCATGCCGACGTCGTAGGGATTGTCGTATTCGATGTGTTCCTTGCCCCGCATGGCATAGACGATCGGCGCGCGCAAGCGCTCGGCCAAGGCGATCAGCTCGTCATGGGCTCCCGCGCAGCCGGCGCCGCCGAGAATTGCCACGCGTCGTGCGCCGTTCAGGATTGCCGCAGCGCCGGCGATCGCATCGGCCGGCGGATGGGTCGTGCTCTCCGGCGCGTTGTAGGTCACGGCCAGCGGCGCGGCCGCGCAGGGCCGCAATGCCACGTCGCCTGGCAGGACCACCACGGCCACTCCTTGCCGAGCCACGGCCGTGCGCATGGCAATGCCCAGCACGCGCGGCAACTGCTCCGGCGAGGAGACCAGCTCGCAGTAATGGCTGCAATCCTTGAACAGGTTCTCGGGATGGGTTTCTTGAAAGTAGCCCGTACCCAATTCGCCGCTGGGAATCTGCGCGGCGATGGCCAACACCGGCACGCGGCTGCGCTGGCAATCGTACAGGCCGTTGATGAGATGCAGATTGCCCGGTCCGCAACTGCCCGCGCACACGGTGAGGCGGCCGGTCAGGTGCGCTTCAGCGCCGGCGGCAAAGGCGGCGACTTCCTCGTGCCGCACGCCACACCACCTGATCGCCTCGCTAGTGCGCACGACTTCGGTAATGCCGTTGAGCGAGTCGCCGACGACGCCATAAATGCGTTCGACGCCGGCGGCGACCAGCGTTTCTACGAGTACCTGACTGACGGTTAGGGCCATAGCTCGGGTCCATTCTAGGAAACTTCGCCCTGCGGTCCGCCACGCGTCGTGCTCGGGCGGTAACCGCTACGAAGTGTTTACCCAATGGCCTCCGCAGGCTACCCCCAATTTAGCTCGACTTCAACGGCCGATTGAGCTCGGTCTGCCACTGACTGGAATCGGCGCTCGACTCGGGACCCGCTACGTAGCACTCCCAGAGATTCTCGGCCGTAGCGTGGCCTTCTGCGGCGATCCGTTCTCCGAATTCACCCCAGGCCGCGCCCAGTCCTTCGTACGGTCCGCGGTAGGTCGTCTGCACCACCTTCGCTGCGGGCAACTCGCTAGCCTTCACTCGGCCCGCCGGCTTTACGGGGGCGCTGACCGGCACGCCGACTTCAAAGTCAAACGTCGCGGGGTCCATGCGAAAATGGTGCGAATAGACCGGACCAACTGGACCGATGCCCTGCGCCGAAACCGCGGCGATGACTTCGCCGATCGCGGGACCCATCATCGCCTGAATCTGATCGCGCGGAATGGTCAGGTGAATGACGGCCGTCTGCTGTCTGGGGCTTTGCACAATGCGCGGAGTCTCGATCATAAGTGCCATGTCTCCAAATGTTGTGGTGCTTTAAGTCGCCCGCCCAGACAATCGGGCAGTGAAAATCCTTGCCGAAGTTTTCTTTCTTAGTGGATCGCCGGACTACCGTCTGGTCGAACCGTGTCGACCGATTTCGACATCTCCGGCAAGAAACTTCCTTGCCCCGCTTCTGCTTGCCCTGCTGCTGCCACTGGTGAACCTGCTGCGTCGTAGCCGTCAAGCGGATAGCCGCTCTGCGAGTATCCTCAGATGATGTCGGGCATGACCGGCCATGACGTAAGCCACGGCCCGGGTCGTCATAGGATGACCGTTGACCAGGCCTTGGAAACTCCAAGCCTCCGCGGACAGGTCGCCGAGCAAGAGCACCGACGATTGCCGTAAATGACTAAACTCGGCTAGCAGGTCGGCCAGGGGTCGACGATCAAAATCGACCGCCTGCATGTAAGCATTCTCTTCGAACCCGGGCAGCGGAGTCGGATCAAGCCGGGCCAGCCGCAGCGCCCGATAGCCAAATACCCGTTCGCAGTCCGCCATGTGCCCGACGACCTGTTTGATCGTCCAGGTATAGGGAGGATGACGTCTGAGGGCCTGGTTGTCGCCCAGTGGTCGCACGAGCCCCTCTAACTCTGGGGCCTGCGAGGCAAGCTCGGCAAGGATGTCGTGCTGCGCGACCAATTCGACGTAGTGGGCGACCGCCGCGGGATACTCGCTGGAATCAGGAAGTAGACTGGTGAGGTTTGCCATCAGAGACCCGCTGTAAATTGTCCGATACTTTGCCCGCGACGCGATTCTCATGTGTTACCCGGTACTTAAGAGCTTGTCGATGGTTTAATCTCGATTAAGCCACGATCGACGCTGGTAACTCGCGCTCCCTAGCGGTAGGTTCTCCTCGTCTCAGATTTCCGCTGTCAGTTCCCCGCATCCTCAGTTTGGCGTGTATCGTCACGCGACCTACAATCTCTGGTTTCATGACGACGCCGAGCTGTCCGCGGCCTTGGGCAGCCCCGTCGTCGCGCGGACCACGCTGCAAGAGTGGCCGCTGTCGGTCGTCCAGCGGGTGGAATGCGCCAACAGCGCTAAGCACATTTATAAGGTCCAGGCGGCGCCCACGGTCGAGCCCGAGTTTTACGCGGTTGCCCGCTCGCCAATCGTCGTGGGAGCGCGCATATTGCCGGCGAATCACGGACCGGCCGCCTTGTTGCTCGACGAGGTCCTAGCGCCGCTCTTGAGCGAACTGCAATTGCCAGTCGCGCGCCGGATGGCCGTGGTCGAAGACCTCTTGGACCACATCAGCCAGATCGACGGCAACCTCCCCGTGATGTACGACCTGCGTAGCCGCGACGGCTGGAGCGAGTTTTCCAAGCGATTGGTCTCCAACTTGCAAGCGATCGTCGACGGCGGAGGTCCGCCCGTCTTCACGCAACAGCTTGTCCAGCAGGTCGATGGCGGCCGTCAGGCTCCGGAAGTGCAAGAGGCGATCGACGGGCCGGTGGGCTACGTGCACAACGACCTCCTGCCGCGCAACGTGCTCATATTGGACGACGGCTACCGGATTCTGGACTGGCAGCGGCCCATCTGGGCGCCGGTGGCGATCGATCGGGCCACGCTCTTGGAGGCGGTCGGCATCGACCCGCGTCCGCACGTTCCACCCGGCGCGCTGATGTTGCGTTGGATGCTGCAGATCGCCTTCTGGCCCGCCGACTGGCCGCCCACCCGGCCGGTGATGGCCTGACCTACGCCGCTCTGTCAGGAAAACACCCGACGCGCTCGCGAAATAGAAAGTGAAATAGTGAGGCGTCAAGAATTCCCGCTGGCCTCATCGATGGTCAGAGCCCTTGGCATCGCTCCTTGTCACTTGGTGTCGCGCAAGCGAGCCAAGCATGGCCTCGATGGCCGGCCGATCGGCAACCGCTTCGCCGGCGGCGCCTTCATAGACGATGCTGAGAATGGTCTCTTCGGCGTGGACCATCCAGAATCTCATGACGGAGACTCCGTCTTGCGATTTGAGCGTGTAGCCCGTGAACGGTCCGAGCCTGATGGAGTCTAGTTGCCGGCGTTCATCACCCTTCTGCATGAACGCGCGGAGTGACTCGTCCGTTACAGGACCTGAGTCTGCTTCCACCCGCTGGATTCCCAGCATGGCGCCTGTCGGCGATTCCAAATAGACCCAACCGCCCGCCGTCGATTTCTTCCAGCCATCGGCGACGCCGATCGACCATTGGTCGGCCGTGAAGCGGGCAAGACGCACGGTCGCGGCGGCACCGGCGTCGTTCGCGCGGCGCTGCAATGACGAACCTTGACCTGGGCCATCGCAGCCCGCGATGGTCAAGAGCACCGAGAGTAGCAATAGAATGTCGTTTCGCATCGACCGGCCGGTTAACCGCCCCCCTGCCATTGCTTGATGGCTTCCAAGGGATGGACGAGCATCAGGATGTTTAAGGTCAGGTTGTCACGCACCAGAAACAGCATGGTCAGCTCGACGACCACGATCAACGCCAACATCCACTTCCAGCCGAATCGCCAGGCCAGCCAGAAGCCGGCCAGCGCGCAGAGAATGTCGCAGGTCGAGTTGAGTATGCTGTCGCCAAAATAGTCGAGCGACGCCGTGTTGACCCGGTAGCGCTCGATGATCAACGGCGAGTTCTCCAGCAACTCCCAGCTCGACTCGATCACGACCGCCACGATCAACCTCGTCGAGGCCGACAGCCAGCGTGCCAGCGGCAGCAATCCCCAATAAAGAAAGATGCCGTGCAGCACGTGCGAAGCGGAGTAAGGGTCGGCGATCCACTGCGAGGTGTTCTGGCTCCAGGCGCCGGTCCAAAGCCCGAAACCCGAGTCGCTGACAAACTCCCGCCCCATCAGCCGCAAGAGCGTCACGACCGCCAGCAGGAGCAGCCCGCAGGCGATCACGGTGCGGCGAGTGAGCAGACGGCTGCCGGGCGAGAGACTTGAGGCGCCAGTTTCCATCGGCGCAGTATACCTGCCGGCTTGCCGAATTTGGTAAGGTAGGATGCAACCTGCCCCCGTGAACGTTGAGTTGGAGAGGAATCGGTGGTGTTCTTCGAGTCAATCGCCGGCGTGATCTTGGTCGCCTTGGTGCTGTTCGACGTCTTTGAATCGGTAGTGTTGCCGCGTCGCGCGGGAAATATGTTTCGGCTGGCGCCGCATACGATGGCGTTGCTGTGGCCGATTTGGCGCCGAATCGGTCTGCGGCTGCAGCCCGCCTGGCGGCGCGAGGACTTTTTGGGCACCTTCGCACCGCTGGTCATCGTGCTGCTGCTGGTGCTCTGGTTCGCCGGCTTGATTCTGGGCTTTGGACTGATCCTGCACGCGCTCGAGGATCAACTGCTGCCACCCATCGCCGACTACGAGACCGCGTTTTACCTGGCCGGCACTTCGCTGTTGACCATCGGCTTTGGCGACGTCGTGGCCACCGCAGGACCAGCACGTTTTGCGGTGGTGTTTGCCGGGGCGGCCGGGCTGACAATCGTGGCGCTGGTGATCGCGTTGACTTTTAATCTGTACGCCTCCTTCGCGCGGCGGGAAGTCTTAGTGCTGGCGCTCGATGCCCGCGCCGGCGTGCCCCCCTCGGGCGTCGTGCTGCTGGAAACCTACGGCCGCTACCGGATTCCCGAGGAGTTGGCCACAATGTTTGCCCAATTTGAGCTGTGGACCGCCGAGACCCTCGACAGCCATCTGGCCTACCCACCGCTGATGTTCTTTCGTTCGTCGCACGACGGACAGTCGTGGATCAGTGCGCTGGGCGCCGTGCTGGACGCGGCCACGCTGTTGATCGCGGCCGTGCCGGACGGTGCCGAGGTCGACGGCGCTTCGCTGCGCAAGAGCCGGGCCGCCGCTAAGATGTTCTACAGCATTGGCTGCCATGCCCTGGTCGACTTGACCCAGTTGAGAATAACCGGCAAGCGCTCGAACACGGCGGCGCATGGACCGGGCATCGAGCGCGTCGAATTCGAAATGGCTTGCCTCCGCCTGGCCGAGGCCGGCTATCCCGTTTTGGCCGGCGAAACGGCCTGGCAAGCTTTCTCCGAGCGGCGCAGCGCCTATGCGGCCCGATTGAATCTGCTGGCAACCTATTTCGCGAGTCCCCCCACTCAATGGATCGGCGACCGGACCATGCTGGAGAGGGTGCATGCACCGCATTTTGGAAATTGAGCCAACTATTCGTCGGTCGCTCGGCGTCCAGGGCAATTCGGCCGCCGTCGCGCGCGAAGAGGTCACGCCGAAATTACAGAAGTTTAATGCGGCCTGTCGGGCCGTGATGTATAACGCAGTAACCTTCGGTGGCGGACCGAGTGCCGGGTCGACGAAACCTGAAATTGTCAACTCGAACCGCGAGATAAGCCGCCATGAAGTTTTCTCAGAGCGACACGGCGCTGGTCGTGATCGACCCGCAAAACGACGTCCTCAGCGAGCACGGCATCTCCTGGGGTCTGGTTGGCGCGAGCGTCACTGAAAACAACACCGTTGAGAACCTCGCGCGACTATTCTCAGCCGCCAAGCAGCGCGACATCGGCGTGTTCATCTCGCCGCACTATCTGTACCCCGCCGATCAGGCGTGGCGGTTTGGCGGCCCGATGGAGATGTCGATGCTCCAGACCAAGGAGTTTTTTCGGCCCGATCCTCTTGGCGACCAAGGGCTGACGGGTTCCGGTGCCGATTGGCTGGAACGCTACAAGCCCTTCATCGAGGACGGCAAGACGGTCGTGGTCAGCCCACATAAGGTCTGGGGACCTCAGACCAACGACCTTGTTCTGCAACTTCGCAAGCGCCACATTGGCAAGGTAATCCTGGCGGGGATGTTGGCAAATCTCTGCGTCGAGAGCCATCTGCGAGAATTGCTCGAGCAAGGTTTTGAGGTGGCCGTGGTCAAAGACGCCACGGCCGGGCCGCGACACCCCCAACTGGGTGACGGCTACCAGGCGGCGATCATTAACTACGGCTTTCTGGCCAACGCCGTGCTCACCACGGACGACGCCGTGACGGCGATGGCCTGAACAATTCCACCAGCGACCTCCCCGGAGTCGGTCATGAACACGATCACAACGAGCGACGGCACCCAGCTCTACTACAAGGACTGGGGCAGCGGGCAGCCGGTCGTCTTCAGCCACGGTTGGCCGCTGAGCGCGGATGCCTGGGACGACCAAATGCACTTTCTCGGCCAGCGCGGTTACCGTGTGATCGCCCATGACCGCCGCGGCCACGGCAGGTCAAGCCAACCATGGAACGGCAACGACATGGACACCTATGCCGACGATCTGGCGGCGCTGGTGAAATTGCTGGACTTGCACGACGCGATTCACGTCGGCCACTCGACCGGCGGCGGTGAGGTGGCGCGCTACATCGCCCGACACGGCACCAGCCGAGTCGCCAAGGCGGTGCTGATTTCGTCGGTGCCCCCGTTGATGCTGAAGACGGCGGCCAATCCCGGCGGCCTGCCGATCGAAGTTTTCGACGGTATCCGGGCCAGCATTCTTGCCGACCGGTCGCAGTATTTTCGCGACCTGAGCGTGCCCTTTTATGGCGCTAACCGGCCGGGCGCCAAGGTCTCAGAGGGCGTGCGCGACTCCTTCTGGCTTCAGGGAATGCAGGCCGGGTTCCAAAGCGTCTTTGATTGCGTCAAAGCGTTTTCCGAAACGGATCAGACCGAAGACCTCAAGAAATTTGACGTGCCCACGTTCATCATCCAAGGCGACGACGACCAGATCGTGCCCATCGGGGCCGCGTCGCTGCTCTCCTCGAAGCTGGTCCGCGGTTCAACCCTGAAGGTCTATCCGGGCGCGCCGCACGGGCTCACCAGCACGCACAAAGACGAGGTCAACGCCGACTTGCTGGCCTTTTTTCAGCGCGCTAACTAGTCGCCGCGGATTCCGCCGGGCACGCCGATCCAAAACTCAAGCGATTTCAACTCACGACATATCATGCGAACTTCAATGGAGCCCCCGGCGATGACCCCAGTGATGACCTGGATCAGGAGGGTCGCAGTTCCCGCGATCCTCGCAACAGTATTCGGCACGACCGCTGCCATTTCGGCCGAGCAGCCTGCCAAGGTCCTTTACAAGACGGTCAAGGTGGGCGGATTGGACATCTTCTACCGCGAGGCGGGCGCCAAGGATGCGCCGGCCATCCTGTTGTTGCACGGTTTCCCGACCAGTTCACAAATGTTCCGCAATCTGATGCCCGCACTGGCGGATAAGTATCGCCTGGTCGCGCCGGACTATCCGGGCTATGGCCACAGCTCGATGCCCGCGCACGACAAGTTTGAGTACAGCTTCGACAACCTCGCGAAGGTGATCGACGAATTCACCGAGAAAGTGGGGCTCACGAAGTATGCCATCTACGTGCAAGACTACGGCGCACCGGTCGGATACAGGTTGGCCGTCAAGCATCCCGAACGCATCACGGCGATCGTCGTGCAGAATGGCAACGCCTATGACGAGGGATTGGACAATGATTTCTGGAAACCGATCAAAGCCTATTGGCAGGAGCCGAAGAGCCAGCAAAAGCGCGACGCGATTCGCAATCTGCTGACGTACGACGCCACCAAATGGCAATACACCACCGGGGCCAAGAACCCCGAGCTCGTCAGCCCGGACGGTGCCGCCGAAGATCAGTTTCTGCTGGACCGCAAGGGCAACGACGAGATCCAGCTGGACCTGTTTTTGAGCTACGGCAGCAACCCGCCGTTGTATCCGAGTTGGCAGGAGTATTTTCGCAAGCACCAACCGCCGATGTTGATCGTGTGGGGAAAGAACGACCAGATCTTTCCGCCGGCCGGCGCGGAACCTTACAAGCGCGACCTGAAGACGCTCGAGTTTCACCTGATCGACGCCGGACACTTTGCGCTTGAGACCAACGGCGATGAAATCGCCGGATTGATGCGGGCATTTCTGGGCAAGCACACGGCGGCCAAGTAACCGGGAGTCACCGTCGATGGCTAAGGTCCCCAGCGACGTCGCCTTCACTCCCGCGGTGAAAGCGATTCAAGAGCGGCAAGGTTCACGGGCAAGCTACTCCCGGATGGAGCGCAGCGGCGGCTGGCAAACCAGTGTCACGCCCGACCTGGCAGAGTTTATTGCAGAACTGGACATGTTCTACCTGGGCACGGCCAACGCCCAGGGGCAGCCCTACATCCAATACCGGGGCGGCCCGCCAGGATTCCTCAAGGTGGTCGACGAGCAGACGCTAGGCTTCGCCGACTTCGGCGGTAACCGCCAGTACATCACGCTGGGCAACCTATCCGAAAACCCGCAGGCCTTCATCTTTCTGATGGACTACGCCAACAGCCAGCGGATCAAACTGTGGGGCACCGCCAAGGTCGTCGACAGCGACCCCGCCCTGCTAGCCCAGCTCCGCGACCCCGACTATCCCGGCAAACCCGAACGGGCGATCCTCTTCCAACTAACCGCCTGGGACATCAACTGCCCCCAACACATCCACAAGCGCTACTCGCAAAGGCAAATCGCCCCAGTGCTCGAAAAGCTGCAGGAGCGCGTGAAGGAGCTGGAGGAGGAGCTGGCGGCGATGAGGAAGCAGGCGGCGATGAGGAAGCAGGCGGAAGGCCGCGGGAAATAGTGAGACGATCTGCCGATCGGAAATCGTGCGGTTCGAATCCGCCCGCGCCGACTTTGCCTTCAAATCCTGCCACCCTGGGGCTGGTGGATGATTTGCGAAGTCTCGGTTGGTCAATCATCAACCAACATTGCCCCTCACGCCGGGGCACTTGGGTTAAACCACGTGAGTCCCCACCCATGACCATCGAGATCATAGAACGCATGCTGGTACATGAAGCCGTAGTCCTCTGGTTCGTGTGCTTTCGATCCTCCAGCGGCAATGGCCTTCGCCACCATGCCGTCTACCGCTTCGCGGCTGTCGAGCGACAGGCTGAGGAGTACTTGGCACCCTTTCGTTGGATCTGCGATAGGCTTTGGTGAGATCTCTTTAAACCTCTCACGTGAAGCCAACATGATGGAGATCGTGTCGCTGACGATAACGCACGCCGCGGTGTCGTCGGAGAACTGTGGGTTACGCTTAAAACCAATCGCTTCGTAGAGCGCAAGCGACTTTTTCACATCCTTCACGGGCAGACTGATGAAAATGCTGGTTGGCATAAAAATCTATGGTTAGGAGACAGTGTTTTGGTGCATGGTACCGCTTTGTTTGAGTGTGAGCGAGTCGGCCGACTCATTTTGCGGTGGGGCCCGTGTTGGTACGGGCAGGCGCCTGTTAAGCGCCCCTTCGCAGGTTCGATTCCTGCCGCCGCAGCTTGCTCTTCGGGGATCGGCTAACGGTAGGCCGCCTGACTTTGAACCAGGCTATGGTAGTTTGAATCTACCTCCCCGAAATTGGAAGACTACCGACCTCCGCTCGATTGCCGCCCGGCAATCGTGCTCGGTTGCTGGTTCGATTCCATCTCCCCGAACTCCCTGCAACACATTCCGGGGTAGCTGCTGCTGGTAGTGGCGCCTGGCTCTCGTATCGCTCCGACTACCGCCCTGCGCTCGGGCCATTTCGATGGCCCGTGCTCGGTTGCTGGTCGTTGGTTCGATTCCAACTCGCGGAGCTAGCAACCGAGCACGGCGGTAGCAGCAAGAGATCAATACGAACGGAAGTCATCCAGCCGCGACCAACCTTCGGTCGGTGCCCGGGAGCCTGTCTTGAAAACAGGTGGCGGCGAAAGCCGCTTGTGGGTTCGAGTCACACGGCTTCCGCCCGCAATGCGATGACGGACGGGGTTCGACTCCTCGCGCTTGTGCTTTAGGAGGCTTGAGACTTGAGGCTACAGGCTTGAGGACGAAGAACGACGGACGACATCAACTTCAAAACCTCAAGTCTCAGGACTCATGCCTCAGGCCGACTCCGCCGATGTGGCTCGACTGAGAAAGGCGCCTGTCTCGGGCACCGCAGCGTAGCGGTGGTCGCAGGTTGATGCTGGTGCGAATCCAGTCGTCGGCCCTTGAGAATTGTCAGTCCGTTGTCGGCCCACTACGGGCTTCGTCGAGGGTAGTCATGAGTGATTTGCGTAGGTCAGAACCTAGCTCTTGCAACCACCGTTTGTCGTAATGCGCCAAATCCGTAGCGATGTTTGCCTCGGTGAACCATTCGCCGTCGCCACGAATCAACGCTGGGACATTGTGCAACGCGTCCAAATAGTCGTGAACCTCGTCACTTGCGATTTGCTCACCGTAGCGTATCCGCATCCGCAAGCTTGTAATTGCCCGTTCCAAAAACACTAGGTAAACGTCGGCATCGTCTTGTGGCAGGCGAGGCATGGCACACCGCAATTGCGGGTTTTGTATGGGAGAACTGCATTCATTGTAACGTCATAGCCTGTGAGTGTGTGGGATCGCACGGCAGCCTCCGAAGCTGCAAGACCAGGTTCGATTCCTGGACGGGCTACTGATTCGCATACGACCCTGCGAAGGTCGTTGACCGGCTCGGATTTTCTGTACCAGGGGTTATGAAGGTTAGGGTTGGGGAACAGGTAAGGTCTTTTGTTTGTTGATTCGCGTGTGCTGCTGGAGCGCAGGCGCAGCCGGAGCGGAAGCAGCACACGCGGCGAA
>Ga0163144_10001281_pt1 | contig 59351 bp, 41 predicted proteins | sample OliLak19BULKMAT1_FD_123175 | JGI IMG/M metagenome (GOLD analysis project Ga0163144, IMG submission 123175) | Freshwater microbial mat bacterial communities from Lake Vanda, McMurdo Dry Valleys, Antarctica - Oligotrophic Lake LV.19.BULKMAT1 | ecosystem: Environmental > Aquatic > Freshwater >...
ATGGCTTAGCGTTGCGACATGCACCGGCGAAGGGCGGCCGCGATCGGCGTCGTGATCATGTTGGGCGCAGCGAGCTGCGTGCTGGTCGAGCCGCACCAGCGCAAGTACCTGAGCATGCCGGAGATGAACCCGGCGACCGACTCCCTCGAGGACGTGTTCCACGCCCACATCGAGGCTGCGAGACGCGCCTCCACCAACGGACATGGTGGTGGTGGTGGCGGCTGCGGATGTGGATGAGCAGGCGGCGCACGAGCAGCCTCGGTCTCGCGCTGTGGGCATGGATCAGTCTGTTCTGGGTGGCCGCGCCGCGGCCGCTGCTCGCGGAGAATCGCGCGACGATCCGCGGCAACTACTACCGCGAGAAGTCGACGCGCGTGATGCAGCCGCTCGCGCAGATCACCGTCGACGCACCGGACGAACGGCTGACGCTCGGCGCGACGTACCTGCTCGACGCGATCAGCTCGGCGTCGATCGCCTCGGGCACCCAGGCTGCGACCGGCGGCGACAACGTGTTCACGGAGCTGCGCCACGAGTTCGTCGGCACTGCGCAGTCGAAGCTCGGTGAGTGGACGCTCGGCGGTTTTTTCCGCTACTCGACCGAGACCGACTACCTCTCCCGCGCAGGCGGCGTGTCGCTCGCACGCGACCTGCTGCGCAAGAACATCAACGTCGCCCTCGCCTACTCGTTCGGCGGCGATCGTTTCTATCGCATCGTCAACAACACCGGCGCACGCGAGCCGTGGTGCGGCGGCGACGTCGATGTCAACTTCTGTCGCACCGGCGGCTACGGCCGCAACAACAACTTCCTGCAGATCCACAACACGCTCGCGTCGTACTCGCACACGTTGCACGAGACGATGCTCGCGACATTCTCGATCGGCTACGCGCACCTGCGGGGTCCGCAGGACAATCCTTATCGCGAGGGATTCCTCGGCGGCATCGAAGAGACGCATCCGCATGTCCGCAACCGCGTCGTGCTGACACCCGGCGTGCGCTGGATGGTCTGGCGCGAGCGCATCACGTTCGAGCCGTTTTACTCGCTGTATCTCGACGACTGGGGTCAGCGCGCGCACACGCCCGAGTTGCGCGTGCACGTGCGGCCGGTGCGGTTCCTCCGCCTGCGCGCGCGCTATCAGTATTACAAGCAGACCGCGGCGTTCTTCTTCCGCGCCGATGGGCAGTACGTCGACGGCGACAGCCGGTGCAGTCGTGACGCACCGATCAACTGTGCGACCGCGGATGTGAAGGCGATGCCCTGGGAAGCGCACACGCCGGGCGTCCAGCTCACCTGGGAGTTCGACGGCGTCGCCGCCCGCAATCCTCGGCTGCGCTGGCTCGAGGGCGGGTTCGTCGAGGTGACGTACAATCACATGATCCAGGACAATCGGTTCGGCAATGCTCGCATCGGATCGCTCGCCTTCTCACTCGCGTACTAGCGCCTCCGGCGTGCGGCGCCTTGGCGGCCTGCCGTCGGGCTGGCTCGCGTGGTGGGTGGCGACGGCGGCGTGTGGCGGTGCTCGAGAGCCGCGCGACGTGCCGAGGATCGATGGCCAGCCGATCGATCCGCAGGTCGTCGCGTACGTCGCGGTGCGCGACGGGATCGACGAGGCGACTGCGCGCGAGCGCGTCAGCGAGACGCTTCGGCTCGTCGCTGCTGCGCGTGCCGATCCGGCCGGGACGACGCTGTCGGCCGCGAGGCGCGGGCACCTGGAACGCACGGCGCGCGCACGACTCGTGCTCGAGGTCGACTTCGAGGCGACGCATCGCGTGCAGGACATCGCGCCCGGCGACCCGGTGCTCGCGCGCGCAAAGGGGGAGGCGCGCTTCGTCCACCCCGAGCTGTTCGTCGCGTGTCAGGTGATTGCCGAGCCGCCCGGGCGACTGCAGGGTGATGCGCTCCAGCAGCGCACGTCCGATGCGACGTGGCGCGAGCACGCGACCCAGCGCGTCGCCGAGCTGCGTCGCCACGTCCTGCCGACCGTGCCGCTTGCCGACGCCGAGGCCTGCGATCTGCTCGCGCGCATGCTGCCGCTCGAAGGCGGCGCCGATGATCCGGACGTCGTGCTGCGGAGCGAGGGTCCGGGTGGTTTCGATCTCGACGCGTGCGCCGTGGCCCCTGCCGCGGATGGGAGCTGCACCGAGCCGCGCTTCGCCCCCGAGTGGGTCGCGGCGGTGCGAACGGGGGACGTTCCGGGATTGCGCGGTCCGTTCGCGACGCGCTTCGGTGTCCACCTCGCGCTCGTGCGCGAGGTGATGCCGGCGAATCTGCCCGGTGATCCCGAGTTCGAGACGCGCCTGCGCGAGGCGGTCCATCCGGCGTGGCGCGCGAAGTCCCTCGGCGAGTGGATCGCCGCGCTGCGCACACGCCACGCGGCGCTCGTCGTGGCGGGGGCGCCATGATGGCGACCAGCGTGCACAAGAGCGCGGGCCGCACGCTCGGCGGACTGCAGACCGAGTTCGGCCTCGTGCTCGAGTCGCTCGTCCGCGAGGTCGCCGGCGCACGCGGTGCGGTGCTCATCGATGGCGACGGCCACGCGATTGATTTCGCGAACGACGCTGACGCGATCGATGCGCTCGATCTGCAGATCGCCGGCGCGCAGGTGTCGATCGTGCTCGTGCGGACCGCCGGCTTCGCGGAGCGCCGCGGTCTCGGTGCGCCGAAGGTGCTGCTCGAGGGGCGCGCGGGCTGCATCATGGGATCGGTCGTCGAGCCCGACATCGTCGTCGACGCGGGCCTCGCAATGCTCGTGCTGGTGCTGCGTTCGCACGCGAACCTCGGGGCCGCGTGGCGGCGCTTCGAGGACGCCCACGGCCGCCTCGCGGCGTTGTTGGCCTGAAGGCGAGCGTTTCCACACCGCTTCGCGGCTTGACCGTCCAGGGGCGTTGCATAGACTTCCCCCCGATGGCCACGCACATCACCGACGAGTGCATCAACTGCGGCGCTTGCGAGCCCGAGTGCCCGAACGAGGCCATCTCCGAGGGCGACGACAAGTACGTGATCGATCCGAAGCTCTGCACCGAGTGCGTCGGCTTCCACGACTACGAGGCGTGCCAGGCGGTGTGTCCGGTCGAGTGCTGCTTGCCAGATCCGAACAAGCGGGAGTCGGAGGACGATCTGTATGTGCGCGCGCAGCAGATCCACGCCGACAAGGCGTGGCCTCCGATCGCCGAGCTTCCGCCCGATCAGTCGCGGTTCCGCAAGAACAGCTGACGCGGGCACCGTTGCCCCGTGCCCTGGCTGAGGATCGCGATCTCGTGTGTGCTCGGCGGGGCGCTCGTCGCTGCGCTGTGGCCGTTGATGGCGGCGGTGCCGGCGGATCCGTGGATCACACCCTCGGTGCTGATCCTGTACGCGGTGCTGCTCGTGCCGTTCCACCTCGTGCGTGCGGCGCGGTGGTGGTTCTTGCTGCGTCGGCTCGGTGACGTCTCGCTGCGCGAGGCGATCGCGATCGGCATGGTCGGGTACATGTGGATCGCGCTCTTGCCCCTGCGGCTCGGCGAGCTCGCGCGGCCGCTGCTCGTCGCGCACCGGCACTCGATCACCGTCGGGCGCACGCTCGCGGTCGTCGCGGTCGAGCGCGTCACCGATGGGCTCGTCGTCGTCGGCATGTTCGCCGCCACGTACTCGGTGCACGGCGGTGACGAGCTCGGCGCAGCGGTGCGGCTTGGTGCGACGATCACTGCGGCGTTCTTCGGCGTCGTGTTGCTCGGGCTCGTCGTGCTCGCGCGCTGGCCCGCGGTGTGGCAGTGGTGCGCGGGGATCCTCGGGCGCGGTCCGCTGCGCCGAGCTGTCGCGGCGTTCGACAAGCTCGTCGCGCAGCTCCGCATCGGCCTCGTCGATCTCGCGGATCGTCGCGCATGGCCGGGCTTCTTGCTCGGCACACTCGCGTACTGGACGTGCAACGTCACAGCGACCTGGCAGCTCGCGAACGGCTGCGGGCTACCGATCACGCTCGCCGACGCCGCGCTCGTCACGGCGGTGATGAACCTCGCGATGACGCTGCCCGGTGGTCCGGCGCAGCTCGGCGTGTTCCAGGGCGGCGTCGCGGCGGGGGTCATCCTCGTCGCCGGCCGTGACATGCTCGCGGGTCCGGGCGGCGTGTTCGCGTTCTGGCTGTACGCGTGTCAGCTCGCGAGCATCACGCTGGTCGGCGTGATCGCGGGACGTGTGCTCGCAGTGCGCTGGGATCTCGCGCTCGGGCGAAACCCCGGCGCAGGCACACCCGAGGTCGAGTCGCCGTGAGCGAGCGAGTGCCGTGGGGCGCAGCGCTCATGCGTCTGGTGCTCGGCATCGTCGTGCTCGCGGCGGTGCTGTGGCTGCTGCTCCGCGGGCCGCAGACGTTCGTCGTCGACTTCGTGCCGTGGGCGTGGCTCACAGGCTTGCTCGGCAGTCTCGTCGCGAACGTGGTGACGGCGCTGCGCTGGCAGCTCATGTCCGAGGCGATGACCGCGACGCGGCTGCCGTACGGCGTGTACTTCCACCACCTCGCGACGACGCGCGTGCTCGGGCAGTTCCTGCCGTCGCTCGTCGTCGACCTCCTCGGGCGATCGGCGGGCCTGCGTGCCGCCGGCAGCCGCGAGTCGGTGGGGCGCCTCGTCGTGCCACTCGTGCTCGAGCGCGTGCTCGACCTCGTGTTGCCCGCGGTGCTGCTCCTGTGGGCGATCGCGGTGCAGCAACGGATCGTCGTCGATGCCGCGGCGTGGGCGAGCGCCGCAATCGTGCTCGCCGTGTTCGCGGTGCTCGCGGTACCCGGGCTCGGCCCGCTCGCGACGCTCGCGCTGCGCGTCCGGGCTCGGCTCGCGCGCGCACCGTCGAGCGAAGTGGTGCCGACCGTCCCGCGCCCGCTCGCCGCTCGCATCACGATGCTGTCGGTCGCGCGCTGGATCGCCGTGATGGTCCAATACTGGGGCGCGGGGGTCGGGCTCGGCGCCGTGATCGCACCGCTCGTGGTGTGCGCCGCAGCGCCGCTCGGTCAGCTTGCCGCGCTCGTCGGCATCACACCCGGCGCGCTCGGCCTGCAAGAAGGTGGCTGGGCAGGCGCGCTGACGGTGCTGGGTGTCGACGCCGCAACGATCGCCGTGTTCATCATCGCGACGCGTGCCGCAATGATCGTGAACTTCACGATCCTCGCGGCAGTGAGCTGGCCGTGGCGCCGGGCTCGGTGATCGGAAGGCTCAGCGCTTTTCGCCGCCTGCGAGATAGCGATCGACGATGCCGTGGCCGAGGTAGATGAGCGGCAGCGTCGCGATCGCGATGAGGAACTTGTAAGCGTAGTTCGTGATCGACAGCTCGACGACCGCGGCGGCCGTGATCTTGCCGGGCAGCCCGAACGCGATCGCGTTGATGAGGAACGTGTCGACGAGTTGTGCGACGACCGTCGAGCCGACCGCGCGCGCCCACAACAAGCGTCCACCCGTCTTCGCCCGCAGCCGCGTGAACACGAACACGTCGACGAGCTGGCTTGCCGCGAACGCGATGACCGAGCCGACGATGATCCACATCGACTGCCCGAGCACGCGCACGAACGAGTCCTGATCGACGGGCGAGATGTCCGCGACCGGCACCGCGATGCACGCGTAGATCACGACGAATGCGTACGCGATGAGGCCGATCGTCAGCAGCGTGAGGCGGCGGACCGCACGTGGCCCGAAGTACTCGTTGACGAGGTCGGTGCTGACGAACACGACCGGCCACGGCACGACCCCGACGCTCATGATCCAGTCGCCGACGCGCACGAGCTTGCCGCCGAGGATCTCGCCGAGCAGCGCGTGCGTGATGAACACGCCGGCGAGCACGAGGAACACCCCGTCGCGCCGCGACGGTGCCCACACCGGACCGATGACGTGGGGCTCGTCGGTCACCGGCACGGGATCTCTAGTTGTAGGCGAGCTCGACGGCGCGGCGCATGTTCACCGCAACGAGCTTCGACACTCCGCGCTGCTCCATCGTGACGCCGTAGAGGCGATCGCCGATCTCCATCGTCACCTTGTTGTGCGTGATGATGACGAACTGCGTGGTCGCGGCGAGCTCGCGCACGAGGTGACAGAAGCGACCGACGTTCACCTCGTCGAGCGGGGCGTCGACCTCGTCGAGGAGGCAGAACGGGCTCGGCTTGATCAAGAAGATCGCGAAGATGAGGCTGACGGCCGTCAGCGCCTTCTCGCCGCCCGAGAGCAGATCGAGGCTGCGCAACGACTTGCCCGGCGGCTGGGCGACGATCTCGACGCCCGTCTCGAGCATGTCCTCGGGGTTCGTCAGCTTGATCTCGGCACGACCACCTGCGAACAGGCGCGGGAAGATCTGCTGGAATTTCTCGTTCACCGCCGCGAACGTGTCGCGGAACATCTGCCGGGTGGTCTTGTCGATGCGGTCGATCGCTTCTTGGAGCTGCGTCAGCGAGCTCTCGAGATCGTCGCGCTGGCGCGTGAGATACTCGTAGCGCACCGAGACCTCCTCGAACTCCTCGATCGCGGTGAGGTTGACCTCACCCATCCGCGAGATGACGCGACGCAGCTCGAGCGCGCGCTCGCGCTCGATCGGGCCGACGAGCGGCCGATCGTGGAAGTCGATGAGCACCTCGGTGACGTCGACGTCGAGGCGCTCGCGCACGTCCTGATCGAGGTGGTTGCGCTCGAGCGTGTTCTCGCGCAGACCAATCTCGACCTCTTGCAAGCGCTCGCGGTGCTCGTCGAGCTCGGTGCGGAGGTTCTTCACCGACGCCTCGAGCTCGTCGAGCTCGAGCCGCACCGCATCGTGGCGCTCGCGGGTCGCGTGGACCTGCGCCGTCGCGGCGCGACTCTCGTCGACGAGCATCTCCTTCGCCGCCGCGGACTCGCCGGCCGCGACCTCGAGCTCGGCCGCGCGCGCCTCGGCGGCTTCGGCCGCGTAGCGCAGGCGATCGAGCCGAGCGCGCTCGCCCTGCTCCTGCCGGATCAGCCGCTCGACCGCGTGGCTCAGTGCGTCGCTGCGCTGCTGCCAGCGCGCGAGCTCGACCTTCGCATCGGTGAGCTCGCCCGACAGCGCGTCGCGTTCGGTGGTCAGCATCGCGACGCGCTCGCCACCGCCAGAGAGATCGCGCTCGAGCTCCTCGACACGCGTGACCATCGCGGTGGTCGACTGCGCGAGCTGGGACTGCTCCTGCGCCTGTCGATCCGCGACGGCCGTCGCGGTATCGAGCTCGGCAGTCATCGCTTCGCGCCCTTCGACGAGCCTCGCGAGCGCCTCGGCAGCCGCGGCGGCCTGGGCTTCGTCGGCTGCGACCGCGGTCTGGACCTCGAGGAGATCGCGATCGCTCTGCTCGCGCCCCCCCTCGACCTCGGCGAGCGTGCCCGCGAGCCCGAGATGCCGGGCGCGCGTGTGCTCGAAAGCTTCGGCGAGCGATGCGGCGATCTCTTGGAGCTCGCGGATCTCTCGCTTCTGTTGCAGCAGCGCCGCGTTCAGTGCCGTCGGCGATCCGCCGGTGACGATGCCCGTCGGATCCAGTCGATCGCCGTCGAGCGTGACCATCGGCGCGACGATCGATCGCGACGACCACAGCTCGAGCGCGCGACCGAGACCGTCCACGACGACCGTCTCGCCGACGAGCGCACGCGGCACGTCGCCGAGGTCCGCGTTCCATCGCACGAGATCGACCAGGCGACCGAGCACACCTTCGAGCGGCGGGGCGACCGTCGGCGTCTCGACGGAATCCGGTGCGGGCGCGTCGGCGCTCGCGTCTTCCCAGGCGATCGCTCCGTCGGCCGTCGACACCGTCGATGGATCGCTCCACCCGACCGGGGCTCGCGGCGGCGTGCGATCGGCCTCGGCCGGCACGCGGCAGCTCCGGGGCACGAACGCGAGGCGGCCCTCTTGCGCGCGCTTGAGCAACTCGACGCCGCCGGTCGCATCGGTCGGATCGTCGACGACGATGCCCTCGAGCCGATCGCCGAGGACGGCCGAAAGCGCCGCCTCGAGATACTGCGGAACATCGAGGTGATCGGCGACGATGCCGATCTTCGACGGTGACGCATCGGGCGCACCCGATGGCGCACCATCGATGCCGAGCTCGACGCCCGCGCGCTGCTGTGCGTGCTCCATTACGACCTGCACGCCGCTCGCACAGCTGCGATACCGCGACTGGATCTCCTCGAGCGATTGCAGCCGCGAGCGCGCGCGATGGACCTCGGCGCGACCGGTGTCGAGCTCGACCTCGACGCCGGCGAGCTGCTGCTTGAGCTGGCTGCGCTGCACGTCGAGCTGCGTCCGGGCGTCGCGCAGCGCACCGAGCCGCTCGCGCCCGGCGTCGATGCGCACGGCGACGCCCGCCTGCTGTGCGACCGTCTCGAGCTCGACCTGCGCCGCGGTCGCGAGGCGTTCGGACGTCGCGGTCGTGCGCACGGCCGAGGCCGCGAGCGACTCGCCGAGCGCGATCGCCCTCGCCTCGGCTGCCGACAACGCGCGCTGCCGCTCGGCGATCTCGCGAGCCGCAGCGTCGCGACGCGACTGCTCGGTCCACAGCTGCGCCTCGACACCTGCGAGCGCCGTCTGCAGCCGCGCGACCGCAGCCGATGCACTGCCGTCGCCGTCGTCGTCGAGCGCGGTGCGCTCTTGCTCGAGCGCGCCGAGTTCCTCGGTGTACTGCGCCATCGCGCGCTCAGCCCCGTCGGCCTCGGCACGCGCCTGCGCACCGGCCGTCAGCTGGCTCTCGCGCTCGCGACGACGATAGTTGTCCTCGGCCTCGCGCAGGCGAATGCGGTTGTCGACGTCGAACACGTGCTGCTGGTGCTGCGTGAGCTCGTGCTCGACCTCGGTCGCCCCGACGCGCAAGGTGGAGATCTGCGCATCGCGAGCGGCGAGCGACGCTCGGACGTCGTCGATCTGCCCGAGCAGGTGCGCACGCCGAGCCTCGAGCACCCCACGCGTCGCATGCAGCTCGAGCAACCGCTGCGCGCTCTGCCACAGCTCGAGATCTCGCAGCTCGGTGCGGTACTTCTTGTAGCGCTCCGCCTTCTGCGCCTGCCGCCGCAACACGCCGAGCCGCTCGTCGAGCTCCGCGGTGACATCGCGGACGCGCAGCAGGTTCTGCCGCGTTGCCTCGATCTTGCGGCTCGCTGCGGCCTTCTGCGCCTTGAACCGCGTGATGCCGGCGGCCTCGTCGATGATGCTGCGGCGCTCCTCGGGCTTGCTGCCGACGATCTTGCCGACTTGGCCCTGCTCGATGATCGAGTAGCCTTTCGTACCTACGCCGGTTCCCGCAAGGAGATCGGTGATGTCGCGTAGGCGTGCCGGCACCTTGTTGATGAGGTACTCGCTCGTGCCGTCGGCGAAGAGCCGGCGCGTGAGAGCGATCTCCGTCATCTCGCCGTACGGCGGCGGCGCGGTGCCTTCGTTCGCGAACGTCAGCGTGACCTCGGCGAGACCTGCAGGCCCGCGCGAGCTGCATCCGGCGAAGATCACGTCGGCCATGCCAGCGCCGCGCAGATGCTTCGCGCTCTGCTCGCCCATGCACCATCGGATCGCGTCGACGATGTTCGACTTCCCGCAGCCGTTGGGCCCGATCACGCAGGTCACGTGATCGTCGACCACGACGACCTGGCGGTCGGCGAACGACTTGAACCCGAGGACTTCGATCTTCTTGAGACGCATGCTGCGGATCCCGCCTGCCCCCGCATCGCACGGTGCGTTGGTTGGTGCGGCGACGGTTGTCCGATAACACCTGCGCGCGAAGCCGAAAAGCCCCAATCATGCGCGCCAGGGCACGCAAGGCAGGTCACCGCCTCGGATATCGTGCCGCGGACCAAATCCGTCCAGAGCGCGGCGAGATCTCCCCGATCAAACCCAATATCAAGCCCGATGATGACCGGCGAGGGCTGACTCCGCGCGCCTTCGCCCTTGCGGTACCGGCCCGCACTGGCGACTCTTCGGTGCCGAACCCCCTTGTCCGTCGAGCTGTACATGGTTCTCGCTCTCGTTGCGCTCGTCGTCGGCGTGATCGCGTGGCGCCGACAGGCGGCAGGCAAGTCGATCGAGGGTTCGCGCAGCGATGCGTTGCCACCGGCGGCCGCACCGCCGCCGACGGCAACGTCCGTCGACGCGCCGCGCCGCGAGCCTTCCGCCGCGCGTCCACGCGAGCCGCAGCCGCAGCGCCCCGCGCCGGCGATGCCCGCCGAGCGACCGTCCGCGGATCCCGGCGGCGAAGCAGAGCGCCACCGCAACCGCGAGGACGATCGCGCGCGGATCCGTCGCGGCCTCGAGAAGACGCGCGGTGGTTTCGTCGCGAAGCTCGCGCGGGTCTTCCGCGGCAAGCCAAAGGTCGATGCGGCGCTGCGCGACGCGATCGAAGAGGTGCTGTTCACCGCGGACATCGGCACGGTCGCCGCGACCGCGCTCATGCAGCGGGTGAGCGACGTGCTCGATCGCCAGCAGATCACGGATTCCGACGCAGTGTGGCGCGTGCTCGAGCAAGCCGCCCTCGACGTCGTACGCGTCGCCGCGCCAGCGACCGACTTCACGCCGACGCATCGTCCTTATGTGCTTCTGATGATCGGAGTGAACGGCGTCGGCAAGACGACGACGCTCGGCAAGCTCGCAGCGCAGCACACACGCGAGGGTCGTCGCGTGCTGCTCGTCGCCGGCGACACGTTCCGCGCGGGCGCGGTCGATCAGCTCGAGGTATGGGCGAGCCGCGTCGGTTGCGACATCCACACCGCACCGGAAAAGTCCGATCCTTCTTCCGTCGTCTACGACGGCATCACCCGCGGACGTCGCGAGGGCCACGACGTCGTCCTGTGCGACACCGCCGGCCGGCTGCACACGCGCAAAGAGCTGATGGACGAGCTCGGCAAGGTGCGGCGCGCCGCAGCGAAGGCGATCGCCCACGATCTGCCGCCCGAGGCCCGCGCGGCCGAGGTGACGGGCCCGCACGACACGTATCTCGTGTTGGACGCGACGATCGGGCAAAATGCGCTCGCGCAGGCGAAGCTGTTCAAGGAGACGACCGATTTCACCGGGCTCGTGATCACGAAGCTCGACGGCACCGCGAAGGGCGGCGTCGTGCTCGGCGTGTGCGAGGAGCTCGGCGTGCCGATCCGTTACGTCGGTGTCGGCGAGGGCATCGACGATCTGCGGACGTTCGACGCCGAAGACTTCGTCGCTGCACTCTTCGCGGATCGCGACCGGATGCAGAGCGACGACGATGAGTCGAGCACCCGTACCACGACGGAGGCCACCGCGTGATCGAGATTTCGCGCCTGGCATCGCGTTCCCGTGTCTGTTCCCCTGCCGGTTCCCGTGCCTGGGAACCCGATCGGCCGAAAACCGTGCATACGTGGTGTAGCGACCCTCCACAGCAGCATGCGGAACGCATGTGCACCCCTGCGCGGACAACAGCCACGTCATGTTCGGCCCAACCTGGGGGCCAACCTGGGGGCCAACCTGGGGGCCAACCTGGGGGCCAACCTGGGGGCCAACCTGGGGGCCAACCTGGGGGCCAACAGATGTCGATGCCCATCCACCCGCTTCCCCGTTGTGACCTATTTTCGCCTGTGATAGGGTGCCGTCGCCAAAATGCCTACAAGCCCTCAGGGGCGGGTACTTGGCTACACGGAACATCGCCCCTTGGTCCGCACACGCGACAACGCGACACGATCCTTCTCCGAGCTCCGACACGTGTCTGAGGTGAGCATGCGACGAAACTTGATGGGCCCGTCGTTGGGCCTGGCGGTCCTTTGGACCCTCCCCGCTTCTGCGTGGGCTTCTGCTTCGGCAGGCCCCGCGGAGGACGATGTCGTCGTCGTCGACGACGAAATGGAGGGTGAAACCCCTGTCCCCGAAAAGCCGCCGGCAGGCGAGGATCCCGGCGGCGACGTCGGGGACATCATCGGCGGTGACGAGCCCATCATCAACGATGGCGGAGCGGTGCCTGCCGGCGACAGCGGCAAGCAGGAGAAGGACTCCGAGGAGAAACAGATCAAGGCGGAGATCGGACAGATCACCGTCGTGCAGCGCCAACGGATGTTGAAGAAGAAGCGGTTCGAGTTGATGCCGCAGTTCGGCATCTCCGTGAACGACCCGTACGTGCGGCACTACACGATCGGTCTCGATCTCAACTACTGGTTCCACAACCGGATGGCGGTCGGCCTCACCGGCACGGGCCTCATCGGCGCCAAGACGCCGCGGTACAACAACATCCGCTTCCAAGAAGGTTTGTTGCTCACCGCGAACAAGGTGTTGTGGCAGGCGAGCCTGAACTTCACCTACAACCCGTTCTACGGAAAGATCGCGATCTTCAATCGCGCGCTGCTCCACTGGGAAGGCAGCGTGACGATCGGTGGTGGCGCGACGCAGACGCAGGTGCTCCCGCGCTTCGAAGCGCTCCACGAGCCGTTCCGCACCGTCACCGGTGGCGGTCAGGTCGGCATCAACGGCCGTTTTTACACCAAGCGCATCGACTGGCTCTCGGTGAACATCGGCGTGCGCACCTGGATCTTCGCGGACAAGCAGGAGCCGATCAACCGTGGTCCCGACGACGCCCCCGGCGGTATCGACGATCCGGAGCTCGTCAGCCCGAGCAACGCGAAGGCGGAGGCAGACTTCAATGCTGCGTTCAACGTCGTCTTCTACTTGGGCGTCAGCTTCTATCTCCCGCCCAAGTTCCAGTACAACACGCCGCGCTGAGGCCATGACCATGAAGCCACGTCACATCGTCACTGCCATGGCCGCTCTCGTCGCATCAGCTTCGGCGCTGGGTGCGTTCACGCCCAGCGAGGCCCACGCCCGCAAGAAGGGCGTGCTCGAGGGCGAACCGATCGTCCGCAAGAAACTCCAGCTGCGAAAGTTCCGCTTCCAGCTCACGCCGTTCATCGCGATGAGCCTCTCGCAGCCGTTCGTCCACATGGGCTACGTCGGGGCGAGGCTCGGCACGCACTTCACCGACTGGGTGGGGATCCGTGCGGGCTTCGGCTACGGCGTCGTCCCGCTCGACAGCAAGCTGCTCAAGGCGATCAACAACGGCGGTCTGCCCGATGGCGTCGCGCCGGGCCAGCTCGACATGTCCGTGCCGAACGGCATGCCGTGTGCCGCCGACGGCCCGCCGTGCCGTCGCCAAGCGCCGATCGAAGATGACAACCCGGCGCCGCTTCGCCACGACTTCCGCGCGGGCGTCACCAAGGCGCAGTGGCAGTCGAGCTTCGACGTCGTGTTCACGCCATTCTCCGGCAAGCTCGGACTCTTCTCGGCGATCTTCACCGAGTACGACATCTACGCGTTCGGTGGTCTCGGCCTCGTCGGGTGGAACAAGCGCTACGACGATCGCAGCACCGCCGATCAGCTCGGCATCGATCCTGGGACGTGCATCCAGATGGACGGCACCGAGAACGAGGAGTGCATCCTGCATCCGGTCAAGGCGGACACGGGCGTGAAGGTCGGTGGCAGCTTCGGGGCAGGCATCAACCTCTTCCTCACCGACTGGGTCGCGCTCAACCTCGAGTTCCAGGACATCGTCACCCGCAACAACATCGCGGGCCTCAACACGACGGTCTCGGACATCCCGCCGAGGGTCGACAAGGCCGACAAGGACGTCTTCCACAACGTCACCTTCCAGCTCGGCGCGACCTTCTACATTCCGTTCAAGGCCAAGCGAACAAAGTAGAGCGGCGTGCGAAGAAAAAGGCCGCGCATCGCCGAGCGATGTGCGGCCTTTCGCTTTGGTTCGATTCAGTCGCAGCCGGGATCGGTGCGGATGTCTCGGTCGTCCACGATCACCGCGTGGACCTGGACGCGCTCCGACTCGCGGCCGTCCGGGCTCTCGAGCCACAGCTCGAGGCAGTTCGCGGTGAGGTCGATGAAGAATGCCTCGACGACGAAGCCCTGCTCGTCGACGTCGACCTCGGTCGAGCTGACGCTGGTGCCGTCGAGGTCCTCGATGTGGAGGATCGTGCCAGGCTCGAGCGGATCTTCGCCGGGCACCTGGCCTTCGACGTCGACCTCTTGCTCGGGCTCGGCCATGAATGACGGTGGCGGCAGCGGCACCGAGATGCCGCGATCGTCGACGAAGACCCCGCGGCGGAACGCCGGGCGAGGCTCGTGGACCGTGCACGCCGCGATGACGGCGAGGACACAGACGGCGGTGATGCGGCGCGACATGAACATCGGAGTCTACCCCACTGGTCCGTTTGTGCAGAAACCGCGCCGCCCGCCCCCGCCAGTCGTGGCGCGACCACCAGCTCCCACGGGGCCACGGGGCTGCCAACCGCGTTGGCTGCGTCGCCAACCGAATACCCGTGGGCGCATCACTCGCCGTCCTGGGGCGCGTCGGGCTGCTCCTGCTTGCGTAGCTTCTTCTGCAGACCGAAGCGCGACAACCCGAGCAGGTCCGCGGCGCGCGTCTGATTGCCGCGCGCACGCTCGAGCGCCCGCGTGATCAGATCTCGCTCGAGTCTGTCGACACGCGGGCGGATCCGCAGATCGTCGGGATCCACCGCAGGGTCCGCGCCGCGGATCGCCGGCGAGAGATCGTCCGGCGTGACCGGCCCATCGCACAGCGCGATCCATCGCTGCACCTCGTTCTCGAGCTCGCGCACATTGCCCGGCCAGGCATAGCCCTGCAGCGCGCGCACGGTCGCGGGCAAGACGCGCATCGCCGCACCGCGACGATCGAGGAAGTACTGCACCAAGGTGACAATGTCCGCCTGGCGCTCGCGCAACGGCGGCAGCGCGATGCGAACGACGTGGATGCGATAGTAGAGATCGCGGCGGAACTTGCCCTGCTCGACCAGCACGTCGAGGTCGACGTTGCTCGCCGCGATCACCCTGACGTCGATCGAACGCGACACGTTCTCGCCGACCCGCCGCACCTCGTTCTCCTGCAGCACGCGCAGCAGCTTCGTCTGCATGCCCGGGCTCATCTCGCCGACCTCGTCGAGGAAGATCGTGCCGCCGTGCGCGGCCTCGAACAGGCCGATGCGCGTCCGATCGGCGCCGGTGAACGAGCCCTTCGCGTGGCCGAAGAGCACGCTCTCGAGCAGCGTCTCAGGGATCGCGCCGCAGTTCTCCGCGACGAACGGCCCGGTGCGGCGACCGCCGCCGTGGTGGATCGCGCGGGCGACGAGCTCCTTGCCGGTGCCGCTCTCGCCGTAGACGACGACGGGCACGTCGGTGTCGGCGAGGCGGTCGACGAGCTTGTAGACCCGCTGCATCGCAGGGGTCGCGCCGACGATGCCGTGGCGCTCGCCGGGCTGCTCCGTGTCTGCGACGCGCGCGCGCAGGCCGACGACCTCGGCCTCGCGCGCGGCGAACATCTCGGCGAGCTGCGTGTGCTGGGCTTCGAGCCGCTCGGCCTGGCGGCGCACCTCGTCGAGCGCACGCGCGTGGGCGACGGCGAGGGCGGCGAGCTCGGCGAACTCCTCGACGTGCGCGAGATCGTCGTCGTCGAAGTTGCCGCGGCGCAGTCGATGATCGATGTAGATCGCGCCGAGCAGCTCGCCGCGGAAGCGCATCGGCACCGCGAGCACCGAGCGCAGGTTGAGGTGGCTGATGCTGCGCGAGCCGTCGAAGCGATCGTCCGCCGCCGCGTCGACCGACAGCACCGGCTCGCCCGACGCGAGCACGCGCTCGATGACGGACTGGGAGAACTGCATCCCCTGCCCCGCGCCGCCGAGCTCGCGCGTGACCTCGCGGCGTTCGTTGCCGAGCACCACGACCGCGCCGCGTTCGGCGTCGGTCAGCTCCATCACCGCGTCGATCACCTGCTCGAGCAACGGCTCGAGACGATCCTCGCGCGCGAGACGGCGATGGATCCGCAGCAGTCGCTCGGTACGGCCCTCGGTTGTCGGTGACGACGCGGGCGCCGGCGTGGCGACCGGCCGCGCAGCGCCGCCGGGCTCGAGCTCGCCGAGCAGGTCACGCATCGCATCGCGCTCGCCATCGGCCCACAGTGCGCCTCGCACCGCGCCGCGATCGGAGGTCGGGGTCTTGTCCATGATGCTCTCCTGCATTCTCGCTACTGCGGCCGCCGCTCGGCCGCGCATTGGGTGTTCGTCTCCGAGGCGCACGCTCGCTGCCGCCCACACGACGCGGACGAGCGCCCACGCGCGCTCGAGCTGACCGGCCCGCGCCCATGCGGCGCAACGATCGAGCTGCTCGGCATCGCACCATCGCTGCAAGCGATCGCGTTCGCGACGCGCCACGGCGATCCACGCCTGCTCGATCGCGATGCGCCACGGATCGTCGTCGCCGGCGCGAGTCGCCTCGAGCTGCGCCGCCGCGAGATCCACCGTGGCCAGATCCACGCGCCCGTGCTTGCGTGCACACGTCGCCGCGCGAACGTGGGCCTCCGACGACTCGGCGTGGAGACCGGCGGCGCCGAGCATTCGTGCGCTGCGCTCGAGCTCGTGGCGCGCGTCCTGCCAGCCGTTGGTGCTCGTGGGACGCTCGATCGCCGCGCGCCACGACGCCTCGGCGGCGACCCGCTCGGCCCGGGCGCGGGCCGTCGGAGACACCCACTCGCCGAGCGCCGCGGCGATCGTCTGCGCGAGCGCATCGAGCTCCTCGCGCTCGCCGTGGCGCGCCAGGAGCTGCGCGAGGTTCAGTGCCGCGGTCGCGAGCGCGTCGTGTTGCTCGCGCGCGAGCAGGCCGCGCACTGCAGCACGACCGTGCTCGATGCCTTCGCGGCCGGCGAACGTCGCGATCGAGAGGCCCGCGAGCGATCCTCGCAGCGAGAGGCCGCCGACCGGCTCGCCGGCGCGCAGAAAGCCGATCGCCGACGCCGACCAGCGCGACGCAGCAACCAGCAGGTCGCCGCTGTCGTGCGCGAGGTTGCCGAGCAGTTGCATCGCGCGCGCGCGGATCCCCGCCGCCTGACGATCGTCCGCGCTGCCGAGCGCGCGCGCCGATGCGTCGAGCTCGGTGATCGCAGCGTCGCGCTGGCCGCGGAGCAACCGGGCATAGCCTGCCCACAGACGCACGCTCGCAGCGTCGGGCCCGGACGGCACCGTGAACGCCGATGCGACGGCGAGCGCCTCGTCGACGCGCCCGAGATCGGCGAGCAGGCGCACGCGCAGGCCGACCGCGAGACCGTCCTGGGGCGCGCATGCATCGAGGCGAAGGAGGGCATCTGCCCCGCGCCCGAGCCGCTGCAGCGCACGCGCATCCTCGAGCGCGACCTCGCCGTGCGTCGATGCCTGCGCGAGCGCGGATGCGCGGGTCGGCATCCCGAGCGTCAGCAGTACGCGCGCCGCCGCTGCTGTGCACGGGGCAGGCAGATCGTCGCGCGACTCGGCCCACGCCACGAGTGCTGCTGCGCCGGGCGAGGTCGCGTCGGGCTCGTCCCGCTCGATGGCGCGGACGGCATCGTTCGGCAGCTCGGCATCGATCGCGAGCGCGAGCTCGATCGTCTCGTCCCGCTCGCGCCGGTGCTCGGCTGTTGCGAGCGCGAGCGGGCCGAGACCGGATCCGAGTCGTTGGCGTGCTGCCGTGACCGCCGACGCGAACGGGCGCACGCCGTCGTGCAGGTGCGCCGCAACGGCCGCGAGCGCCTCGGGCTCGCCACACCACGACGCGCGCAGGATCGAACGTGCCTCCGCATCGCCGAGCAGCGGCGCGTCGTCGGCCGCGAGCTCGGGCAAGAGCGCGAGGTGCTCGGGCCGCGAGACGCCGTGGCGCTGACATGCCGCGAGCGTTCGCACGACGCGACCCGACCATCCGCCGGTCAGCGTCGAGAGCGTGGAGACCCACGCCGCACGATCGATCGCGATCACCGGACGCAGCACGACCTCGAGGTCGTCGGCGCTCCACGCCTGCGTGCGTACGACCTTCACGCCTGGTACGCGGGCGAGCGCGTCGCCGACGTCGGTCGGCACGACCACCAAGGCGCTGCCGTCCGCGAGCCTCGCGGCAGCGCCGAGCGTCGCTGCCTGCTGCGCCGCGGTACCCGTCGGTAGCGCGACGGCGCCCCGCCATCCGACGACGTGTCCTCGCGGCAACCCGAGCCATGCCGCGATCCACCCCGCGGCTGCATCGTCGCCTACGCGCGCGACGAGTTGGGCGCCCGCGGCACCGGCCTGCAGGCGCTGGACGATCTCTTCGACCGTACGCGTGCGACCGCTCTTCGCTGGACCGACCACCGCGACCAGGCGCGGGTAGCTCGCGTCCACTGCGGACACCGCCGCAAAGCTGCGCACGACGTCGTCGAGGACGGCACCGCGGTATGGCCACCGTGCGGGCAGCTCGAGCGGCGACGCGGCGTGCCCACCACGCGCGAGCAGGTGGAGCTGCTCGAGCCGATGGATGATCGCGTCGTCGTCGTCGAGGCGGCGCTCGGGATCCGGCTCGAGCAACCCGAGCACGAGCTCGCGCACCGCGGCTGGAACCTCGTCCCACCCGCGGGTGTTCTCGAGACGCGCGCGCAGTCGCGTCGCGTCGAGCGTCGCGACGTCCTGCGGCTTTCGCAGCGGCAGCTCGCCGGTACAGCGCGCGACGATGATGCAGCCGAGCGCGAATCGATCCGCCGCCGCTCCGCCACCGCCCGCGAGCACCTCGGGCGCGATGAACCCGGGCGAGCCAGTGCCGAGGCGGCCGAGCTCGGCGAGATCGACGAGCACACAGCCGTGCGTCGGCGTGCGGATCACGTTCGCGAGGCTGATGTCCCCGTGGTGCGTGCCGGCGGCGTGGATCGCCGCGAGCGCCCGCGCGATGCCCAACGCTTCGCCGAGGACCTGCTCGACGGGCGCGGGGCCGGGGGCCAGCGGTGCGCCGTCGACCCAGTCGGTGACGAGCCACGCGCGACCCGACGGCGCGCTCCACAGCTCGCGCGGCGCAGGCAGATGCGGCGAGCTCATGCCACGCAACAGCACGAACGCGCGACGCACCGCAGCGAGGGCTGACGGATCCACCGGCTTGCACACGATCCGCGCGCCCCCGGGCTCGCGCGCGACGAAGGTCCCGCCCTCGGCTCCCTCGGCGAGGCGCGCGGCCTCGGGGTAACGGGCCCGGAGCTCGCCTACCACGTTGGCATCTGCGTTGGCGATACGAGGCGGCACCAAGGCGCTCCGTGCCGAGCATGGCACCGTTGTTGGCAAGCCGCGAGCCGCAACCCCGCCGGACGCAGCGCCGATGCCCTCGGTCAGAAGTGGATGGACAGGGTCGCAGACCCGCCCAGATAGTGCCGGAGCTCATGCAGGCGTGCGTGCAGGCGGTAGTCGAACGAGAACCGCAACGAGAGTGTCGGTGCGACCCAGACGCCCAACGCGGCGGACGCACGCATGCTGCCCCAGACCTGCCGGCCGCCGATGGAGCGCCGCTCGACCACCATCCCGCTCGCGAGATCCACCGACGGCTCGAGCCGCCGCCGCAGCGGGAGCAGGGCCCGCACGCCGAGGATCTCCCAGGCGGTCGCCGGTGACGGGCTCTGGATCGCCCTCGGGTTGCCCTCCTCATCGACGCCCTCGGTCAAGGGCGCGTCGCCGATCCACGTCGTCAACGCCGTGAACGCACCGAAGTTGCGATGCGGCCGCAGGCCGAAAGTCCCGGTCAGCCCGGCGCTCGTCAGCTTGAGGCCGTACGGCAACCGAGGTGCGTGCAGCACGGTGGCGCCGAGCTCGAACCAGCCGCGGCCGGTGAACGGCCCCTTCGCCAAGCGACCGCCGGGCGCAGGGGGTGCCGCAGGCAACGGCGCCTCGTCGGATCCGATCGCATCGGTGCCCGTCGGCCCAGCCGCGTCCTGGCCCTCGACCTTGCGCGGCGCGACGAGCAGCACCGCGACGAGCCCGAGCACCGCGGTCAAGGGCGATGCCCTCGCAGCGTGTCGCCGTCACCACCGGTCGAGGCCTCGGTCGCCGGCCCCTCGCGCAGGCGACCGAGCGCCCGCGCGGCGACATCCGCGAGCGCGGGGTCGTCCTCGTTGCGCGCCGCAAACTCGAGGAAGCCGCGGGCCTGCGATCCACCGAGCGAAGCGAGCGCATCGTACAAGCGCCGCGCCTGATCGGCGTCCGCAAGGTGCACATGCTTGACCAGCGCAGCGGTGTGCTCCGGCGAGCCGATGATGCCGAGACACTCCACCGCGGCCATCACGACCCGCGTGTCGTCACGCTCGAGCAGCACCGCCACGTCGTCCGCCAGCGGGCGCCACCGCTGGCGCATGGCCTGCTCGAGCGCGAGCACGACGATCTCCGGATCGCTCGAGACGAGCAGCGCGCGCGCCTCGGCCTCGCCACCGCGCACGAGCTGGATCTTGGCGTCGAGCACGGCGACCCCGCGTCCCAGCGCGATCGGAACGTCCTCGCCCGCGTCCAGCGTGCCGTCGCGGCGCTCGAGCTCGATCGTCGCGTCCACCACCCTGCCGAGCACCGACTGCTGGCCGGACGGCACCGTCGCGGCGAGCTCGACCCGCAGCACGCGGCCGCCGTCGGGCGCCTCGATCTCGCCCATGCGCACGACGGTCGCGAGCACTGGCGACGCCGTCTCCGAGGGATCGACGAACGACGGCAAACCCCGCGCGGCATCGCGGAGCGTCCCGCGAACCTCGGGCTCGCCGACCACGACGCCGTCGACGGCGAGGATCGTGACGCTGTCGATCCGCAGCTCGAAGCCGGTCGGCACCGCCGGTGCCGCGCGTCCACACCCGACCGCGTCGGCGAATGCCAGCAGCGGAGCGAGTCGCAGGGCGGATCGGATGGCGAATCGCATGGGCACGGATCCCGTGGATCGGGCGCTCAGGAGCGTAGCAGGCCGCCGCCGCCCGATCCGCTCGGCGGCTGGTCCGCCCCATGCGCAGCGACGGCGTGCTGCCCCCCGAGCGCCGCGAAGTGCTCCGCGTAACGCCGACCGGCGTCCTCGACCGCGGGCACCGCCGGTGCGAGAGCAGCGGCGTTCGCCATCGTTGCCGATCGCAGGCCGCACGAGACCAGCGCGCCGAACAGCGCAGGGTCGACCGCGAGATTGATCGCGATGCCCTGCACCGTCACGCCGCGCGCGACGTGGACACCGATCGACGCGAGCTTGCCGGCGTCATGCCATACGCCGAGCGGATCGACGCCGAAGCGCGCCTCGGCCACCCCGATCTCCTCGAGCAATCGCACCGCAGCCTCGCCCATGCGCGTCACGTGGCGGCGAACCTCGAAGCCGATCCGCACGATCGGATAGGCGACGAGCTGCCCCGGCGCATGCAGCGTGACCTGCCCACCGCGCGGCGTCTCGCAGACATCGACCCCCCAGCGCGCGAGCTGCTCGTCATTCCACAGGATGTCCGCACGCTGGCCGCGGCGACCCAGGGTCAGCGTTGGCGGGTGCTCGACGAGCAGCAGCGTCTCGCCGGTCCGCCCGTCAGCGACCGCATCCCGCACAGAAAGCTGCAGCTCGAGCGCGGGTGCGAACGCCATGCGGCCGAGCCACACGCAGCGCAGCGCACCCCGATCCGTCGCCACGTCGGCCGCGGGGCGCATCATCCGATCAGCTGTCGAGGCCGGCGACCGACTCGATCACCGTCGGGTCGAGCACGGTCACCTCGATCGTCAGTCGCTGAACACCGATGCCCTGCTCGCGCAGCCACCCCGCGAGCTCGCCGACCCCGACGACCCGCGCGTCGGGCAGCAGGTCCTCCGCACCGTCGACCATGCTGAACGCGAGCACACCGGCGCATCCGTTACGCTCCGGGTCACCTTCCCACGCCTTCGCGTCGAGCGCGGTGCGTCGCGGGATCACGACGACGAACAGCCGACCGTCCTCCTCCTCCGACTCCGGATCCTCGACGACGAGGCGACCGACGCCTCGCGCCGGCGGCAACGTGGTGTGCAGACCGTAGCCCTCGCGACGCAGCCAGATCCTCACCAAAGACTCGAGGGATCGCGTGCCTAGTGTTTGTAACCACTGGACAAATTGCCCGCTGGTTTCTTGTTCGACATCGCGGATCGCATCGCGCAGTGCCGCCTCGGCCCGCGCGGCGCGCTCGGGCACCCGCGTGCCTTGGAGCTGATAGCGGGCGTCGCCGCGTGCCGCGAATCGCGACGCACGGCCGTGCTGCCGGATGTCGAGCAACAGCGCCGCCGTCGCGGCGCGCTCGATCTCCGAGACTTCGGTGCCGAACATGCCGCGGCCCGCGAGCTGCTCCGCGACCTGACGAACGTGCAGGGATCGCGCGCCGGCGGCCTCGAGCACGCTGGCGATCTCGTCGAGCATGCGATCCGCACCGGCGAGCGGACGCGCCTCGCCGGCCCCGGTCCACTCGACGCGTCGGCCCCGACGACGACGACGACGGCGACGACGACCGCCGCGCTCGTCGGCGTTGTTGTTGTTGTTGTTGTTGCGATCCCGATCGCGATCCCGGGCCTCGCGCTCTCGCGACTCCCGATCCGCACGCGGCTCGGGCCGCGCCGGCTCGGCTTGGTTCTGCTGCTGCATCGCATCGAGCTCGTGTCGCAGCTCAGGTCGCTCCTCCACGAGTCGCGACATCGCGTTCGCCATGACGAGCGCGACGTCGGTGACACCATCGAGACCCGAGCCCTCGGGCGCGACGAATTCCACCGCTCGCGTCGGACGCTCGGCACGAGGTGCACGCGCCGGATCCCGCACGGGCGGCGCGACGACGGCGGGCGCTTCAGCGGCGGCCGTCCGGCTCTCGTCTGCCACGCCGCGACGCCTCGATCTAACTTTCGATCTTCCGTCCATGTCCTTAGAATCCTGGGTATTTTGCGGGGCAGCGACGGGCGTGGACGCAGCGATACGCGCAGGCGCTACGACGGGCGCAACAGCAGCGACGGGAACGGCCGGCGGCGGCAGCTCGGCGCCAGGCCGTAGTGCATAGCAGCCCGGCTTGTCGCGGATGATGAGCGGCTCGTCGCCATCGCGGCCGATCCGCGACGCCGAATTGAGACAGCTTCGCATCGCGGCCTCGGGGTCGCGGCCGACGTGGGAGAGCAGATTGCCGTCGACCGCTCGCTTCGTCACTTCGGCGAAGGTGAGCGGTTCGTCGGCGGTTCGAAGGATCTCGATCGCAGCCTCGAGGAAGGTCATCCGGGTTTTTTCGCGCCCAAAGGGCCGTGAGGTGGTTTCCGGCCGACGCTCACCCCTCGACGGGGAGGGGGAGGCCGAGCTCGGGTCAACTATCCGAAAACTTGCCCGAGCTTGGCAAGCCCTGCTAGCCGGCAAGACGATGCGTCCGCTCACCTTCGGCGTGCTCTTGTCGGTCGGCCCGGCCCACCCCTCGTGCGCCACGGGGCCGACCAGGTCCTCGTACGGCTCCTCGGGCTGGTCCCCGAAAGGCTCTGCAATCGCCGCACAAGCCCCCTGCGAGGCCTTGGAGCTGTGGGGCGACCGGCAGATCGAAGCCGCTGCAGATCTGCGCAGCGCCACCGATGTGGTCGCCGCGCTACGCAAGCTCGGCCACGGGGCGCGTGTGCTTGCGGCGGACGAGGACCTCGATCTCAGCCTGCGCGCCACCGACATCGACGCGTGCCTGCTCGCGCTGCACGGCCGGCGCGGCGGCACCGGCGAGGTCCAGGCGCTCCTCGGCGTCCGCCAGATCCCCTACTGCGGTCCCGGGGCCGCCGCGGTCGCGCTCGCGTTCGACAAAGTTCGCTCGCGCCAGATGCTCGCGTACCACAACGTCCCAGTGCTGCCGGCGGTCACGCTCGGTCGCAACCTCGAGGCCAGTGATCGCGCGCTCGCGCTGCTCGGCTGGCCGTGCGTCGTCAAACCGCGCCGCGGCGCGCATGGGCTCGGGGTGACGCACCTGCAGAGCACCGACACCGTGAAGACCGCGATCGAGCGCGCGCTCGCACTCGACGACGACATCGTGCTCGAGCGCGCTGTCGCCGGTACCGAGGTGCAGGTCGTGCTCCTCGGTGATCGGGTGCTGGGTGCCGTCGAGGTCGTCGGTCGCGATGCCACGCACGCCGGCGACATCGTGTTGCCACCTCGACTCACGCGCTCGCGACTCGACGGGATCCGCAACATCGCCCGCCGCGCCGTCGCGGCGCTCGGCCTGTACGACGGATTGTCGCGCGTCGACATGATCGTCAGTGATCGCCACAACGAGGTCGTGCTCGAGGTCGAGCCCCTGCCCTCGCTCGCGCGCGACGGCGTCGTCGCTCGCGTCGCACTCGCGGCCGGCATGCCCTACGAGGAGTTGATCGGCGAGCTGATCGACCGCATCGTGCTGCGGCTGCCCGAGCCGCGCATGAGCACGGCTTCGCTGATGTTGCAGTGACACGCACGAGCACACGGCTGACACGCGCGGGATTGCTGCTGATCGCGGCCGTAGGTGCGTGGTGCGAGTCCGCGTCACAGAGCCGCGCAAACCTGCGTCTCCACGAGCGCGGGGCCGGCTTCGCGAGCTGGGATCTGGACCTCGCGGGCCTGCACGTCCACGACGCGTACGCGACCGTGCGGGGCCGAACGATCACGATGGATGCGATCGAGGTCACCGCGTCGACCGCGGGCGTCGAGATGCACATCGACGGGCTCGTCGTCGATCACGCGAGCGCGCAGTCGAACGACACGGCTGGCGACGCGGAGGAAGCGAAGCCGGCGACCGAGCGGTTCCGCATCGCAAATCGCGGGATTCGGATCGTCGTCACGACCTCGGGGGCGATCGCGTGGCCGCTCGGTCGCGACCTGGTCGCGCACGTCGTCGATCCGCGGGTCGACATCGATCGCGACGGCTGGCCGACCGTTCACGCCACGGCCCGACTCGAGGGCGCGACGGCGGAGGACCTCGTCGTCGACGATGCGATCGTCAGCCATCGCGGGGGGCGCTGGCACCTCACGGGCGCGCTGCACATGCCCGCCGGCGGTTCGCTCGCGCTCGACGGCACGACGGATCCTTCGCTGCAGACGCTCGCGATCCGCGACGAAGGCGGCGGCGAGCTCGTCGTGACCCGCAGCCCCGGCGAGCCGACGGTACAGGTCCTCGCGTCCGAGTTCCCGCTGGGTCACGCGGGCCCGATCCTCGCGGCCATCACCGCGCCCCGCGGCGTGAGCCTGATCGACGCGACGCTGTCGGGCGCCGTCGAAGCGACGCTCGGCGACGCGGTCCGCATCCATGTCGATGGATTGGTCGCGAGCGGCATCGTCGTCGAAGACCCGCGGCTCTCGTCGCGCCCGGTCGGCCTCGGCGAGGTGTCGCTCGACGGCGACGCGGTGCTCCAAGGCGGTCGCGTCGAGCTGCAGCTCGTCGTGGGCCACGGCGAGGCCCGCATCGCGGTCGGCGGCCATGCCGATCGCACACGCGCCGAGCTGGACCTCGATCTCGCCGAGATGCCGTGCGACGCGCTGCTCGGCGCGATGCCCCGCGGCACCGCCGACGCGCTGGTCGGCATGCGCCTGCGCGGCACGATCGCGGCGAGCGCCCACCTCGCGCTGTCGTTCGCCGATCTCGATCGCGCACGCCTTCGCGAGCAGCCGCCACCGGCCGACGTCGCGCTTGCCCGCACCCATCGTCAGACCGACGCGGACGAGGTCTCGCTCGAGGACGACGCACCCGGCGAGCTCGCGCTCGACTTTCCCTTCCTCGAGCGGTGCAAGACGATCGCCGATCCTGCGAACGTCGATCTCGCGGCGTTGAGTGGCCCCTATCGCCACCGCTTCGTCGGCGACGACGGCAAGCTGCGTGAGCGGCTGCTCGCGCCGGGCAGCCCCGACTTCGCGCCGCTCGGCCGCGTACCGAAGATCGCGACCGCGTTCATCGGCCTCGAGGACATGCGCTACTGGTATCACGACGGCTTCGATCGCGAGCAGATCGAGCGCGCGTTCTGGCACAACGTCGTCAGCGGTCGCGTGCGTCGCGGCGCGAGCACGATCAGCCAGCAGACGGCGCGCAATCTGTGGCTCGGTGTCGATCGCTCGATCGCCCGCAAGCTCCAAGAGGCATACCTGACGACGCGACTCGAGACCGCCGTCAGCAAGGTCCGGATCCTCGAGCTGTACGTGAACCTCGTCGAGCTGGGCCCCGACATCTACGGCGTCGATGCGGCCGCGCGCTTCTACTTCGGCATCCCGGCAGCGGAGCTCGACGTGCTGCAGGCCGTGCACATCGCGTCGCTCGCCCCGGCCCCGCGAACGTATGCCGAGAAGTGGAAACACGGCCAGGTCGACGCGGCATGGATGGCGGAGCTGCGGGGCCACGTGCGCCGCATGCACCGCAACCGCATGGTCAAGGACGCCGACCTGCGCGCCGCACTGAAGAGCGACCTTCGGCTGCTCGATCGTACCGGCGAGTGAGCTCGCCGGCGATCGCTCCCGCTTGCGGGGGGCAGGGCTAGACCCCGGCGAATAGGCGCGCGCCGAAGCTGTCCGACAAGCGCCGGTCGTCGAAGATCTTCTGTGCCGCCGCGGAGATGTCGTACTCGACGCGGAGGAACTCGAACGTGCGCTCGGCGTCGTCGTACACAGTGAGACTCGCGCGCGGGTCGTGATCGCGCGGCTGCCCGACGGAGCCGACCGAGATCACGTAGCGGAACTCCGGGTGGATCTCGAAGCGCTTCGTGATCACCTCGTAGACGCGCTCGCGCCCGAGCGCATACGCCTTGCACAGGTGCGAGTGACCGATGAACGTCACCTGCCCGAGGCGTGTCCAGATCGGCAAGCACGTCGCGGCCTGATCGACGGTGAAGATGTACTCGAACTGCTCGAGGTCGACCGGCGAGCCGTGGCAGAAGTGCGTATCGCCTTCGCTCACGTTGTACGGCAGCGCGCGCAGCCACTGCATGTTGTCGGCGGAGAGTTGCGACGCATGGTGGTCGAGCGCCTGGCGAGCGGCGTCGTAGTAGTAGCTGTAGTCCATGCGCCCGCCGACCGCGGCGTCATGGTTGCCGAGGATCGTATGGCGTGCGTTCGCGCGCACGAGGTTGCAGCACTCGTTCGGCTGCGCGCCGTAGCCGACGGTGTCGCCGATACACACGAGGCGATCGACCTTGAGCTTGTCGAACTCGCGCAGCACGTTGGTCAGTGCGTCGAGATTCGCGTGCGAGTCGCTGAAAATTCCGTAGCGCATCAACCGTCCGCCTCGACCTCGAGCTCCGGGACCATGATGGCCTCGTAGGCACGCCGCGAGAATCCGCGGATCTCTGTGACCTCGGTGAGCGGCAGCTCGCCGCGGATCGCCGCTCCAGACTCGCTCACGTCCCGCAGTGTAGCAAGTGCGCGACGGGCCGCGGTGGAGACCCGCGGATCGGGTGCGTCCGCGAGCGCGGTGACCGCGTCGTGCCCCGGTCGTGCACCGTCGGCGTTCGCCGGCCCATCGGACAGCGCGATCTCGGCAAGCGCCCGCGCGACACGCTCGATAGTGGCCTGCTCGCGCGGCGTGCCGGCCTCGCGGCGCAAGAGCTGACACAGGCGCCGCAGTGCGATGGGCCCGAAGCCTCCGAGCGCGCGGGCGATATCCAACCACACGTTGGTCGGCTCCACGACGAGCGCATCGGACAGCGGGCCGAGCGCGTCGGGATCGAGCGACATCCCGAGCAGGATCGACGCGGCCTGTCGGAGCTCGCGGCGAGGCGAGCGCAGCTTGTCGACCATGCCCGCGACGGCCCGCGGCCCGAGGTCGGAGAGGTCGGGGAGAATCGCGAGCAATTCGTCTTGGTCGAAGCGCTCCAGAGCATCGAACAAATGCTCGAGCTCGCGCGGCGTCGTGCGAGGATTCTGCAACAGCGCCGTCGCGGTGCGCAGCCGCGTCCGCACGTCGACGAGCCCCGCGACGGCATCGGCATCGCCGGTCGCGTCGACGACGTCGATCACACCGGCGGTCGCACGCTGCACGCTGCGTTCGCGCGCCGCCGACTCGGGCAGATCGAGCGCGCGCCGCAGCGGATCGGGAATGTTCAGGTCCTTGCGATCGCAGACGTCGAGGATCGCCTGCCACGCCGCGCGTGCGGCCTCGGGCTCGAGGTCACCCTCTTCGCCCTCGTGGATCTCGCGGTTGCGCGCGAGCTTCTGGACGTAATCCGCGAGATCGTCCGCGAGACCGGACGCGACGACCCTGCGCCAGAATCGACGGGGGGCGACGATGCCGTGCTCGACCGCACCCGCCAGCACGCGGCGGCGAATCGCGTCGTACTCGGCCATCGGCAGGCCCTCGACCTCGAGCAGTCGCGCGAGCGTCTCCTTGCGCGAGACCCGATCGATGTGCTCGAGCGCGCGCGTCGCTTCCCGCGCACCGATGATGTGCAGGTACGAGCCCGGCGCGATGGTGACCTTCGTCTGCGCGAGGCGTTCTTCGACGCCATCCGCCGCGACCGCTTCGACCGCGATACGGAACTGATCCGGCGGATGATCACCGCTCGACAGCGCACCGTGGGCCGACTCGAGGCAGAGCGCGGCGTTCGGCTCGAGGCCCGCAGCCCCGACTTCGCGCACGATCTGTTCGCCGGTCGCGAGCGTCGCGACGACACGCATCGCGAAACGCTGCGCGAGCGCGCGGAAGATCGCCTGCGATTGTGGCTGACCGACGTCGACGAACGCGTCGAGACAGCCGACCTGCCCCATCCACGACGCGATGATGCGCACGCCGAGCAGCGGATAGTCGCGGCTGCGCAGGTGCAGCGGACGCACCTCGAGCTTCGCGTCGCGCCACTTCTCGCCGCGCTCGTCGTCGGGCATGAACATGACGACCGGGCCGCCGCCCCGGGCCAGATCGCCCGGATCGCCGGGAAGCAGATCACCGACCCACGCGCCGATCGACGGCGGTCGCGCGACGTTGCCGGCGCCATCCCCCGCGATCGCTTGCGGCACACCGGCGATGATGGGAATCGGCGTGCCGGGCTCCGGCATCGGCGACATCAGGCGCGCAGGCTCTGCCGCGCGCATCGGTCGCGGCACCGCCCGCGTCGCGCTCGAGTCGTCGCGCACGGCACGTCGCGCAGTCTCCTCGCCCGGCACGACGAACGACACCTCGGGCTGCAGCGTCCACGGCTCGGCGAGCTGCGGATGACGAGCGATCCACGACAGGTGCTCCTGCAAGATTGCGACGATGTCACCGCGCCGGTCGCCCGGCACGACGAGCGTCGCGTGGCGCGACACGGTGTCGATCTCGAGCCAAGCGCCCGTCGCTTGCGCCGTGCGCCCGCACTGTGGGCACTCGCCTTCGAACGGACCGGCCGCGCGCACGCGCATCGCGATCTCCGCTTCGTCGGGGAGCTCGACGACCATGCGTCGCCACACCGGAACCATCGCGCCACACGGGCAGGCAAAGACGCGCGGGTCCACTCGCGTTGCGTCGACTGCAGCCACCGGCATCGCGCACCATAGCTGTCGGGCCGTCCACGTGTAAAGCGGTGCCGAAGCGTGCTAGCGTTGGTCGACGACGGCGCGCGTGCCCCCGCGAAAGAACGACGATGATGACGACGTAGCGGGCGACGGTCCCGATGCGTGGAGTCGCGCACCGCGCATGGTCGGCGACGCGGTGGGCGACGACGCGCTGGCGCCGAGCGGCGGCGACGCGCAGGAACTCGCCGCTCGAGCACCCGCGTCGGTCGTGGGCGCCGGACCGGTCGCGCACGGCACCGCGATGGCGCGCGAGCTCGCAGATGCGTTTCGCGGCCACGTCCAACGCGCGCTCGGGCGCTTGTCGGCGAACCGTACAATGGTCGGGCTCGACGACGCCGAGACCTCGCTCGCGTTCGTCGATCACTATCTGTCGACCGTGCGCTCGGAGACACGCGCACCGATCCTCGCGCTCATCGCTGCCGAGGCGGGTGCGTACTACGGCGAGCTCGTGTGCCGCGCGCTCGGAGGGACGTGGATTGGCGAGGGCAAGGATCCGCGGCGCTTGCGAGTGCTGATGCGCGATCAGTTCCTCTACTTCTCGCCCGTCGATCAGGCGTTCGAGGTGCTGCTCGGTCGCGACGCACCCGATGGCGACGACGACAGCCAGGTCGACGACGAGACGCCGTCGATCTCGGGGCTCGACACCGAGTTCCACGCCCGTCGCCGCCGACGGCCGCGTCCGCAACGCGATGGCGAAGCACCGACACAGGGCGAGCCACCCGACGATGCGACGTGGCTGGCGGAGCGCCTCGCCGAGCGACCACCCATCGCGCGCACCGAGTACTACAGCCTGACGTGTCGGTTCGAGACGCTGAAGTTGGTGCTCGAGTTGCTGGCGACCAAGCACCTCGACGAAGGCAGGACGCCGCGCGAGTACCACGTCGCCGACTACGTCGAGGCGCTCGCCGACGGTGGGTGATCGATCCCCTCCCTGCGTTGGGCGATCGCCCCAAAAGCGCGGGGCGCTCGTGTAGACTGCGGGGCCCGTGACCGGTAGCGAAGAGATGCCGCTGCAGGACGTACTGCAGGCCCTTTCGCGCACCCCCGTCACCGAACCCCAGCTCCGCGCCGCGCTCGCGACGACCTGCGCGCGCTGGCACATCGTGCGCGGCGAGCTGAACGAAGCGATACGCCACCTCGGCCATGCGCTCGACATGGTTCCGGACCTACGGCCGGCGATGCGCCTGCTGCATCGCGTCTATCTCGATCGCGGCGACGTGCGCTCGGCGGTGATGTATCTCGATCAAGAGATTCGCGCGACGAGGCATCCGCGCGAGGCGGCCGCGCTGTATCGCGAGCGCGGGCTGCTCGTCGAGGCGTACTTCCACGATCTGAGCGCGGCGCAGCAGTGCTACCAGGCGGCGCTCAAGGCGACGCCCCGCGACCTCGCGGTGCTGCGTGCGGTCGAGCGCGTGTCCCTCGCGCGCGGCGACGTGTTCTGGCTGATCGCGAATCTCGAGTCGCAGCTCGAGGTCCTGCAAGATCCGGGCGTCGCGGCCGGCGTGCTGCACGACCTCGCGATGCTCGAGTCGCGGCATCGCGGCGACCTCGGGCTCGCCGGCGATCTCGTGCTCGGCGCGCTCGATCTGCTGCCCGGTCATCCACTGCTCGCGAGCGACCTGTTCCGTATCGCCGAGGTCGCCGGCGACACCGAGCTGATGCTGCACGCGCTCGAGCTCGAGGCGGATGCGCGACCGCCCGGTGGCCGCGCGATGCCACTCGCGCGGGCGAGCCTCGCGCTCCGCGACGTCCGCGAGCGTCAGGCCGCGCTGCAGCTCTTGCAGGCCGCCGCGCACGATCAGCCGCACTCGTTCAGCCTGTGGCGGGGGCTCGAAGAGCTCGCGATGGGCATGAGCCGCTACGACGTTGCGCTCGATGCGTTGGTCGGTCAGCTCCGTGCGCTCACGGCCGGCGAGGACACGACGCTGCGCGCGGAGCTGTACTACCGCATCGGTCGACTCGCGCTCTTCCGCCTCGATCGCAGCACGCAAGGGCTCGCCGCGATGCGTCGCGCACTGCGGCACAACCCAGCCCACGTGCCTGCGCTCGAGGACACCGGGCGCTTCCTCGGCGCGGGCGGGATGTGGTCGCAGCTGCTCGAGCTCGAGCGCATCGAGATCGCAGCCGCGAAGGCGAACGGTCTGTCGAACGAGGAGCTCGCGCTCGCGCACATGCGTGCGGGTCAGCTCCTCGAAGAGCGACTCGCGGAGCCGGACGGTGCGCGGCGGCAGTACGAGGCCGCGATGGCGATCGCGCCCGCGTATCGACCGGCGCGCGACCGGCTCGAGCGGCTGCTGCACCAAGCCGGCGATCGTCCGGCGCTGCAGCTTTTCTATGCTGCGGAGCTCGCGGCCGCGAAGACGTCGCCGCGGCGCGCGTTCTTGCTGAGCGTGCTCGCGCAGCTCCACGCCGCCGACGACGACGTCGGGCCGCCGATCGAGTTCCTCCAGGCGCTGCAGCTCGAGCGCCCCGATAACGTCGGCACGCTGCAGCTCCTCGCGCGACTGCTCGCGAAGGCCGGTCGCGACACCGAGCTGCTCGTCGTGACCGATCGCGAGATCGCACTGACGCGTAGCCCTGCCCGCATCGCGAAGCTGCTGCACCGCGCCGGCGAGCTCGCACTCGCAGCGGGCGACCACCCGGCCGCGACGACGTACTTCAGCCGCGCGCTCGATGCGGTCGATGATCACCAGCCCGCGCTCGAGTCGCTCGGTCGCGTGCTGCGCGAGACGGGCGAGTGGGGAAGCCTCGTGGACCTGCTGCGCAAGGAGTTGCTGTACGCCAACGATCGCGGGCGGCAGGCGTCGATCCAGCTCGAGATCGCGTCGATTCTCTCGACGAAGCTCGGCCGCCCCGAAGAGGCGCTCGAGGAGCTCACTGCGCTCTTGTCGAGGTGGCCGCGACACCTGCCTGCGCTGCATGCCGCGGAGAGCCTCGCGTCGCGGCTCGATCGCGACGACGTGCTCATCGGGCTCATCGAGCAGCACATCGCTGCGGTCAACGGCCCGCGCACGCGGGCGCTGCTGCTGCACCGCGCCGCGTCGCGCCGCAGTGTGGCAGGTGACGATGCCGGGGCGATTCGTGATCTCGTGCGTGCACTCGAGCTGTGGCCGCAGCTCGGCGTCGCGCGGGCGCAGCTCCTGCGACTCTACGAGAAACTCGGACAGAGCCGCGAGCTGCAGTCCTTCGCCGAGGCGGGGCTCACCGCGGAGCGTGGTGCCGACGATCGTCGCGCGATGGCGGTGCAGCTCGCCGAGCTGTCGCCGAAGCCGGTCGTCGCGATCCAGTACCTCGGCGCCGTCGCCGAGGCGCGGCCCGACGACTACATCATCCAGCTCCGACTCGCGCGCGCGTGCGGACAGGCCGCTCGCTCGTCGCGCCAGGCCGGTGCGCTGACGACCGCGCTCGGACGGTTCGACGACGGTGCACCGGCGAACGATGCCGGGCTCGCGATGCTGCGCTACCGCGCGGCGCGAGCAGAGGAGGCGGCGGGCAACCTCGATGCCGCGGACGCCGGCTACACGCGCATCCTCGATCTCGATCCGGGCGACGTGCTCGCGCGGCGCGGACGACTGCGGCTCAAGGAGCGACGGCGCGAGTCGGTGGGTCGATCGCTGGCGGACCTGCAAGGCGGCGCCGATGCGGCCGGCACTCCGTCCGAGCGCGCGGCGTTACTGACGATCGCGGCGGAGCAGCACGAGCACCGCATCGACCTGCGCGCGGCACTCGATTGCGCCGACGCGGCGATCACCGCGTGCGAGGGCTATCAACCGGCGTGGCACACCCGCGCGCGGATCCTCGAGCGACTCGGCGACGCACAGTCGATCCAAGAGGCGATCGCGACCCTGCGTCGCCTGGCCGCGATGCAACGCGACAAGTCCAACCGCTCGCGCACGTTGTGTCGCGCCGGTGCGCTTGCGATGCGAGCGGGCGCCGAGGACGATCTCATCGCGACCTCGTGGTCGCTCTTCAGCGAGGCGTTCGCGGCGGATCCGTCGAGCGATCGCGCGTTCGCCGGGCTGCAGCGCACCCGCGCGCGGCAGACCGACCTCAGCGATCCCACGCTCGCCGGCCCGCTGCGCACACGACTGCAGACATGGATCGACGCCCGCAACGTCCGCAGCGGCGCACTGCGGGACCTCGCCCGCGCGGCGGCCGATGTCGCCGGACCGCAGGCTGCGGTCGACCTCCTCGAGCTCGGCATGCCGCTCGTCGAGGACGACGCGGGCTTGCACGTCGACCTCGCGCGCAACCTCGCCCGACTCGATCGTTGGCGCGCCGCCGTCGGTCACCTCGAACGCGCGCTCGCACTCGAGATGTCCCCGGAGCGTCGTGCGGCGCTACACTTTTTCGCAGGCGATGCGCTCGAGCGCGCGGGTGATCCGGGTGGCGCAGCGGCGCACTACATCGAGGCCGGCACCGGCGGCTACCACCCGAAGCACGCGCTGCGGGCGGCCGACCGGCTCTCGGCGCAGGTCGGTGATCTGCCGCGTCGCGTCGCCGCGCTCGAGGCGTTGGTCGAGATCGCCGACGGACCGGAGCGCGCCCAGAGCCTGCGCAGCCTCGCCGAGGTCCACCGTACGCAACTCGGACAGCCCGATGTCGCGGTCGATCTCATGCGCGAGCTGTTGCTCCTGCGGCCGACGGACGTCGACGTCGCGCTCGAGCTCCGTCGCCTCCTCATCAAGCTCGGTCGCGACGACGAAGCGACCGCGGTGTCGTTTGCTGCGATCGCGCACCAGCGAGCATGGCTGCGCGCGGCTGCGACGACCGCCGATCATCAGCCCGAGGCGACGGCGCTACCGGTGCTGGGCCTTCTGCGGCTGTTCGATTCGCAGTCCGAGCTCGACGGCGAGTATCTATGCGCCGCCGCGCTCGAGATCCTCGCGCCGCAGCTCGTGCCGCCCGGCCGTAGCTGCGACGAGCTCGTCACCGACGCGTGGCCGTTGCCGCGACCGCAGGAGGGGCGCTCGTTCGACGGCTTCATCACCGATCTCACGCACACCGCAGCGTTCGATCTGCTGCGCGAGGGCGTGTTCTACCTCGGCGAGCTGCCCGGCACCGCGCCGGCGACGGTCGACATGACGCCGAGCCGCAGCTTGTCGGCGAACACACCGCTCGTCATTGCGGTGCGGGCGATCGCGAACGCGATGGGCGTGCCGCAGCCGCTCGTGTTCGTCGACCCCGCACAGGAGTACGAGATCGAGGCACGACTCGCCGGTGCGCCGGCGCTCGTGGTCGGGCGTCGACTCGCCGCGGCGCCGTTCACCGCGAGCGCACGCGATCGCATCGGCCGCGCGCTGATGCGACTCGCAACCGGCGGCGACGGCGTGCATCACAACGCCGAGCCGACGCGACTGCTCGCGCTGTGCGTCGCGCTGTGTCAGTCGTGCGGCGTCACGCTCGACGTCGTGCATCCCTACGATCGCAAGTTCGCGAACGACGTCGCGGCCGGGCTGCCGGGCCGCGACACGATGCAGCACATCGCTCCGACTGCGCTGGTCTTCCGCGACGCGAGCGAGTCGCTCGATCCGAACGTGCTGCAGGCGACGCTCGCGATGGCGGAGGATCGCGCTGGCATCCTCGCGTCGGGAGATCCCCGCGCGGCACTCGAGCACTTGCGCCGCATCGGCGAGCTCGGCAAGGCCCGCGGCGCGATGCTGGTCGGCTACATGCTGTCCGACGATCACCTCGGCTTGCGCCGCCAGCTCGGCTACGTGCTCGAGATGAACGTTCCGCGCCGGCGCTCGCAGGAGGTGTCCGCGTGAGCGACGATCTCGAGCTCACCGGTGCACTCTTCCGGCCGAACGGGCCGGGGTCGCTCATCTACGACGACCCCACCGGCCCGATCGAGGTCGACGATCTCGAGCTCGCGGGCCAGGTCGGCGTCGAGGCGGCGCCGCGCGGGCTCACCGACGATCCGTCGCTCCTGTGGCCGGTCACGTCGGGCATCCACGCGAGCCTCGTCTCCGTGTCGACGCAGATCGGCACCGCGGAGTCGTGGCAATCGCTCGTCGAGGATCTCGCCGAGGAGAGCCGCCTGTCCGACGATCCGGAGCTGCGCAGCGCGATGCTGTGCGAGGCGGGGCGAATCCTGATCGAGCGGCTCGGCCGTCAAGAGGAAGGTGAGCTACTGCTGCGGCGTAGCGCGAGCCCGCTCGTCGATCGGCTGCGCGAGAGCCAGCGCGGTGCATCGCGCGGCCTCGCTGCCGAGCTCGCGACGCTCGAACAGACCGCAGGTGATGCGCAACTCGATCCCGATACGCGGGCAGCGGCGTGGATCGAGTTCGGCCTCGCGTGCGAAGAGCGGACGCCGGGTCGGCGTCGTGCGTTCGAGGCGTACGAGTCGGCGCTAGGGCTGCAGTCGGATCATCCGATCGCGCTGGCGCTCGCGTCGGAGGCAGCACTGTTGCTCGGTGACAGTGCGGCGGCCGGCGTGCACCTGCGGGCGCTGCTGCCCCTGCTCGAGAGCCCGCGCCAGCGTGCTGCGGTACTGCTCGATCTCGCCGACGTCGTTACCGACACCGCGGAGTGTGTCGAGCTGCTCGCCGAGGCCCACGCGGCCGACCCGAGCGAGGAGAGCGTGCTTCGTCGCTACTTGCGCGCGCTGTCGCGGACCGGCGATCGCGATCGACTCGGCGAGCTGTATCGCGAGCTCGCGCGCGTCGCCCAGGATCCGATCTCGGCGAGCACGGCGTTGCACCTCGCGTTCCTGACCCTGACCGAAGCCGGTCGGCCGGTGAACGATCTGGTACTCGAGCTCGCGGCCCGAGACTCCGAGCGCGCCGACGCGACCGATGTGCTCGCGCCGCTTTCCGAGGTCGCGATGTACGTCGAGCAACGCATCGCTGCGGGCGACGACGGCCGCGGACTGCCGGAGAACAGCACCGTGCTCGCACGGCTGTGGCGGTGTCTCGACGATCCGCGCGAGCAAGCGCTCGTGCGCGAGCAGCTCGCGCGTATCCGCCTCGCCGAGCTGCGCCGCGTGCTCGGCCCGAACAGCGGGCCCGATGCGCTAAAGGCCGACCCGAGCCGGGCTGCGCTCGCCGACTCGATCGCGGCGGATCTGCGCTTTTGCCTCGTGCATCTGCCCGAGCACCGTTGGGTCCGCGAAGCGCTCGCCGAGGTGCTGCGCCTGCAAGGCAACGTGCCGAGCCTCGTGCTGCACCTGCAGGAGTGGGCGCGCACGCAATCCGCGGGGCCCGATCGCGCGGCGATCCTGTTGCGACTCGGTCGTCTGCACGAGGAGCTCGGCCGGGATCTGGCGCGCGCCGCCGAGATCTACGAGCTGGCCGCGGCGGAGGATCCAGAGAACCAGAATTGTCAGCGCGCGCTCGGCTCGGTCTACGAGCGCATGCGTCGGTGGGCGCAGGCCGCCCAGTGTCTCCGTCGTCAGATCGACGCGGTCGACGACGATCAGGAGAAGCTCACAGGGTTGCGCCGGCTCGTCGCGCTCGCGGAGAACGAGCTCGCCGACATCGACCTCGCGATCGCGGTGCTGCAGGAGATCATCCGCATCGCGCCGTCCGACCTGCTCGCGATGTACGAGCTCGCGCGGCTCAGTCGCACCGCGCGACGCCCGACCGTGCTCGTGCAGGCGCTCGAGCTGCTCGCCGATCGCATCGACGACGACATCGCGCGCACCGGCCTGCTCGTCGAGCTCGGCGAGGTGCAGGAGCTACATCTCAAGCATCGACCGGCAGCGCGTGCGTGCTACGAGCGCGCGCTCGCTTTATCACCGGGCTATACGCCGGCACTGCGCGCGCTCGGCCGCCTGTATCGCGACAACGGCGACCTCGCCGACGTCGTGCGGCTGCTCGATCCCGGTGTCGATCCGATCACCGATCCGGCCGTGCTCGCGCTCAAGTCGGCGCGTGTGTACATCGACGAGATCGGTGACGTGGACAGCGCGATCGAGCACCTGCAGACGGCGTATCGCGCCAACCCGGATCTCGTGCCGGCGCGCGAGCTGCTGCTGCAGCTCCTCACCGCGAGCGGACAGCTCGACAACGCCTACGATCTGCTGCGTGCGCAGGATCCACCGCGCAGCGCGTCCGCCGCCGCTGACTATCACTATCGTCTCGGGCTGCTCGCCGAGGCTTGCGCGAGGAAAGGCGGCACCGAGGACGCCGCCACGCGGCACGAGGACGCCGCGCTGCAGCACTATCGCGCGGCGATGGTGCACCAGGCGGATCACGGCCTCGCGTTCGAGCGGTCGCGGCGGATCCTCGTCGCGCACAACGACCTCGGGAACCTCGTGCGCATGCTCGATGCCGCCGCACAGGCCGCGTCCGGCCAGGCGAGGAGCTGGGCCCACGTCGCGCTCGCGCGCGCACAGCTGGCGGATGCATCCGGGCTCGAGACGGCGCGACGTGCATACGAGCAGGCGTTCGAGGCCGCGCCCGAGGATCCGATCGTGCGCCACGAGCTCGAGGTGTTGTTGCGCCTGCTCGGCGATCGCAAGTCGCTGCCGGCGCTGTACCTGCGATCGGCCCGCGACACCTCCGACAAGCATCTGCAGGCGACGTTGCTGGTGGAGGCCGCAGAGCTACTGCTCTCGACCGGCGAGCGCGAGGATCACGATCTCGCCGGCAACGCGATCCTCGACGCGTTGCGCGTCGATCCCGGCAACCCTTATGCGGTCCGCCACCTCGAGCGGCTGCTGACCGAGCCGGACTCGCCGTTCGTCATCAAGGATGCGGTCAGCGCTCGTGCCGTGCGGGCGCAGTCCGATGCCGAGCGCGCGATTTTCTACGTCGAGAGCGCCGAGCTGCTCGAGCGCGTGGGGGCGTGGGGCCAGGCCCGGCGGGCGTATCTCGCGGCGAAGGGTGCCCTGCCCCAGCTCGCGCCCGCCGATCTCGGGCTCGCACGACTCGCGACCGACTCGCGACGCTCGGCTCCGGCAGCACAAGGGCGCCAGTCGATTCACGTGCTCGTCTCCGAGGCCCGTGATGCCGCGCTGCTGGCGACCCGTGGCGACACGGCGGCGCGCGTGCGAGCGCTTTCCTTGATCGACGAGATCCTCGGCCGCGATCCGAAGCACCGTGACGCGATCACGCTCGCGCGATCGCTCGCGAGTCAGCTCTCCGATCCGAGTCCCGTCGTCGAGATCCTCGAGCGCGCGTGGCAGCGCATCGACGAACCGGGCCTGCGCTACGAGCTCGCACTGTTCCTCGCGGAACACAGCCTCGGGCTCGAGCGCGCCGTTCGCTACTACGAGGCCGCATCGACGGCGAAGCCGAGCGGTCGTCGTGCCCTGCGCGGCCTCGTGCACACGTACCGGCAGATGGGCGACGATCGACGCGCCGCCGCGGCGACCGAGCGCCTGCTCGAGCAGTTCGATCCGTCGGAGCCATCCGCGATCGATCTGCGCATGGGCATCGCAACGTTCCTCGCGGGCGCGCCCGAGACGTTGCCGCGCGCACTCGACCACGCGCGCATCGTGCTCGACGCGCGACCGGACGATCTGCGGGCGCTGCAGCTCATGGCCGACCTGCTCGATCGCGCCGACCAGCCGCTCGCCGCCGCGGAGATTCTCGATCGCCTCGCGGGCCGCGAGCGCAACCGCGAGAAGCTCCACGACATCTTGCTGCGTCGTGCGAAGCTGCTCGCCGGCCAGCCCGGCCAGCAGGATGCCGCGCTCGATGCGATCGAGCGCGCCGCGACACTGAGCCCCGGCAACCGCGAGACGGTTACGCTGTTCGTCGAGCAGCTCGAGCAGGCGGGCCAGACCGGACGCATCGAGTCGTTCCTCGGGCCGATCCGCAACGCGGTCGGTGCGAACATCGCCCGTGGCGCGGTGAGCCTGCGCGATCTCGCGTTGCTCGCGAAGGTCGCACGCAGCGCGAACCCGGAGCTCACGCGTATGGCCGAAACGATCGCGGCGGCGATCGAGCCCGGCGGTGAGAGCTCGCTCGCGCTGCGTCAGCCGACGTCCGCGAAGATCCGCGACTTCATCGACAACGCCGAGGCCCGCAGCGCTTTGCTAGCAGAGGGCGAGCCGCCGGCACTGCACACGCTACTCGCGGCGCTCGACGGCGCCGTCGGTCGCCTCGCGAACGATTTTCCGATCGTCGGTGCAGCCGACCTCGCTCCGTTGCCGCGTGGCGATGGCGCGAGCGCGGGTGACACCGCGAAGCGCATCGCGGAGCTGGTCGGCGCGAGGCCGCCGCGATTCCAGGCCTCGAGCACGCACAACACTGTCGTGTTCCTGCAGGACCCGCTCGCGACGATCCGACTCGGCGTCAACCTGTGGAACCTCGGCGACGAAGGTGCGACGCGGGGACTCGTCGCGCTCGCGTTCGCTCGACTCGCGTTCGGTGCACCGCGCGTGCGTGCGCTGCCACCCGCCGGTGTGGACCTGCTGCTCGCAGGCGCGTTCGAGGTCGCGGGCGTCTTCAACCCGCTGACCGCCGATCCTGATCCACGCGTCCTCGCCGAGCTCGTGACGCAGCTCCGCACGCTCTTGCCGCGGCGCCACCTCAAGACGGTCGAGGACTGCTGCCGCGCGCTCGCCGGCCATCCCTTCGATCCGGGCGGCACCGCGCGGGCGATCCGCGGGACCGACCTGATCTTCGCCGCCCTGCTCAGCGCCGATCTGTCATCGGTGTGCGCGGCCGCGTGCGCCCTCGATGGTGTGATCGGCGGCAGCCTGAAGCAGCGCGTGAACCGCTCGCGCACGGCCCAGGAGCTACTGACGCGGCTGCTCTCCGACGACGTGCTCGGCCTCGCCGAACGCCTCAGCTCGATCTAGTGCTCGTGGTCGTGCGCATGATCGTGGTCGTGCGCATGATCGTGGTCGTGCGCATGCTCGTGGTCGTGCGCATGCTCGTGGTCGTGCGCATGCTCGTGGTCGTGCGCATGCTCGTGGTCGTGCGCATGCTCGTGCTCGTCCGCATGATCGTGGTCGTGCGCATGATTGTGCTCGTCCGCGACCGGGCCACCCATCCCCGGCAACGGCACCCGCCCACCCTTGGTCACCACGCGCAGCAAGCTTCCGACCTGATACCCGAGCACGCGATGCGCCCACGGGAACGACTCGGGCTCCGGATGCTCGCGCAGCGTCGTCGCCATCTCGACGAGCGCACGCGCCGACGTCGGATCACCGACCTGCCACGCGTGACTCGCCGCGTCCTCGAGCGCGTTCGCGATCGGCCCCGCGAGCCCTTCGCGAATCGAAGTATCCCCTGCACAAGCCGCAGCGATGAGCGCGACGCGACCGTCGTCCTCGGTCGGCTGCGGCTTGTCCCCGTGCAGCTCCGCCGCGCGCTGCAGCATGCTGTCGAGGTCCAACAGCGGCGGCCAGAGATCAACGCGCATCGCGGCCATCACGGCCTCGACCTGCTCCGGATCGAATGCCGGCGCATCGCTCGTCACGGCGCCGACGAACGGCTTGGGCCGCTCGGAGGGCGCGTCGCCGAGCACCGACAGCGACTCGTCGAGGGCCCGCGGCACGCTGAACCCGGCACCGATCGTGTTGTCTCGCGCGAACCGGATGCGCGCGCCGAGCCAGTCGACCGGCACCTCGCGATCGGCACGCGTCCGCTCCCAGTCGCGGATCATCTTCGCGCGCTGACCGTCCGTCTGCCGATACGCCTGGAAGTCGAGCACGCGATCGTCGGGCCCGAGCGTGCCGACCATGAGCCGCGCACCATCGTCGTCGGGCACGCTCAGCACGAACCGCATCGCGCCGGGCATCGAGCGCGCATCGACACTCGCGAGCGGGCGTAGGTCGCCACGCATGTCCTGGAGACCACCGCCGAGCGACCAGCTCTTCGCGCCGGCCTCGGGGATCTCGACACCGCGGCTCTTGAGGGCGTGCAGCGCCTTGCGAACCGCCTTGCGAACCTCGCGGTCCGGGTGATCGCGCAGCGCCACCAGCTCGCCGGCTGCCTGGGATTTCGTCAGCTGAGGAATCGACGCGAGGATCGCAGCAGCATCGGCCATGGGCCTCGCGGATTACTACATCCCATGATCGAGCGCAAACGCCGGCATCAGGTTCGCGCCGGTTCCCCAGCGGCCACGACGCCAGCGTTCGGCGTAGGCGAGCTCCCACGCGAGCGCAGTGCGGACGATCCGCAGCGCGACGCCGCCGTCCGCGACGGCATCCGTCGTCTCGCCGGGGTCGTGCTCGAGGTCGAAGAAGCGTTCTGTAGTGCCAGGCCCGAGCCACAGCTTCGCGTCGCCGACGATGCCCGCACGACTCCCGTCGCCACGGTACGCGACCACGAGTCGTGGGGGCGGATTCGGATCGTCGATGATGCCGACGAGGCTCTCGCCGTGCCACGCCTGCGGCGCCGGGATACCGAGCAGGTCGGCGAGCGTCGGTGCCAGATCCAGTAGATCGACCGGCGCGACGATGCGCCCGGTCCCGACGAGGTCGGGCGCGCGAATCGCCAGCGGCACGCGGAGGCTCTCCTCGTACAGCGTGACGCCGTGCCCCGCACCACCGTGCTCCGCGAACTCCTCGCCGTGCACACCGAGGAGCACGAGGATCGCATCGTCGAGACGACGCTCACGGCGGAGGAACTCGACGAGCTCGCCCGCGGCAAGCGAGACCATCTGCAGCTCACCGCGGTAGAGCCGACGCACGTACGCGAGCTCGCGCGCATCGGGCACGAGCTTGCCGAGACGCACGCGACCGACCCACACGTGCGTGAGGTGGGCGATCGGCGCGCGCGGTGGTGCGACCAGCTCGCCGAGGAGCTCGCGCGGCGGCTCGTACGGTGCCTGCGGATCGGTGACGTCGACGACCATGAACCATTTGCCGGCGCGACCGGTGAAGCGTTCGATCGCGATCTCGACGGCCCGGCGCGCGTGCTCGTCCGGTCCTTCGTCGCGGAGGTGCCGCAGATCGTCGATGCCCTGACCGAGGCCGCGCTCGGCGGAGAGGTCGGCGTTCGCGGAAATGATCGCGCGGTAGTGGCCGAGGCGCTCGAGGGTCTCGGGCAGCAACGTCTGCCCGTCCGCGACGAACGTGCCGCGCACGGTGAGATGAACGGGCGGCGCGACGGAGCTGAGCCACGCTGCGTGACTCGGTACCGCGGCGGGTGACACCGCGTAGGCGCGCTCGAACACGAGCGACTCGCCGAGCAGTGCCTCGAGCTCGGGAAGCGGCGGCCGACCGCCGAGCTCGACCTCGTCCGCACGTGCGCCCTCGATCGCGAGGATCACGACGTCGCGATTGATACGCTCGCGGCGATCGAGAGGCTGGACCCGCTTGACGGCGACGTGGGCCATGTCGATGCGCGCACGAGCATCGGCATCGCGATCGCTGCGCGCACGGAGCTCGACGCGGATCGGAATCCCTCCCCACGCGCCGAGATCCACGGATCGGTGGTGGCCGGTCTCGCGCAGCGGCTCCTGCGACGCAATGGTCGGCGCACGCCCGGCTCGGTGGTCGTCGCTCGTGCTGACCAACACCTCGAACACACCGCGGCCCGACACGTCGAGCTCGAGTCGAGCGCGGCGCGGCGGCTGCAGATAGAACGCGAGGCCGGTACCGGGCGCGAGCTCGAGCCCAGCAGGCATGTCGCTGTGATCGATCACGGTGAACGGCGGCGTCTCGGGGATCGCAGCCGCGCCGGTGATGTCGGCGTGCGTGCCGACCTCGACGCGCGCGACCGCAGCCGGCCCGGCGATCGCCGGATCCGTCGGCGTGCGGCGAAAGTGCATGCGCAACCGGTTGTCGCCATGGCGAATCGCGTCGGCGGGCAGCGAGAACGTGCGCCGCTCCCAGCCACTGGTCAGCGTGATGTGGGCGAGGACACGCTCACCGATCGACACCGTTACGACCTGCTGCGGCACGAGCGTCTGCAGCGTGATCGCCATCGCGATCCCCGGGTGACCATCGACGTCGGGGTGCAAGGCGGGCGCGAGCGCACCATCGAGCGGCAGGTCGAGCGCAGCCAAGCGGCCGAGCACGACCCCTGCCCCGCGACCATCGATCTCCTCGCCGAGACGCCATGACGAGCGATGACCGAGCGCGACGTGCTTGTGCGCGGCCTGGGTGCCGAGATCGACGACCATCCGACCCTCGCGTTGCACGACCGCGCTCGGCCGCTGGTGCACGAGATCGATCCACTCGTCCTTGGTCTGCACGCGTGCGCTCGGTGCAGTGATCGGCGCCGATGCGGCGACGTCCACCGGCGACGTCTCGACGCCGGTGGGCGCGGGCCGGTCGCAGGCGGCCACCAACGCGAGGACGATCGCGAGGACGATCGCGAGGACGATCGCGAAGCTCCGCGCGATCATCGGGCACCGCTCGGCGTCCGCCCGCGCGTGAGGACCGCGAACGCCACGAGAGCCGCCGCAGCGATCATTCCCGTCCACGTGAGCAGCCACGGACCACACGAGACCCGCGCCGCCGCCTCGCACCACGCGAGCGCGCCGACGACAACGACGAGCGCCGCACCGACGTCGACCCCCTCGCGGCGGCGCCGGTGATCCATCCACGCGAGGACGACACACAGCGCGATCACGCCGCCGGCGATCGCGTTGGTGTGATCGCCGAGCGAACGCGCGAACGCAAACACGGGAAACAGCAGCGGTGACGACTCGAGCTGCGCACGCGCGGTGACGAGCGGCAGCTCGGGCGGCCATGGCCACAGCCACGACAGCAGCTGCGCGACGACGGCCGCACTCGCGACGCACCACGCCGGCCGACGTACTCGCCATGCGACGAAGACCGCGAGCAACAGCGGCACGACGGCGAGCGCCGGATGCAGACGCCGGATCGTCGGACTCGGCGGATGCACCGACCATCCCCGACGCTCGAGCGACCAGCGGGCAACGGCCGCGCGACCAGCGACGTACAGCTCGCCGACGAGGCGATGCGGCCCTTCGCCGACGCGGTACGCCGCATCGGCAGCGACCGCCTCACGAGCCGCCGCCTGCACCCACGGCGGCCCCTGTACGTCGACACGCACGTCGACAACCGCACGCGCTTCGCCGTGGTCGTCGCGCGCGCCCGCGAGACGATCGAGCTCGACGAGCTCGATCGCGAACATCGCCGGCGCTGCGCCACGCGCGAGCGTTTCGGTGTCCGCGACGAACGTCATCGCTGCGGCGACGATCCACGCGCCGCCGGCAAGTACCTCGTGGCGCGTCACTGCGCCTCCGCGCTCGCCGGCGCGAGCCACAGCGCGTCTTCGATCGAGCGACCGAGCAGCACGTGCAGGAGCATCTCGTCCGACGGCACGATCGAGCTCGGCGCACCGCCGACCGTATCGAGCGCAGCGGGGCGCTCGAGCAGCAGGCGCTCGAGCGCGGTACGGGTCTGCGCACTGCTCATCTCGAGCAGCTCGATCGACGCGCGCGCGCGGTCGGCCTCGGCACCGAGCACCGCGAGCCCGATCGCGGCGCGACGCCGCTCGGGCCACGCGCGCGCAACGTCGGCGAGCGCGAGCCGCGAGGCCGCATGACGCTCGGGATCCGCAAACACCGTCATGGTCGTCGGCGCGACGGCGAGCGCACGCTCGCGGAAGGCCCGCGCGAGCCGGCTCGGTCGCCACGCCAGCGTTGCGTCGCTCGCGTCCGCGGGCTTCGCCGCCGCATGTCCGGCGAGCTCCACCGCGCGCGGACCCGCCAACAGCGTGCGCTCGACGACCTCGAGGATCGCGGGATCCAGGCCGTGACGGGCGACCGCAGCGAACACGGTCTCGCGCTCGGCCCAGCGCTGAGGCGACGGCAGCCGTGCGAGATGCTCCTCGACGATGTACGTGACCGACTCGCGTCCCGCCGGCGTGTCGCGCGGACCCCACCCGCGCGCACCGTCGACGATCGAGTGCGCGACGAGCTCGCGGCGCACGGCATCGTCCTCGAACCGCGCGCTGTTCAGCAGCAGCTCGCGCAGCGCGTAGACCTCGACGTTGCGCGACCCGGTGCGTCGCGCGTAGCGAGCGATTGTGCGCCACGTCTCGCGCGGGTCGCCGATGGCGGCCGCGGCGATGCCGAGCTGCTCGGCGCGCGCCCACTGCCCTCCGACGAGCGCGAGCACGGCGTGCATCGTGCGGGCCTCGGCGGCCGCGAGACGACCGTGGATGAGCGCGTCGGCGAGTCGCGAGGTCGTGACCTTCGCCTCGCGATCGGCGAGCAGCGGCAGCGCGAGACGAGCCCCGCAGACCAACGTCGCATCAGACTCGATCGCGGTGACGAGCGCTCGCGGCACGCCGACATCGGAGATCTCTCTCGCGCGCGCGAGTGCACGAGACAGCGGCGAGTCGGCACCCGGCGCGAGCACCTCGTCGAGCCCGGGACACGCGCCGGCGCGTTGACGCGGCTGCACGTGACCGAGCGCGAGCTCGCGCACAGATGCGCGCTGCGCCGTGATCCACGCCTCGCCGAGCGTGCGCTCGATCGCGTCGAGGTCGGCCCGCTCCTCCTCGCAGGTCCCCTCGCACAGCGCCTCGCCGAGCAAAACGCCGGTCGCCGCCGCCTGGCGAAGCGGCTCGATGTCGGCGCTGCGATCGATGTCGGCGAGCGCGAGGGCGAGCCACGGTCGGCCCCACCCGAGCGCGTGCGCGACCTCGCCGCGCAGTGCATCCGCGGCGCCGGGCACCTTCGCGTCGTGGAGGTCGCGCAGCACGGCGCGCCGTAGCTCGAGCGCGAGATCGCGATCGTCACTCGCGTCCCGGAGGCGCGCGAAGATCAGCAGCTCGGGAGCGCTCGTCGCGGTCGGACGCACGCGCAGCGACCAGTGCCGCGCGGTCGGCCGCACGACGTCGGCCTCGGGCGACGCCTTCGCGGCGCCGTCACTCGCGGCCGTGGGACGCCAGCGCGCGACGATGTCTTGCTCCGCGGCGACGAGATCGCCGGCGTACGCGAGCAACCGCCAGCGCACCGCGCCTTCGACGACCATCGCGCGATCGAGCCACAACATCCGCTGACTCGGCGATGCCGCACCGCCACCCTCGATTCGCCCGAGCACTCGCTCGAGCCGGAGCCGCAGGTACGCGCTGTCGGGCGCCGGCGCAGCACGCAGTCGCGGCACGAATGTCGCGAGGTCTGCGTCGCCGATCCATCCCGCGAGCTCGTCGTCGTCGACGAGACGAGCGCCCGCCTCACCGCGCAGGTCGGCGAGCAGCAGGTCGAGCACATCGTCGGCAGCGAGCGTCGACCGCTCGCGGGCCGCGAGCTCACGGAGCGCGGCCGGCCCGGTCGTACGCGCGCGATCGATCGCCGCGATCGACTCCGCCGCTTCGGTGCGCTCGCAGTCGGGCCCGCAGATCGGTGCATCATGCCGCCGGGCCAGATCGCGACGCAGCTCGTCCCCTGCGCGTCGCTCGGTGCGAGCGTCGGGTCGACCACACAGCTTGCCCCGCGCCTCGAGATCGTCGAGCGCCGCGCCGCCCTCGCCGAGGCCGACCCATGCGGCAGCACGCGCGTCGAACAACGCACAGACGTCGCGACGCCCACGCAGCACCGTGCGATCGATCGATGCGACGCGGGCGTAGTGCACCGCCGCGACACCGTCGCGCCCGAGCTCGAGCTCGAGGTCGGCGAGTTGGACGAGCGAGGCGAGCTGCCCGCCGCGGCGAAAGTCCCCGAGCAGCACGTCACGCGCACGCTCGACGTTGCCCTCGGCGACGAGCGCCTGGGCGAGCGCACGCGCACCACCCCGTCGCGGCGGCCGGTTGCGCTCGGCCGCGCGCGCGATCACCTCGTCGTGTTGCCCGCGCTTTTCGAGCCGCACGAGCGCCGCGTTGCAACCGAGCGCGAGCGGGAGGATGAAGGCGAGCGCACGGCGGAACACGGAGAGGGCCCTCAGGGCTTTGCGCAACCGAGCGCCGCTTCGCCGCCCGCGTCGGTGACGAGCTTGTCGAGCAACTTCTGTTCATCGCCGCGCAGCGTTGCGCGAGCGGTCGTCGCCGCACACAGGTGCGGGAACGAGGCTTGCTCGTCGCCCAGGTTGAGATATGCCTGACCGAGGCGCAGGCGGTAGCGCGCCTCGTCGGGCTTCGCCGCGACGAGGCCCTCGAGCATCTCCAGCCCCTTCTCCGAGTCGCCGTGCTCGAGCAGGCGAGCGGGTGCCATCACGTACAGCGAGCCGAGCATCTGCGTCGCGGCACCGTCGCGAAACGTCGCGTCGCGCTCGAGGCTCTTGCGTGCCCATGCCTCGGCCTCGGTCACGAGCTTGCCGGCGTTGGCACCGCGCAGCTCGGCGACGCGACCGTTGAGCGCCGCGCGGACGAACGCATAGCCGGCCGAATCGTCGTCGGGGGCACGTTCGATCTTCGCGAGGGCATCGACGCGCTGCTGCTCGGAGTCCTCACCGTCTGCGATCGCGACCTCGAGCACGTCGTAGACCGCGATCGGATCCTCGGCCGCAGCTTCGGGTGTGTTAACCGCCGCGGACGGTCGCGGCGTGCACGCTACGCACAGGGTGCTCCAGAACAGGAACGAACGCACGGCGAACGTTAGCACGCCACCGCAGTCGTTCGCGATGTCCGAGCGCGCCGCGCTACTTCGCCGACCACGCGGTGATCGCAGCGTCGTACGGCGCATTGTCCGACGCGCGCAGGGCCTTGATGCCAGCGGACGAGCACGCCTTCGCACCGTCACCCGAGCACACCGAGCCGAGCGCAGTCTTGAACGGGCCGACGCCATCGGCCGGCGCGCTGCCGAACGCGACGATCGGCATCGGCGGCATCACGGCCGAGAACCAGACCGCGTGCACGTCCGTGCCGCCATCGAGATTCGCGAGCTCGGTGATCTGTGCGTCGTCGACGAGACCGCACTCGGCCTCGCCGGAGATCACCTTCTTCAGCGTCTGCACCGGGCGCGTCGTCGTCTGCACCGTGAAGTCGCCGAGCACGAACGCACCGTTGCCGATCACCTTGTCGATGAAGCGCGTGTCGCTGCCGTGGTTCGTGGCGAGCGTCTTGCCCTTGCAGCCGGCGAGATCCGCGTGTGCCTTGCTGATGACGAAGTACTGCAGACCGCCGCCGCCTTCGATGTCGGCCTGGCCTACGACCTCGAGCTTCAGCTCGCCGCGCATCGCGAGAAACCCACCGAGCGAGAGGATCCCGTACTGCGGCTTCGCGGTCTCGACGTACGTCTTCGCCGCGCTGCGCTTGGTGTGATACGCACCCTTCGCGCCGCTCCAGCCGTTGGCGCGCGCGACGTGGACCATCAACTCGTCGATGTACGGCTGCGCGGTCGCGGCCGAGCCGGCCGCGTTCTCGCGGAGCACCAGCACGTTGACCTCGCCGTCCGCAGCGGCCTCGTCCGCGGCGAGGATCGGGGTTCCGAGGGCGGCGGCGAGGGCGAGGGTACGAATGCGACGATGCATGAGTTCCAGCCGGCTATCGACGCCGGCGCCGTAGGGAGTATGCAACGGCCGCTGGCGCCGTCGCGGGCCGGCCGGTCGATCCGGACGTCAGTCGGCCCCGTCCACATAGGTGAAAACGTTGCCGAACGCGTCGCGATACGACTTTGCGGGGCCATCTTCGCCGACCGTGCGGTCCGGCACCAACGTCACCTTGCCGCCACCTCCGGGCAGGTCGACAGCGTACTGCGGGATCGCGAGACCGCTCACGCGGCCGCGGAGCTGGTCGAGGATCTGCAGCCCTACGCGGATCGGCGTCCGCAGATGCGCGGTCCCCCGCACGGGGTCGCACTGGAACATGTAGTACGGGCGGCAGCGCTGGCGCAGCAGCCAGCGTCCGAGTGTCGCGACGGTGTCGGCGTCATCGTTCACGCCGCGGAGCAGCACCATCTGATTGCCGAGCACGAGCCCACCGTCAGCGAGCAATGCGAGCGCGCGCGCGGCCTCTGGCGTGCACTCGCGCGGATGGTTGAAGTGGGTGTGGACGAACAGCGGCGCGTATGGACGCAGCGCTTCGACGAGCGCCGGCGTGATCCGCTGCGGCAGCGTCACCGGATTGCGCGTGCACAGCCGAATCACCTCGACGCTGTCGATCGCGCGCAGCTGCGCGACGATCTCGGCGAGCCGCGCATCCGACAGACTGAGCGGATCGCCGCCGGACACGAGCACGTCGCGGACCTCGGGCGTACGCCGCAGGTACGCGTACGCAGCCTCGAACTGATCGCGTGACGGCGCGCTCGCCTCGTCGCCGACCTTGCGCGCGCGCGTGCAGTGACGGCAGTACACCGGACAGTTGTGCGTGACGTACAAGAGCGCGCGATCGGGATAGCGATGCGTCAGGATCGGCACCGGACTATGCTCGTCCTCTGCCAGCGGGTCGCGCATGTCCCACGGCGTCGTGCGCAGCTCGTCCTCATGCGGGATCGCCTGGCGCCGCACCGGACACGTCGGCGCGCCGACGAGCGACAGATAGTACGGCGTCACCGCGAACGAGAAATCGTCGCGATCCTCGATGCCGCGACGCTCCTCGTTCGTCAGCTCGACGAGTTGCTCGAGCGCCGCGAGCGTCGTCACGCGATTGCGAAGCTGCCAGCGCCAGTCGTTCCAGCTCGCGTCGGGAACGTCGGCCCAGGCAGGATGCCGCGGGCTGTCACCCGAGCGGTCGAGACTCATGCGGGCTCAGTATGGGACCGCCGCGCGACGAATGCGACCACGAGTAGCGCGAGCGGCAGCACAACCGCGCCGCCCCACACCGGCAGATCGTCGCTGCTGTGCTCGTCGAGGCCGCGCAAGGCGGTCGACGCGGTCGACATCGTCGCGCTGCTCTCGACGCCCAGCGCGGCGTAGCCGATGCCCGCTGCGCCGCCGTACGCCGCGACCAGCACGACGAGTCGACGCAGTGGCGAGAGCGTCGCGCCGAGTGGTCGGGCCGGCAGCGAGCCGAGCACGCGCGCCGTGAAGAACGGATCGACACCCACGTCGGCACCGCGCGCGAGCTCGCGATCGAACGCGTCGTCGCTCACGGCTTCACCCCGCCCAGATTTCCACCCTGATCCCCACCCCGATCCCCACCCTGATCCCCACCCACATCCTGGTCGACCTCCTCGTCGCCGCCACGATCGAGGCGCGCATCCCAGCCGTCGAGACGCGCACGCAGCAATCGCTTCGCACGATGCAGGTGGGTCTTCACGGTGCCGAGCGGCAGCTCGAGGATCTCGGCGATCTCCGGGTACGAGAGGTCCTGCATGTAATAGAGGACGACGACCCCGCGGTAGCGCTCGGGAAGCTGCGCGACCGCACCGTCGAGATCGCGGCGCAGATCGGAGCGCGGAGGACTGAGCGCGTCCTCGGGTGCCGCCGTCGCGCTGTCGTAACCATCGGGCAGCGCGGAGTACTTGCGCACGCGCGTGCTGTGGTTGAGGTACGCGTTGTAGCTGATGCGATAAAGCCAGGTGCCGAAGCTCGCGCGGCCCTCGAAGCCGCACAGGCCTCGGTACGCGCGCAGGAACACCTCTTGCGCGAGATCGTCGGCGAGCGTCCGATCGCCGCACAGGCGCAGCAAGAGCCCGCGGACCTTGCCCTGATGCCGGCGCACGAGCTCCGCGAACGCGGGTCGGGCACCGGCCGCCGCGCGACGCACGACCGCCGCGTCTTCGTCGACAACCGTTTCACCACCGCCGACGACCGTGCCGACGGCAGCGGGTGCGAGCACGCGCGTTGTCACGGACTCCCTCGCCCGCCGATCGCGAGCCTGAAGCTCACGAGATATCCGCCGCCGATGAACGCAGGTACGAGGCCACCTGCCGCAAGCCCCCGATCACCGAGCAGCAGGCCTGCGACGACGAGACCCAGCCCCGCGAATCCGAGCACCAGCCCGCGTCGCAGATCGTTGCGAGCCGGCGCCGCGAGGAGATCGTGCGGCGGCTCGAGGCCCTGCTCGATGAGGCGCCGCGCGAGGTCGAGGCGCTTGTGCTCTGCCGACAGCCGCATGCGCCCGAGCGCGATCACGACGAGCGCCGCGAGCGCGAGCACCACGACACCGAGCCCGCGGCTGGACCCGTGCGAAGGTGCATCGGCCCCGACCTGCAGCTCGATCCAGGCACCGGCGGCCTGGACCCGATCGGCGCAGCCGAGGCCGAACTCGATCGCCTCGAACGTCCGATCCCACGCCTCCATCATCAGCGACGGGGACGCGTGGGCCTGCGGGACCAGCGCGAACAGTCCGACCGCGAGCCCGAGCAGCATGCCGCCGGTGGTCGCGACGAGGCGCGGTAGGCCGGCGGCCAGGCCAGGGCGAACACGAGATCCTTGGAATTGGCGGCGGTGCGTCACGGATCCCTCGCGATGGCGGACGGCGAGCTGTCCTTGTCGACCCCCGCGGAGGCCGGCTGGTTTCGTCGCCGGCGCGCGACGACGAATGCGCCCAGCATGGCGCAGCCCTCGAGCGCGAGCAGTACGACGAACGGATCGTACGGCGTGCGCAGCCGCACGTCCCCGAAGTACAGTGCCGCGACGATGAACGCGGCCCACATGTGGATCGCGACGAGCGCCAGCTTCGGGTGCCTGCGCGGCCAGAACACCACGAACATCATGAGCACCGCCGGGACCGCGAACGTGTGGGTATGGATCGCGCCCCACTTCGTCGCGAGCGGCTGCCACTGGGCTTTTCCCGAATCGGGCCACAGCACGTTGTAGCGCCAGAGCATCAGCACGTGGACCAGTGCGTACTCGGCTTGGCGCCGCCAGCCCCCCTGCGCGATGCACTGCGCCATGTAGTCCTGGTGCTGCGCCGAGTCGCCGATGTACCCGAAGTAATAGAAGTGCGTGCCCTGCACCGGGTCGAGCTGCGGCCACTCGCCCTTCGCGGTCTGCGATCGCTTGTTGAGCTGCAAAAGTGGCGGCGGACCGAACACCGTGCGTGACCGACCGGGCTTGTCGGGCAGCGCGATGATCTTGGTGACGTGGCAGCGACCGAACACCTGGTTGAAGCTGCCGTTCTCCGACACGAGCCCCCAGCGCTCGGTGTGGTAGTGCAGCCGCCACGCCGAGAAGCCGAGCATGAGCACGATCGGCACCGCGGCGCGCAGCAGCATGCCGATCGTCAGCTTTGGCCACAGCTTGCGTCCGAGGAACCAAAGCGGCGCGAGCAAGGCGACGCTCACGAGGATCTGCGGACGCATCACGGTCGCGAACGCGATCGCGATGCCGGCGACGTACGCATCGCGGCCGCGCCCGTCGTCGACGACGCGCAACAGCGCCCACGTCGCGATCACCATGCCGAGAGCGAACGGCGTCTCGCTGAGAAAGTATCCGGAGAGCGAGATGAGCGGATAGTCGAACACGAGCACCAGACCGACGATCGCCGCGACCGGTGGGAAGCGAGTCACGCGGCGTGCGACGAGCACGCCGAACATCGCCGTGAACGCGCCCATGACCGCGAACGCGATGCCGACGGCCCGCAGATCGCCTTTGCCGAAGATCCACTCGATCCCGAACATCAGCGTGTGCGTGCCCCACGGGTAGAACCCGGAGTACTCGCGCTTGCTCCACAGATCGAGGAACAGCGAGCCGGCCCGACCGACGTAGCCGTTCATGTCGGAGTACACGTAGTCGGCCGGAGGGTGCACGCGCGTGTTCCAGTGCACGCGCACGACGAGCGCCGCGAAGAAGATCGCGATCGGCCAGCGATTGTGGACGAGCCACGCGCCGAGCCGCGACGCGAAGCGATGCGGCACCGAGACTTCCGCGTTCACGATGCACCTCGTCGCCGCCACAGCTCGTCGAACGACGTGCGCATCGGCAGCGTCTCGTAGCCCGCGGCGAGACGCAGCAACGTCGCGACGCGATCGTAGGCGGTGCTCGTCATTGCATCGTGCTCATCGCGATGCGTCGCGATCACGCGCGGCAACATCGACCAGAAGCGCTCCGGCTCGTCATCCATCCCGTAGAACACCGGCTGAATCCCCAGCTGCTCGTCGAACCACTCGTCCACGCCCACCCAGTCGTCGCGATCACCCGACCCGCCCCGAAGATACGCGCAACTGACGACGCATGCGGCGACTTCGTCCCACAGCACCGCACGGCCCGACGCCGCCGAGAGATCGAAGGGGATCGCCTGGTAGTCGATGCCGTGGTCGTCCGCGAGCCGGCCCGCGAGCGCGACGTGGACGAGCTCGTGCAGGAGATTCGGCAGACCGCAGGCCTCGACCCGCGCGACGGGCGGGAGGCCCTGCAGGGCATCGGGGCGCAGGGATTCGCGTGTCGCCGCCGCGAAACGGAGGTGTGCGTCGGGGACGCCGGCCGGGGCTGCGCGCGGCGCGAAGGACGGCGCCGCGACGAGCGCCCTGACCAGATTCTCCCCGTCGGCGCGGACCCGAACTTCCGCTCCGAGCCGAGCAAGTGTCTTGGAACACGCGGCGAGCAAAAGATTATCGGCAAGGCCGCCGGGCTCGGGTATCGTCGAATCTGGCATCGGTCGTCGCCGCACGCGGCGCCCATCGTACGGGACCCGCTGGTCACCCCGCTACCCTCGTCATGCCCGTCGCCCATCCCACGCACAGGCTCGCCCCCCGGCTCGGTCGTTACGAGCTGGTCGGTCGCCTCGCCCAGGGCGGCACGTCGACCGTGTACCTCGGGCGCGCCGCGGCCGAGGGTGGTTTCTCCCGCGAGTTCGCGATCAAGGTGCTGCATCCGCACCTCGATCCACTGCTGCGTACGCGGTTTCTCGACGAGGCGCGCCTCTCGTCGCGGGTTCGCCACCCGAACATCGTCTCGACCGTAGACCTCGGGGCCGATCGCGGGCTCGACTATCTCGTGCTCGAGCTGGTCGACGGCGTCGATCTGCGGCGGCTGCAGCTCGCGCGCACGGTACCGCTGCGTCCGAGCCAAGCCGCGTACGTCATCGCGATGGTCGCGCGCGGCGTGCATGCACTGCACACCGCGACCGACGAGCGCGGTCAGCCGATGCAGGCGGTGCATCGCGATCTGTCGCCCCACAACATCATGCTCGACCGCGAAGGTCGTGCGGTGCTCATCGATCTCGGGCTCGCGAAGATCGCCGAGCGCAGCGAGGTGACGCAGGCCGGTGTGCTGTGCGGACGCATCCCGTACATGAGCCCGGAGCAGGCCCAGCTCGGCGGCGTCGATGCACGCAGCGACGTGTTCTCGCTCGGCACGGTGCTGTTCGAGCTGCTCACCGGGCGCCTGCCGTTCGGCGAGGATGACACGAGAAAGACCCACGAACGCGTGAGCGCGGGCGACACGACCGAGCCGCTGGTCGTGCTGCGCGAGCGCATCGGTGGTAGTGGTGCGCTCGGTCAGGGACTCGTCGAGATCATCGCGACGTGCCTGCAGCGCGACCCCGCGGCGCGCTTCGATACCGCGCTCGCGCTCGCCGACGCCCTCGAGCAACAGCTCGCGCACACCGGCTGTGATCTCGCGGCGCTGCAGCAGGAGCTCGCGCAGATCGCTGCGCCCATGCGCGATGCCGCCGGGCCCCTGCCCCGCGCCGTGCTGCCGGGCACCGTCGCTGTGCGTCGCTCGTGGACGCTCGCTGCGCTCGCCGCTGCGGTCGCAGTGATCGGCGTCGGCGCTTGGCTGTTGACGCGCCCGACCGAGCTCGTCGCGACGTCGCGCGATCCCGCGGCGCTCGCGATCGACGGCGCGGCGACACAGCGTGCCGAAGCGTCGACCACGTCGGTCGTGCCCCCGCCCGCGCCGCCTCCGCCGACGGTGACCGTGCCGATGCCCGTCGCGACGCCGATCGTCACGCCGACGATCATCGCCGTCGAGGCGTCCGCCGAGCCCGCGCCGTCGCGGCCACGCGCGCGCAAGCGCAATCGTGCGCTCAAGCCGAACCCATACGCCGCCAAGTGACGCGTCCGCGCAAGAGCGCCACCTCGGCGATCGCGATCGCGACGGTGCTTCTTCAGGGAACGTCCGCGGCTGCTTCGCCGTTCGCCGTCGATGCGGCGATGGTGCGCCGCACCGAGCCGAGCAACGCACGCGGCCCGAGCGGCCTGCGCCCTGCCGAGGTCGACGACGAGACGCCGGCAGATGCCGCGCGACGCGAGGCTGCGGCCGCATTCGCGGACGGCGAGGCCGCGTTCGAGCGCGGCGAGTACTCGCTCGCCGCCGGCCGCTTCGAGCGTGCGCATCGGCTGTCGCCGCACAGCTGGACGCTCTACAACCTCGCACTGTCGCGCGCGCGCGGAGGCGATGCACTCGGCGCATGGCAGGCGTTCGACGAGCTCGCGACCAGAGCGCGCAGCGACGACGAGCGCCGGGAAGCCGAGCGCGAGCGCGATGCCCTGCTGCCGTTGCTCGCCGTCGTCGCAGTGCGCGGTGAGAACGGATCGCAGGCCTGCATCGACGGCACGCCGATCGAGCTCGACGGGACTCGGGTCGTGCGTCGCGTCGTGCGACCGGGCCCACATCGCATCGCAACGCCCGTGCGCGACGCGACGATCGACGTCGAGCCCGGCACCACGCTCGACGTCCGCGGCGAATCACCGGTGCCCCCGCGCGATCGCATCCGTCCGTGGCTCGCGGTCGCGACCGCGGCCGGGACCAGCGCGACGGCGGCAGCGGTCGGCGGCGCCGCGACGGCCAGCGATCGAACGACGCAGGCCCTCGCGGGCACCGCCGCCGCCGCCGGTGCAGCCGCAACGACCGCGGTGATCGTCGCGCTCGTACGACGCGCGCGCGAGCGCAAGTCGACGACGCCTTGGCGCTGCGCGCCTCCTCAGAATCGACCGACGAGCGACAGCCCGCCGCCGTGACGTCCGGCCGCGACGTCGACGAGGATCGACGATCGCACGCGCTTGCGTTGCGTGAGCCCGAGGCCGAGCAACGTTGCGCCTGCAGCGAGCACGAACGCGGCGGGGATGCCCATCGTCAGTGTGGCACGCGTGCGGGCCTCACGTTGGCAGCCGTTGCCGGCGAGACGACGACACGGATCGGTGGTCCCGAGGATCGCCGCACCGAACCCGAGCAGCAGGCCGCCGCTTGTGAGGATGAGGCCGCCTCGAATCTTGCGCGACGCAGCCTCGCCCTGGGGCGTGTCGCGCCAATCGAACGGTACCGGCTCCGCGTCGGGCTCGTCGTCGTCGACGGCGGGCTCGTCGTTCGTCGCGTCGTCCTCGACATCCTCGACATCCTCGGCGACGTCGGGCGGTGGTTCCGGTGGCGGTGGCGTCTCGACACCGCCCTCGACACCCCGCGGTCCGTCATAGGGACGCGCAGGCCCAGTGTCGGCGGTCGGCGTCGCGGGACTCGCCGCGACCTTCGTCGGCATCGCGACCGCACCGCTGCAGATGATCGCGATCGCGAGGCGACGAGCCGCGTGGCGATCGGTGCCGAGCACGGGCGGGAGGGTAACACGCACGTCGGGCAGGACAACGCGGCGGCGGCGTGCCACGCTCCCATTCGCGATGTCGCTCGTCGCTCTCGCCCTGCTCTCGTCCCTCGGCGCGCCCGCGGCGGCGACGTGCCCGGACCGACCGACCGCGACCGTCGAGCTCGGGGACGAGACGGCGCTGCTGCGTCTGCACGCGTTCTTCGATCCGACCGCGCCCGGCGCGAGCGCGATTTGGACCGAGCTGCGCCGCATCGTCGCCGAGCGCGACGGCGAGCTCGCCGCATCGGTGTGGATCGTCCGCCCGCTCGCGACATTCGATCCGCGCATGGATCGCGTGCGGCGGTTCGTGTGGGCCGCGGCGCGACTCGATCGTCTCGGCGACGCGCTCGTCGTGATCGCCCGCGTCGGTGCCGATCACGTCGCGGCGAGCCTGCTCGACGAAGCCCGCGTACGCGCGCTCGCGCCGAGCCTGCGCATCGAGGCCGACGCGCTCGTGCGTGCGCTCGCCGACGACTGCGACGACCAGCGCCTCGATCTCGCATCGACACACGTGCTCGGCATCGGCCGTCGCGCGACGCTCGGCCTCGTGCGATTGCCCGGCTTCGCGCTCGGCGGCTTCGTGTTCGACGACACCGCTGCGCTCGATCGCGTGCGACCAGAGCTCGGTCGCGAGCCGGTGCGTCGCACCCTGCGATGGCGCTCGGCGACGACCATCCCCGCGGCGGGTCCCTCGTCGGCGAATCGCGGCGGCCGCTCGAGCATGCCGGCCGCCGGCGGCCTCGTGCTCGGCGGCATCGGCCTGCCGCATCGCCTCGTCGTCGTCGCGCAGGGCGAGGACGATCCGAGTCTCTTTCTCAGCCTGCCGCGCGCGATGCAGTATCGCACCGACAAGCCCGGCCAGCTCACCGTGCAGCTCGTCGCGCGAGGCGCAGGCTTCGGCGCGAACGTGCTGCGCGGGCGCCTGTGCGCCGCGGTCCGCCTCGGTCGCGAGCTCGACTATGCGCGGCTCCTGGCCGGATCGCCCGATGCGCGTCGTGATCCCGACACGGAGCAGGCCGAGATGCTCGGTCAGCTCGACCGCGAAGCCGACGCGCACTGTGGCGACGAGAGCACCGACCCCGGCCTCGCCGAAGGCGCGTGGCTCGACGGCGTGCCGCGATCTGCGAGCGAGCTCGAGGACCTGCCGGGCCTCTTGCGGCAGGGCGCAGCGACCCGAAGGGTGCTCGATCTGTTCCTGCACGTGCCCGCGACCGACACGTGATCGTTGCTGATATGCTCGGCGCTCCGCATGGAGGTCCGATACTTCGCGGCGACCGACATCGGGCGCAAGCGCGCTGCGAACGAGGACAACTTCCTCGTCGACCACGATCTGCACCTGTTCGTCGTCGCGGACGGCATGGGCGGGCACGCGTCGGGTGAGATCGCGAGCGCGCTCGCGGTCCATGCGGTCCGCGACGTCATCCATCGCGAGCGCGACCTGCTCGCGGACTACGACGACGAGGATCCGCGCTCGCACGTCGAGGTCTGCACGCTGCTCGAGTACGCGGTGCACTGCGCCGGCGAGCGCATCTACGAGCGCGCACAGAAGGAGCCCGAGAAGCGCGGCATGGGCACGACCATCGTCGTGCTGCTCGTCATCGGCGCGCGCGGCTTCATCGCGTACGTCGGCGACAGCCGCATCTATCTCGTGCGCGGCGGCATCGTCTACCAGCTCACCGAGGATCACAGCCTCAAGAACGAGCTCATCCGGCTCGGGAAGATCCGCGCCGACGAGTTCGAGGAGAGCCCGTACGCCGGCCTGAAGAACGCGATGACGCGGGCGGTCGGTGTCTACCCGCTCGTCGAGGTCGACACGCTCGACTTCGACGTGATCCCCGGCGACGCGTTCTTGCTGTGCAGCGACGGGCTGTACGAATACCTCGACGACAACGACATCGGCCGCACGCTCGCGCTGCCGGAGATCCGCGATGTGCCCGGTCGGCTCGTCGAGCTCGCGAACACGCGCGGTGGCAAGGACAACATCACCGCGGTCACCGTGCAGATCGCCGGCGAGGCCGCGGACCACGATCGCGCGAGCGAGGTGAACTTCACTCTCGATCGCCTCAAGGGCGTGCCGCTGTTCCGCCAGCTCAGCTACCAGCAGCTCGTACGCATCATGAACGTCGCGCGCAGCCGCAACCTCGACGTCGGCGAGACCGTGTTCCGCGAAGGCGACGAAGGCAACGAGCTGCACGTGTTGCTGCGCGGCAGTGTCGAGCTGTCGCGCGGCGGCGTGCGCATCGCGGCGCTGCCGGCCGGCACGCACCTCGGCGAGATGGCACTCATCGACGCGAGTCCGCACACCGTCACCGCGACGGCGGCGGTGCCGAGCAAGGTCCTGGGCATCGCGCGCCACGACTTCTACGAGATCCTCCGCAAGGAGCCCGCGCTCGCCGTGAAGCTGCTGTGGAGCTTCGTGCGTGTACTCGCCGAGCGGCTGCGCACGACGACGGCGGAGCTCACCCACGCGCGGGCACCCGAGCTCGAGGCCGAAGAGTCGACGGAGCCCGAGGAGGATCCGTTCGCGCCATGAGCGACACCGACTTTACGCGCGCCGCGCTCGTCGCCGCGGCATGGCAGGCGCGCGACGGAGCGATCTGTACGTACTCGAAGTTCGCCGTCGGCGCGGCGCTGCGCGACGACGCGGGCCGCACGTGGACCGGCGCGAACGTGGAGAACGCGAGCTACACGCTCGGCCTGTGTGCGGAGCGCGTCGCGATCTTCCACGCGCTCACCCATGGTGGTCGCGGGTTCACCGAGGTCGTCGTCGTGACCGACACGGCGGTCCCGACGTCGCCGTGCGGCGCGTGTCGACAGATTCTCTGGGAGTTCGCGCGCGGCGCCACCGTCGTGATGGTCGCGCGCGGCGGCGTCACGAAGATCGCGACTGTCGCCGA